>Ga0315291_10001546_pt1 | contig 30765 bp, 23 predicted proteins | sample YL17G12_20_MG_FD_203070 | JGI IMG/M metagenome (GOLD analysis project Ga0315291, IMG submission 203070) | Sediment microbial communities from Yellowstone Lake, YNP, Wyoming, USA - YL17G12_20 | ecosystem: Environmental > Aquatic > Freshwater > Lake > Sediment | place: USA: Wyoming | collected...
CTTGATCAGGCGATTGAACTTGCAGGAGACGATCGGTTCGTCAACACGATCGAGGTCAACGTTGGCTATGTGTACATGGAGGCGGGCGATCTCGAAGCTGCAAAGGAGCAACTCAAAAGCGTCATAAACACACCACTTCCTGATTCCTTAGATGACCCGTATGCCGTCACGCCTCAGCTCTTCACTGCGCCGTCCTTCTATGCCCGAGTGCTGGTGAAAGAAGGAAGCTTTGATGAAGCCGATGAGCTCCTGAGAGAAGTGGTCGAACGCGCCTTGACAATGGCAAGGGAGAATCCCAATGCTGAGTGGCTACCATCCTATGCGGCGCTAGCGTATGAAGATCGTGTGAACGCTCAGCTTAGCAAAGATCCGCCTGATTTCGCCACTGCTCGTGCGCTGGCTGAAGAGTTCCATGAGAAACTGCCGCACTCCTCCGGGGGTCTTACTTCTTATGAGTCCATGTTGGATGGTCTGAATTACTATGAAGAAAAGTATAATCGGAGAACGCGGTGAACAAACCGCACACCGCGAAAGCGCGGACAGGGGGTCTTGGAAGAACGCAGCGTTCCTCCGTCAAGGCATCCCAATGCGCGTCGAATCTTTTTCAGTAGGCGTTCCAAAATCCGCCAGCGCGCAGAAAGACATTGACATTGATTAGCCTCCCGCCACCGCCCACCCGGGTCAGGCAGGCCCGCCGCGGATATCCGCTAGGCATCACGATCAATAACTCTCAAAGACGGAGACGAACTCGAGGTCAACTTTGCGCTGTAGTCTGACCGATGCGGCTGCTCGACAATGGAAGCGGGTACAGATACGCGAGAAGAAGAAGCGCGCCTGCCAGCACTTCATGACACATGACAATTGATTTGAAAAGTTGGGGAACTTGCCGATAATTCCTAATAGGAGAAGATGTTAGGAAGGAGAATCGGGATGAACAATAAGTATAGTGTGCGCCTCACTGATGATGAGCGGGAGCAACTGGAGGAGGCTGTGAGGAGTGGCACAACTCCGGCTACGCGGACTTGACTGCGTTGCGGCTGGGAAAACAGAAGACCTGCCCAGATGGCACGTAAACAACTTCCAGCGCCTTGCTTAATTGCCGCCTCATTGCTATGGTCAAATCCTCTTGCACCTCATCCACTCGCGCGCAATCTCAGTATAAGTGATCCTCTTGATGGTTAGGAGTTGCATTGTCGGCACGAAGCGCACGCTCCATGCGATAGTACTTTCAAGTCATACTTTAATCAATGCCTCATGCGGGACCATTTTGCTGAGACCAGCGCACGATCTGGCTTTCTTCCGTGTAGCGCCAGAGGAAGGCGAGAACGAGAGGGCTTACCATCGTCAATTCTTGAGGTGCAAAGTGCAAGCCTTGCTGAAGGGCACGACGCAGACTTGCCAAGATGGGTACTGCATGTGAACGATAAGTGGAACAGCCTGGAGTCTCAGAAGACGAAACTCGGATCTCCCGTTGCATCAGAGGTGGGGGATGAGAGACCCTAATGCGCACGTGCGTGAAGTCGAGGCGAGGATCAGCACCGCCGTCGCAGGGAAAGTCCTGCACCTTCTGCCAAGAATCCCTCAAACGGAATGGAGAGACAGGGTAATCCCGTTTCCAGCGATATACAGAAAGGTAGGATACGTGATGAAGCTCGATAGAGACACAACTCGGAAGGTCCTCGAACTCTTATCAATGAGAAACAAGATAGAGATGGTAAACTTTCACGGCGTCATTCTGGAACCAGTCCGCTAAATCCCCAGCCACTGGTTAACCACGATTTCTCACAACACCTTCTGAGAAGGCAAAGATATTTAAGTAACCACGCATAATAATCCATTGATGGGAGGTTTTAAGGTTCTCTGGGCGCAACTCTAAGCTATTTAAGCGCGTCGCCAGGCAGCCTTAAATATTGTATTTATACCCATCTCCGACAAAAGGGTATTGAATTCAGTAGTTATAAAGGTTTGCTTGCCTGTAGAGGTGCCTGATATGGGTGGATTCGATATAAGAACTGATCGCACAGAAAACAACCTGAAAATGAAGCTGAAAAGAATTCGCGAGTGTTCTACACTGAAGCAGAACAAAGATCTGGTTATTGCATACGATAGCGAGGGCAGTCTCAACGGTAAGAAGATATCAACGCGGTATTCCGAACTTGTGACCTTGCACTACCTGTGTCAATTCGCCGAGCGGAAGGTATTGAGGGACCTCACGAAGGAGGATTTGATGAAGTTCCTTGCCTGCGTGAGTAAGAGAAGATTCCAAGACGAGGGGTACAGAGCCAGATGCAAGGCGAGCGTGGCGAAAGAGGTTGCATCCTCCACGTTGAATCTGCACAAACATATTCTCAAGAAGTTCATGTGCTACGTCCATGGTTCCGATCCGCGCTCACCTCCTGAGTGCGTCGAATGGATCAAGGTAAAACCAATAGGCGGTAAAGAAAAGTCGCCCGAAGAGATGCTTACGCCGGAGGAAATACAGGCAATGATAGCGGCGACCGAGAATCCCAGGGACAGAGCACTGATCACTCTCATGGCGGAGAGCGGAGCAAGACTTGGGGAAGTAGTCACTGCCAGGATCCGAGATGTGAAGTTCACAGAGCGAGGGTTCAGTCTGACGGTCAAAGGAAAAACGGGAACGAGAACCGTACCTTTGTTTGTTTCTGAAACTGATTTGAAGGAGTGGCTCAACAACTATCATCCGTTCAAGCATGACGCAGATGCGCCGCTGTTTACCAGCTACACGGACAAACGTAAGAAAAGCAACCTGAAAGAAGAGGGTGTTGCGAGAATAGTGAGAATGGCTTCAGCAAGAGCTGGTGTCAAGAAAAGGGTCTATCCCCACCTTTTTAGGCATACCAGGGCGACCCAACTGGCGCGGCTTGGATGGACGGAACCGATGCTCAAGAAGTTCTTTGGGTGGGACAGGAACAGCAAGATGCCGTCAGTGTACGTGCACCTCGCTGAAACTGATATCGAAGACAAGTACTACGAAATGTATGGTAAAGAACAGATCAAAGAGCGCCCCGAACACCATATCACACAGAAGCCGCTTGTGTGCCCGGTATGTAAGCAGAATAACCCGACGGGTTTCGTGTTCTGTTTCAATTGCAGCCAACCTCTCACTGAGGTATCGGCTAAGACAGCGAAAGCCAACAGGATACTCGACTTAATTGTTGCGGACGAGGAGTTGAGACAGCGCTTCGATGCCTTGTTGGAAATGGCGTATAGGAAAGAACATGCCCGGTAAGACTCCCCAAAGCCACTCCACTCATGCGCACCGTATCCGACACTTCGGATCTTCACGTCGTCTGGTTGTTTCAGTTCGTGGCAGCCATGATCTTTGTGATGTACATCACCAAACACTTGCGAGGTAACGCCATCCTCGAAGCTTCTCACAACAACGACTCATTTGATTTGCTCACGCTCGCGCAGGCGCTGATCAAACGCGAGGTCTCTGTGACCGGGGTTTTCTTGCGAGTGGAATAGGAAAGCAGACTGAGGCGCCCCGGCTCCATCTCTCGGGGCGTCTCCCAGTCTCCTCGCTAGCAATGAACAAACGCATTGTTGCTCTTAACCCCATGTTTTCTGCTGTCACTTTTCCAAGGTGTCGTGAGCGGCGGGTTCGCTATGACCATACAATTCATTTTCGGTTCTTGGCGGATAAGCACCGACCACCCACGGGAAATCACCCCATTAGTTAAGCTATTTGAATACGTTGCCTTCAAAACAGCTTTCGTTGTATGATGAGCGGGGGAGGAGGGGATTAACCGTGAATGCCTCTAATCTCATGAATGTCTTTAATCTTCGCGATCGGCTCATCAACGACTATGGCGATTATCTTCGCAGCTTCATCCGTATCAAGGATGACAGAATCAGGCAGAAGGTCGACGAAGAACTGGAATCAGGATTGCTCTGGCCCGAACCACTGATTCAACTCAACCCTTCCTTTAAGCGTGGCGAATCTGTTGACGAACTCGTTGACCAAGGAGTTCTGCACCAAGAGTGTCGCCGCATCTTTCGCATTAAGAAGGACAGCACGCACGGTGAAGGGGAAATCCTGCGTCTGCACCGGCATCAGGCTGAGGCCATCAAGATCGCCCGCGAAGGGCACAACTATGTCCTAACCACCGGAACAGGGTCCGGGAAAAGCTTAGCCTACATTGTGCCCATCGTCGATTATGCGCTTCGAAACAGGTCAAAGCGTGGGATTCAAGCCATAATCGTCTATCCTATGAATGCCCTTGCTAACAGTCAGTATGGCGAGTTACGTAAGTTCCTCTGTTACGGATATCCTGACGGTAGAGGGCCAGTTTCCTTCCAGCGCTACACCGGTCAAGAAAAGAGAGAAGAAAAGAATCGGATCATTGCGAACCCGCCGGACATTCTTCTCACCAACTATGTGATGCTCGAGCTGATCCTCACGAGACCCGATGAGCAGGGACTCATTGACGCAGCGCAGGGGCTTCAGTTCCTCGTCTTAGATGAACTCCACACATATCGAGGTCGCCAGGGTGCGGATGTTGCACTATTGATCCGCCGAGTGAGGGACCGTTTGAATGCCGTCACTCTCCAATGCGTCGGAACCTCGGCGACGTTGGCGAGCCCCGGGTTCTTATGAGCAGAAGCGAAGAGAGATTGCCGATGTAACTTCCAGACTCTTTGGAGGCACCGTGCGGCCAGAGCATGTGATTACCGAGTCGCTGCGTCGCGCAACGGAAGAACGAGATCTTAATGACCCTTCGTTTGTGAACGAGCTGACGCGTCGCCTCCTCGATCCAGAGCTAAACGCACCAAGAGACTACGTCTCTTTCCGCAAAGATGCCCTTGCTATCTGGATTGAGAGCACATTCGGTGTTACGACCGATTCTGTCAGCGGTAGGTTGGTGCGGTGCGCTCCCGGTAGCATAACCGGAGAGCAAGGCGGAGCCAAGAAGCTGAGCGGGTTGACTGGGACTGACGAATCTCGTTGCGTCCGTGCAATACAGGATGCTCTTCTAGCCGGTTACTCTTGTGAAGATCCAGAAACAGGCTTTCCCGCGTTCGCTTTCCGGTTGCACCAATTCATCAATCGCGGTGATACGGTTTACGCCTCGCCAGAGCCTGAGACCGAAAGGTATATCACGTTATATGGCCAGCAGTACGTCCCCGATAGCAACCGCGAACGCGTCTTGTTACCGCTTTCGTTCTGTCGTGAATGCGGTCAAGAGTACTACGTTGTCAGAGCATCCCGGGATGAGAGCACCGGACTCCGCCGATTCGCGCCGCGCGACCTGATGGACAATTTCACGGAAGAAGAGAGCGAGCCCGGCTTCTTGTATATAAGCATCCAGAACCCTTGGCCCCGTCAACCGTCAGAGATCCTGGACCGAATACCCAGCGAATGGCTAGAAGAATCCCGCGGAAACCTGCGTGTCCGGAAGAACAGACGCGACTTTCTGCCGATACCTGTTCGTATCAACCCGGCTGGTCTGGAAGACACCGACGGACTCGATTGCCATTACGTTGAAGCGCCGTTCCATTTCTGCCTGAATTTGAATTGCAGGGTCGCCTATGATCCGCGACAACGCTCAGATTTTGCCAAACTCAGTACATTGGGGACTGGGGGGCGCAGCACTGCGACAACTATTCTCAGCCTTGCCACAGTTCTTGGCCTGCGAGACGAAAATGTTGACGAGAAAAACCGAAAGCTTCTCAGTTTCACAGACAACCGGCAAGACGCATCCTTGCAGGCAGGTCATTTCAACGATTTTGTGGAAGTCGGGCTTTTGAGAGCTGCTCTCTATGAGGCGGCGAGACGTGCTGGCGATACGGGAATACGCTATGATGAGTTGACTGAGAAGGTCTTCGAAGTGCTCAATCTGCCTCTTGAGCAATACGCAGCTAATCCGGAGGTTCGTTTTCAAGCTCTACATGAGACGCAGCGTGCGTTGCGGGACGTGCTTGGCTATCGGCTGTATTACGATTTGCGGCGCGGATGGAGAATCAACGCTCCGAACCTTGAACAGTGCGGTTCGCTGGAGATCCGTTATCTCTCGCTCGACGAATTATGTGAAGCACAAGATGTGTGGGCTAAATGCCATCCCGTCCTTGCAATGGCAACCCCAGAAATCAGAAAACACGTATCGAAAACTTTACTTGACCATATGCGACGCGAACTTGCCATCAAGGTGGACTATCTCGACAGAACCGTGCAGGAAAGAATCAAGCAGCGTAGCGATCAGCACCTGATCCCTCCTTGGGCGGTTGACGAAAAAGAACAGATGGTTGAAGCACCTGTCTTATACCCGCGAAGCAGGGAAAACCAAGGCTACGGCGGTAATGTTTATCTTTCCTCGAGGACTCTCTTCGGACGGTTTCTGCGCCGTCACGGTACGTTCCCAGATTACAGGCAGCAGCTTTCCATGGATGAAACCGAACGGGTAATCAAAGAACTTCTCGAAGCCCTAAAGGTAGCCGCTCTGGTTGAGCGAGTTGCAGAGCCCCGCGATCCAAACGATGTTCCGGGCTACCAGCTCCCGGCAAAGGCACTTGTCTGGATAGCAGGAGACGGAACAAAAGGATTCCACGACCCGCTTCGTGTTGCTCGATCAGATGACGGAGGCAAGACCAACCCATTCTTTGTCCAATTCTACGCGTCTGTAGCTTCAAACATTCAGGGCATCGTCGCGCACGAACATACTGCGCAGGTGCCTAATGACAAACGTCAAGAACGCGAGGAGCAGTTTAGGAGCGGAAGACTTCCCATCCTGTATTGCTCGCCCACCATGGAGTTGGGTATAGACATCGCTGATCTGAGCGCGGTGAACATGCGCAACGTTCCGCCTACGCCCGCTAACTATGCTCAGCGAAGCGGTCGTGCAGGACGGAGCGGTCAACCTGCGTTGGTGTTCTCATATTGCACCACAGGAAGCTCTCACGACCAATATTTCTTCAGACGCCCCGAACTCATGGTGTCAGGCGAAGTGACTCCGCCCTGTCTCGATCTGGCGAATATGGACCTCGTAGAAGCTCACATCCTTGCAGTTTGGCTTGCTGAGACTGGGCAAAGCCTGGGTTCATCCCTGAAAGACATTCTAGATGTGAATGGCGAGGATCCATCTCTCGCTTTACTGGAGAGTGTGCGTGACAGCATCAGCGAGCCACATGCTCTCGAACGAGCCCGCGTCCGCGCAAAACGGATTCTCGATACCATCAAACGTGAACTGGCAGCATCCGACTGGTATACCGAAGAGTGGTTGGACGAGGTCCTGCGTCAAGTCGTTCACAAGTTCGATATAGCCTGTGATAGGTGGAGGGGTCTATATAAGGCTGCTTTGAACCAATCCAAGAGACAGTCAAGAATCATATGGGATGCCACTCGTAGTGAAGAGGACAAGAAGCAAGCAAGACGGTTGCGCATGGAAGCGGAGGCTCAGCTCAAGATTCTCACTCAAGCCGAGGAACTTATGCAATCGGATTTCTACAGCTATCGGTATTTTGCCAGCGAGGGCTTCTTGCCCGGGTACAATTTCCCGCGCCTACCGCTTTCGGCATTCATTCCCGGTCAGCGCAGCAAAGACGAATTCCTCTCTCGCCCCCGTTTCCTCGCTATCTCCGAATTTGGTCCCCGCGCGTTCGTGTACCATGAGGGCTCTCGCTATATCATAAACAAAGTCATCCTTCCCGTCCGAGAGAGCGGCGATACGGACGAGATCGCAACGACCAGGATAAAGTTATGTCCCTCCTGCGGTTACTTGCACATCATTGGGGAAGAACCCGGTCCCGACCTGTGTCAAAGGGCAGAGTGCAAAGCGCCTCTCGGACAGCCTCGTTCGCAGCTCTTCCGGTTGCAAAACGTTGCCACAAAACGGCGCGACAAGATCAATTGCGACGAGGAAGAGCGCTTGCGACTGGGGTATGAACTCCAAACAGGCGTGCGGTTCGCAGAATACGGTGGTCCTCCGTCCTGTCGGAAAGCAACAGTTGTAAAAGCTGATGAGACTATTGCACACCTCATGTACGGTGACCGAGCTACTTTGTGGCGCATCAATCTCGGCTGGGCACGTAGGAAGGTGAAGGAACAGTATGGTTTCGTCCTCGACATCGAACGCGGATACTGGCAACGGCATGATGAGATGGTTACAGAAGATGAAGACGATCCGATGTCTGAAAGAAAAGAACGCGTCATCCCATACGTCGAGGATCATCGCAACTGCCTTCTATTTCAACCCGCTGCACAACTCTCTGAAAATGTAATGGCTTCACTTCAGGCTGCTCTCAAGAAAGCGATTCAAGTTGTGTACCAGCTCGAAGATAATGAACTCGCTTGTGAGCCGCTCCCGAACCGAGACACCAGAAACCTGATTCTGTTGTACGAGGCCGCTGAAGGCGGTGCTGGCGTTCTCAGACGACTCATTGACGACCCAACCGCCGTGAGCCGGATAGCGCGCACAGCGCTCGAGGTGTGCCATTTCGATCCTGACACGGGTCAAGATAGACGCAGGGCAGAACGTGCGAAAGAAGATTGTGAAGCAGCGTGTTACGACTGCCTTATGAGCTACAGTAATCAGAGGGATCACGAACTGCTCGACAGAAAGCTAGTTCGAGACATCCTGCTCAGTCTCGCCTCAGCAGATGTGAAGAGCGCTCCAACCCAGCTTTCCCGAGCCGAACATCTGGAGCGACTCATGCGTTTGTGTCAGTCTGAGTTAGAACGCGATTGGCTCCGATATCTCGAAGAGCGTGGATTGCGTCTGCCGTCGGACGCGCAGAAGTCCATTGCAGCGTGCAAAACGCGCCCAGACTTCTTCTATGATGATTGCCAGGCAGCGATCTACGTGGACGGACCGTATCATGATTACCCGGACCGTCAAGAGCGAGACAAGGCTCAGACTGATTGTATAGAAGATCATGGGTACCTCGTAATCCGGTTTGGTCATAAAGAAGATTGGGAAGCGATTATCGCTAAACATCCGAGTGTATTCGGGAGCATCTCATGAGTTTCGCTATTGGCTCGCTGGTGAAAGCGCGAGGACGAGAGTGGGTCGTCCTGCCGCAATCCGAAGAGAACTTGCTGATCCTTCGTCCATTAGGTGGGACGGAGGACGAAGTTACTGGTATATACATACCACTCGAACCCGTCGAACCCGCTCAGTTTGACCTGCCCGACCCAAACCTCGTAGGAGACCACAGGTCCTGTCGTCTCCTTCGCGACGCGGTTCGTTTGAGTTCCCGCTCGTGCGTCGGCCCGTTCCGGTCCTTCGCAAGGATAGCCGTTGAGCCGCGCCCTTACCAACTCGTGCCGCTTCTCATGGCGCTAAAGCTGAGCCCCATAAGGCTTCTCATCGCGGACGACGTCGGTGTCGGGAAGACTGTGGAGGCGTGCCTCGTAGCTCGCGAGTTGCTGGACCGAGGAGAAGTGAACCGAACTGCTGTTCTGTGCCCACCGCATCTGGCAGAGCAATGGCAGGGTGAGCTTTATAAGAAATTCCATATTGACTCCGAACTCGTCCTTCGTAGCACAGCCGCTCGACTCGAACGCAACTGCGGCGTGGGAGTGTCACTTTTCGACCTTTATCCTCATGTGATCGTGTCTCTGGACTTCATCAAGTCCGATCGACGCCGTAATGAGTTCGTCAGAGCCTGTCCGGAACTCGTGATCGTGGATGAAGCCCACACATGCGCTTTTGGGTATGAGGGGCGCGGTGGACGACACCAACGTCACCAACTTATCACCAGACTGGCTGAAGATCCCAGCCGCCACATCATATTGGTTACCGCTACGCCTCACACTGGCAATGAGCAAGCGTTTCGATCCCTATTGAGTCTCTTGACTCCCGACTTCTCAAACTTACCTGACGATCTTACGGGTTTGGAGAATGAACCTCACCGCCGTCGTTTAGCGAAGCACTTCGTGCAGAGACGACGGGCGGACATCCAGCACTTCCTGCAGGCGGACACGCCCTTCCCAGGGCGGGACGAGCGCGAAGACAACTACACTCTTTCATCGTCATACCGTCACCTTTTCGATCGCGTCCTCACCTATACGAGGGAGATGGTTGCTGACCCGGCAGGCGGTCCGCACCGTCAGCGCGTCCGTTGGTGGTCTGCTCTTGCCCTTCTTCGTTCTGTGGGATCCAGTCCGGCTGCTGCCGCAACCACGCTTCGTAACAGAACGCCTACTGCCGATACTGAAACTCCAGAGGAAGCTGATGAAATCGGTCGTCGCGCTGTGCTGGACATTGACACCGAAGACTATACTGAGGGAACTGACGTGCTTCCGGGCGGAGATACAGGCGAGGAGACTGACGACGCAATGCAAACCCGTCGGCGTCTCCTGGACATGGCGCGCGAGGCTGAGAAACTCCAGGGAGATGCAGACAACAAATTGCTCAAAGCCGTCACTCTGGTGAAGAAGTTCATAGAGCAAGGTTACCGCCCGATCCTGTTCTGTCGTTTCATACCCACAGCCGATTACGTGGCAGGCGAGCTGAGCAAACGGCTTCCGAAAGACGTGACTGTGATGTCCGTGACAGGCACACTGCCACCTGCCGACCGAGAAGCGCGCGTGCTGGAACTAGCCAAGTCACCCAGACCCGTCTTGGTCTGCACCGAGTGCTTGAGCGAGGGTCTCAACCTCCAAGAGCACTTCGACGCCGTCATGCATTACGACCTGTCGTGGAATCCCACCCGCCACGAACAGCGGGAAGGGCGCGTGGACCGTTTTGGTCAACGGAGAGAGACTGTCTGCGTACTCACCTACTATGGCAGCGACAATCCCATTGACGGAATCGTGCTTGATGTCCTGATCCGAAAACACAAAACCATTCGAAGCTCCTTGGGCATATCCGTCCCCGTACCCGTGGATACCGACGCCGTCGTCGAGGCTATCTTCGAAGGGCTGCTTGTGCGCGAACGAGCAGGCACAACGCAACAACTTCTTCCCGGTCTTGAGGAGTATTTGAAACCCAAAAAGGACGACCTCTATACGAAGTGGGACGGCGTGGCAGACCGGGAAAAACGATCCCGCACCGTCTTCGCCCAGGAATCTCTCAAACCTGATGAAGTCGCACGCGAGTTGCAAGAAGCTCGCGCGGGTGCGGGTTCTCCGGAGGACGTTGCAGCATTCACGCTTGAGGCGCTCCGCGCTCAGCATGCCACCGTTTCGCAAAAAGGCAAAATCTTCCGCTTCGACCTCAGGGAATCACCGCGAGCTTTGCGGGATGCTATCGGAATTTTCGACACATTTGAAGGTCAGTTTGACCTCCCTGTCAGTGAGGGCTCGCTGTATCTATCTCGCACCCATCCCGTTGTTGAAGGGCTTGCTGCTTATGTTATGGACACCGCGCTCGATCCTCATTCAGACGGGATCGCGAGACGTGCTGGCGCCATCCGCACGAACGCAGTGCAGCGCCGCACAACGCTGCTTCTCATGCGCTTTCGGTATGACATTCTGACCAAGCGAGGGGACGAAGAGAACCGGCAACTTGCTGAAGAATGCTCTATGTTAGTGTTCGAAGGTGCACCCGCGAACGCGAAGTGGCTTGATGGTAACGCGACGGAATCGCTCGTTCGTGCGCAACCCAGCGCCAACATTTCTCCCGATCAAGCCTGTGAATTTGTGGGTCGGGTCGTTGACGGGTTCGCCGCATTGCGACCATATCTCGAGCAAGAAGCGCGTCGGCGTGCTGATGCTGTTCTCGATGCCCACCGACGGGTTCGTGCCGCAGCTCAGATCCGCGGAGTGAGTTACCAAGTGGAACCCCAACTGCCGCCCGATGTGCTCGGCATCTTCGTGTATCTGCCAGCGGCCGCGCGAGGGGAGGGGAATTGCGAGGCTGAAGATTACTGTTTGCGTGATAAGGATACTTGTGGAGACCGACCTCATGAAGTAGGAGGTCCGGGACGCATGCGTCTACTGTTAAGGGAAAACAAGGTTCTGTCCGGGCCGGGGAGGGCTGGCGGTGTCGATCAAGCTCAACAAGGGTTGGCCGGTAAAGAAGTGTTTTAATCCGCTGTTCTATACTTACAATGCGGGAGAAGGAGCGTTTCACCGAGTGGCTCCAAATGAGGGGTCAGGTGGGTGGGTGTTTGATTGCGGAACGCGAAAAGGAAAAGCTAAATTAAGGAACTCGATGAGACTGTTTGCAGCAAAAGTTAGGGACCTACCTACTATCGTAATCTCCCACTATCATTCCGATCACATATCACACTTGGAGCCTCTTGGAAAGCTAATGAGCGGCCCAAGCATGACACAAGCGAAAGGACGTCCAGCAAAGATATGGATGCCGAGGATCGACAAGCACTCCATGAATCTATATCTGCAGATCCTCGCGTTTGCCACCTTGTTTAGGCATCGGAAGCAGTTCATTGAAGATAGGGATCTAACGATCCTGTTTGCAAAGAAGGGCAATCTAGCGGATTCGTTGCGACAAGGGTTTCCGCAATCTATGCAGGTGGTAGAGGTGTGCGCGGGGCACAAAGATTCTGTCGGATTCGATGAGGGACAGTGCGACGTGTACGTGCTCAGCCCTCCCGATTTCGCAATCAGTAACCAGCCGAACCCGCTGGAGGAAGACATCGCACTCATTCGGTACCTGTGCGCGAACGCAGAGATTCGGCGCCCGATCGTCCACACCGTCAAGCAGATGCTACGGGAAGCTAAACGCCAGCGTGAGTTTCGTGACCTCATACTCGGTCATGGAATGAAGTACTCGTCTAGGGAACTAGCGTCCCTGCCCGCCCGAATACTGGCGATTTTCCGTGGTCAGAAACCGTCCACTTCCGAGGATGATGCGGAAGTGTTGCGTAGGATGCTTGCTGTAGCTATACATGCCAGATACGAGACCAGGATATCCTTACGCGCTAGGGATCCTATGCTGCCTTCATTCGCCATTCGCGTATTACGAGACTGGCCTCGAAGAGTCCGCGACGCAACTCATTTGTTCAACGTATCTATTGCTATCGCTTTCACTTCCGCCCACGCCAGTGACACCAAGACCAGCTTTCTCCTGACAGGCGATGCGCACACTAGGCTATGGCCATGCATGAAAGGTGAATTGGATAAAGCAGATATCAGCACTTTCGCTGCTGTCCAGGTACCGCATCACGGTAGTGAAGAGAACGTCGAGTTTGCTGCTTACAGCTTCCTAAACCCGTCTACGTTTGTTGTGTCAGCTGACGAGTATCTCAATTGGCGGCATCCTTCCTTGATTCTCGGCGTGGCCATTCAGGAAACGAGCCGCGAGGGCCGTTCTGGCTTACTCTACTGCACTAATCCACACGCCAACTCGGAGTTGTGCCAGCCTGGCACATGTCGAAAAAAGAACGGAAATGCTATAGCGGCGATACGTGTGTCGAGAAACCGCGTAGAGTGGATAATGGGTGATAGACCAAGGCGGGCAAGGCCCTGTCCGAATGTGAACGCGTTACGACGATGATCCGTCAAAGGCATACAGCTGAATTCGCCTAGGCAAGCTTGCGCATGGACTCGCGAAGCATGGGCATCATGTTCCGAGACATGCTTCTGGCTCATTCCGGATTTGCGTCACGGCGGCAACCAGCGGTGTGCAACGCATAAAAGGAGCCTTTGATTGCGAACCGGTCGGCAAGAGATATTCATCACGATCCACACCGAAGGCGGATTGTTGCCTGCAGACCTTCTACAGAGGATCGCCGACGGAGACCGCGATCTCGACGGTCTGGACGGCACGTCCTATCACCTGGCATCTGGCGAGCGGCTGAACGAGGCGGTCAGCCGCGCCTGGAACCGTCTCCTTGGTGCGTGGTCAGGATTCCGCACCGCGATTGACCGGCTTCCCGAATCCGACGCGGGGACAACCGTCACGCGCGAACGGTGGCTTCTCATCCTGTTTCAGGAACTTGGTTACGGACGTTTGATGGCAGCACGCGCACCGGAAATCGAGGGGAAAAGCTATCCGATCTCTCACTTCTGGCAAAACGTCCCCATCCATCTGGTGGGTTTCCGCATTGATCTCGACCGCCGTTCGGCAGGCGTTGCAGGTGCTGCTCGAACAAGTCCTCACAGTCTTGTCCAGGAATTCCTGAATCGCAGCGACAAGTCCCTTTGGGGATTCGTGTCAAACGGCAACCGGCTGCGTATCCTCAGGGACAATGCCACGCTCACGCGACAAGCATACGTCGAGTTCGACTTGCAGTCCATGATGGATGGCGAAACGTACTCCGACTTTGTCATGCTCTGGCTGTTGTGTCACCAGTCTCGCGTCGAAGCAGACCGACCTGAACAATGCTGGCTCGAAAAGTGGTCGCAAGCTGCTCAGGAGCAAGGCACTCGAGCGCTCGAAAAGCTGCGCGGCGGTGTGGAAGAAGCCATCAACGCACTCGGTCGCGGGTTCTTGTCCCATTTCGCCAATGGAGCTCTGCGTGAAAAGCTGCGTACCGGTCAACTCACCAAGCAAGACTATTATCGCGAGCTTTTAAGGATGGTGTACAGATTGCTTTTCCTCTTTGTTGCTGAAGATCGTGACCTTCTGTTAGTCCCCGGAGCTTCCCCTGAAGTAAGAGAACGACACGAACGGTTCTATTCCACCGCGCGAATACGCCACCTCGCCGAGAAACGCAAAGGAACTCAACACGTTGACCTGTGGCGCGGGCTGCGGTTGGTCATGGACAAGCTCGGCAGCGACGAAGGATGTCCTGAACTCGGGCTTCTCGCGCTCGGCAGCTTTCTTTGGTCTCACGACGCTATCAAGGAGATCGAGGGCTGCGACATCTCAAACCGCGACCTGCTCGATGCCATCCGTGCGTTGACCTTCATCGTTGAGGGTAACATACGCCGCAATGTTGACTATCGAAACCTCGGGGCCGACGAACTCGGCAGTGTCTATGAATCCCTGCTGGAACTTCATCCGGATGTGAATCTAGATGCGGGCACATTCGCTCTCACCGTTGCCACGGGACACGAACGCAAGACCACAGGCAGTTACTACACACCCACGAGTCTGATCACCTGTCTGCTCGACTCGGCTTTGGATCCCGTCATGGATGAGCGCATCAATGATGCGAAGCGAATGGCGAATGGGGAATGGCGAACAGAAGAGGAAATACTTGATGTCTGTGAAATCTTACAAGGACTTGGACGTTTGGATAAGGGGTATGGATATCTCCGAGGCCGTGTACAAACTGTCGGCAACCTTCCCGAAGGAGGAACTGTACGGGATGACCTCGCAAATGCGGAGAGCGGCAGTGGCGATACCGGCCAACATCGCCGAGGGATGGGGACGCTCAGGGACACCGGAGTTTCTTCAGTTTCTTCGAATCGCCCAGGGCAGCATGAGAGAACTGGAGACACACCTCCTTCTGTCGATTCGAGTGGGACTGACATCACAGGAAGCGGCCAGTCCGGTTCTGGACAGTCTGACAATTCTGGCCAAACAACTGACAGCGCTACAACGAAGCCTGAAGTCCCGGCAGAACTCCTAAACCTGTGGCGTACAATACCACTCGCTACCCGCCACTCGCTACTCGCCGAGCGCAAGCTTCTCAGCTTGCGCGTCTGTGATCCCGCATGCGGTAGCGGACATTTTCTCGTAGCGGCAGCCCATCGCATTGCCAAACGGTTGGCTCAGGTTCGGACGGGAGATGAAGAACCATCTCCCGAAGCGATCCGCACGGCTCTGCGTGACGTTATAGGACACTGCATCTATGGCGTTGACCTGAACCCGATGGCAGTCGAGCTTTGTAAAGTCAGCTTGTGGATAGAAGCACTTGAACCGGGCAAACCACTCTCATTCCTTGACCATCATATACAATGCGGAAACAGCTTGTTGGGCGCAACTCCTGCTCTTATGGCGAAGGGCATCCCTGATGAAGCGTTCAACCCGATCGAGGGTGACGACAAGAAGTACTGTGCTGAATACAAGAAGCAGAACAGGAAGGAGCGAGCACACACGGAACTTACGCTCTTTGACAAGACGGGTATGCCGTGGGAGCAAATGGGCAACCTCGCTGCTGGAATGATGAACCTCGACGCTCTTGAAGACAACACGATCCGCGGAGTCCGCGAGAAACATGAACGGTACGAGAAGTTCGTGAAATCATCCAGCTACATGTACGGTCGTCTTCTTGCAGACGCATGGTGTGCCGCATTTGTATGGAAAAAATGCGAGGATAAAAGTCTGCCATATCCGATCACCGAAGAAGTCTTCCGCCAGATCAGGCATAACCCGTACTCCTGTCCCGAATGGATGAAACAGGAAATCGAACGACTCGCGAATCAATACCGGTTCTTTCATTGGCATCTCGCTTTTCCAGATGTCTTTCGGTTGCTGGGCAAAGACGAAAGACCCGAGAATGAACAGACTGGCTGGTCTGGCGGGTTTGATGTAGCTCTTGGCAATCCTCCATGGGAGCGCGTGAAGATCCAGGAAAAGGAGTGGTTTTCGGTAAGACGCCCTGACATAGCCAGTGCGCAGAATGCTGCAGCCCGACGCAAGATGATCGCTGCCCTCAGAGATGAAGATCCTGACCTTTGGTGTGCTTTCTATGAAGCACTGCGTCTCGCTGAAGGGGCAAGCCTCCTTACTCGCAATTCGAACAGGTATCCCTTCTGTGGGCGTGGGGACATCAACACATATGCGCTTTTCGCTGAGACTAACTGGAGTATTATCAATTCTGTAGGACGCGTGGGCTGTATTCTACCTTCTGGCATTGCAACGGACGATACAACGAAACACTTCTTTCGCAACATCGTCAAGAAGCAATCCCTAGTGGCTCTCCTTGGCTTTATCAACGAGGAAAAGCTCTTTCCGGCGGTGCTTCACAATTTCAAGTTTTGCCTCCTGATCCTTTGCGGGTCTCATGACAAGATCGCGCATCCGGACTTCGTGTTCAACTGTTACAACATGGAGCATTTGGCTGACAGGGAGAGACACTTTTCCCTTACGGCTGAAGAAATCGACTTCTTGAACCCTAACACAGGCACATGCCCGGTGTTCTTTTGTGGGCATAGTGCGCAACTGGCGAAGGCTATATATCACCGGGTCCCAATCCTGTATAGGCAAGGCGCTGATAATAGTTGGGAGATCGAGTTTTACACGATGTTTCATATGTCGAATGATAGCGGCTGCTTCAAGACTGTCCCGGGTGACGGGCTGGTACGGCTTTACGAGGCCAAAATGATGAACCAGTACAACCACCGATACGCTTCCTATGAGCGTCTCGGGGAAGGCGAGCGCTCGCACATGTTGCCGGAAGTCCCCGCACCATTTCTTATGGATCCTCACTATACTGTCACACCATGTTACTACGTGCCTCTCACGGAAGTTCAGGCGCGCACACGCGAACGCTACCCAAGCAAATGGCTTGTTGGTTACCGTGAAATCACGAGCGCTGGACTGCTACGGACGACGATCTACTCAGCGTTACCTTCGACTGGGGTCAGCAACAAGATCGTTCTTGTTTCGTTCGAGGAAAAATCCAAGGAGTTGGTCCCATGCTTTCTCTCATGCATGAATAGCTTCATATTAGACTTCCTTGCTAGGCAAAAGCTTGGAGGGGCATCTTTCAGCTTCTATGTCATGCGACAATTACCGATGATCCCAACGTCAGCCTTTAACCAGACTTGTGAGTGGGACTTAAACGGCACGGTCAGTTCATGGTTGGACCCGAGGGTTCTTGAGCTAACGTTTTGTTCTTGGGACCTTGAACCGTTCGCCAAAGACAGTGGCTATGTGGGACCGCCGTTTCGATGGGGCGAGGAACGGCGGTTCCTGCTGCGGTGCGAACTTGACGCAGCGTTCTTCCATCTCTACCTCGGCACCCCACAGGAATGGCGCGAAAAGAGCAGCGAAGACCTGCTTCGCTACTTCCCCATGCCCCGTGACGCGGTCGAGTACATCATGGAGACTTTCCCGATCGTCAAACGCAGAGACGAGCAGAGATACGGCGAATACCGCACCAAACGCGTGATTCTGGAGATTTACGACGCGATGCAGCGGGCAATTGAGACAGGCGACCCATACCAAACCCTGCTCGATCCGCCACCCGCCGACCCCCGCGTCGCCCACCCTCCAAAGGAGGAGAAGAAAGGAGACTAAACCATGGCTTCTAAATCCCTGCACCGCTTCCACGAACTGCTCGGTTACGTAGATCAACTAATCGATATTCATGATCGGCTCCAAGAGGGGAGGGGAAGAAGATATCGGCAGGAGGCCTTACACAGGTCCGGAGTTGTACTTGTAGTGGCTGCGTGGGAGGGCTATGTAGAGAACGCCCTCAAAGAAGCAGTTGACTTGATTGAAGCGAGCATTGGCGAAGGCACCACGCATCCTCTGGCCCTGCCCGCCGTTAAAGCCGTCAAACAATTCAAGAAACTTGTCACGGCAGATGTTGACCAGTTCCACACACCAAGTCCAGAGAATACGGTTTGTCTTTACAAACGAAGCTTGGGCATCGATCCTTCCGATTATTGGATATGGAGACACCCTCGTCGGCAATGGGACAAAGGCGAATCCATGAAGGTAATGAACGAATGGCTCAAAATCAGACATTCTATCGTACACGGTGCTTCGCTTCCTGAGAACATCGATTGGTTAAAAGGGCCGAGCGGTCAGCCACGTCTCATACTAGGACTCTTGGCGGACTGCAAGAAGACGTTTGAGCATTTCGCAGCGAAGACGGACAAAGCTCTCGGCAGTTTTCTCGGGAGCAACTACGGAATTTCTGAAACATGGTGAACATACACTGGTCGATGAAGACTGAACGGAGCGTATAACTGAACAATGTCGGAGTCTGCCCAATCAACTCCAGCTATATCCAGCGTCGCTGCCCTACCGAGAGGAGACATCAGATGAAGGCGACGGAGCGGCCGTCGAGGGACATACCGAATAGAGTTCTAAAGACTCTGTTTGCGTTGTCCGGAAACCGCTGCGCCTTTCCGGGCTGCAACCAGCGCCTAGTGGTGGAAGCGGGTGATGGGAGCGACACCGCCAAGGTCGGCGGCGACATAGCACATATTGTGCCTCACGGGGATGAGGGGCCCAGGTCTGATCCGACATTCCCAAGGGAGAAGCTGAACGAGCACGAGAATTTGATCCTGCTCTGCCCTAATTGCCACCGCGCGAAAGTGGACATGTTCCCACACCAATACAACGTTCAAGTGCTGCGCCAGATGAAGCGCGATCATGAGGCACAGTTCCAGCAAGCAGGAGAACCGATGGGGGAGGTCCCCAAGCTCGTCCAGGATGAGATCTTTGCGTCGGCTTTGTACGTTACGAAGGTCCCATTCTACGTTTACAGCGCTGAGACACCCTATAGAAAGCAGAATGTCATCGACATCTGGAAAGAAATCGTTCCGGCAAAGGACAGGCCAGATATAGTGACATTCGAGCTAAGTGGCGGAAGGGTGTGGGCATTTCATAACCTAGGCAAGCAAGGCAGCCCCTTTTGGGCTGTTTGTAAGGGAGACACCACGACGAGCCATACTGCTACCGCAATGTGGGAAGATCCAAATCAGCGCCGCCTTTACACATCGCTTTTGAACAGAGCTTTAAGGAACCGCTTGCGCGTAGAGAGGATTCACTATCATCCCAGTCACCGTCGGTATTACTTCCTGCCAGGCCTCCAGAAGACTGAAAGGAGAATTCGCTACAGAGATCTCACCATGCGGAGTAGGGAACGGCAAGCGGTCTGGAACCCCAAGACAAGGGCAACGGGAAGAGGCAAGCGCTACTGGCTCCACTTAGCTGCTCGGCTGTCCTTTCAATACGTCGGCGACCGGAAGTGGATATTCTCCATAAGGCCTGAGCGATACCTCACCCGAGACGGCCGTGCAGAGATCGACTCGAAGCTAATTGGCCGGAAAGTAACCAGATTGAAAGCAACAATGCACAACCGCGACTACCTAAGCGAAGTGCACCTTTGGGCGTCCGTTGTCTGCAACAATAGCCGCCGACTGGCGCTGCGCTTCGGCAACCAGTGGCTTGTTATAGAGAATCGGCTGCTGGAGTCCTCGGTTCAATGGGTTGGGATTCCCGATGATGACAAAGCTTTCACTGATAGGCAGCCCGAAGAAGATCTCTTCTCCCTAGCTGAACTTCGCGAGATGAGCGACGAACTCGATGCCTCCGACATCGAAGTGGATTCAGAGAATGGCGAGACATAGCAACATAACGTTGGCTGCTCCAACTTTCAAGACAACGTGTTTCGAAGAGCCTGAACTGCTGTTTTCGTCCGATTACGGCCACGTGAACCCAAAGATAGGAATCCCGCTTCACGGTCCGCGGTCAGTGGGGTCGCCCCGCCATAAGAAGGAGGTTCATGTCGGTTTTATCGGTACGGGCGATTCAGTCGAAGTTGCACAGCAATACCTAAGAGCGATCAGTGAAGGCGTCGATGGGGAGGGGTACCACTACGCGTTCCCGGGTTGTACGGAGGAGACAGGTTTTCGGTTCGCGATGCGAATGTCCTCGGACCTGATCCAGAAAATCACGCAGAATGAGAAGAGTTACCTGCTCTCTATTGAGGACGGGAGAACTCGTTTCGAGTCAGCATTGAACCTCTTGATCTCAAAGATGCAGTTGCTGTGTGGTCAAGATTACCCTCTTGATTACGTTATGGCGGTCTTGAGCGAAGACCTCTACGACAAGCTCAAGGTAGCGGAGTACTTAGAAGATGGGGGCATCGTTCATCGCGATCTGCGACGTGCCTTCAAAGCAAGGGCGATGCAGCTTAGGAAACCCACTCAGATCTTCAGGGACACAACCACAGGCATGGTTCCGACCACTCGGCAATTAGACAAACCCGCGACTCGTGCTTGGAATCTGTTCACAGGGATGTATTTCAAGGTGGGAGGACTTCCTTGGGGACCGACGGGGATCAAGCCCTCGACATGCTATATCGGGGTTTCGTTCTATCGTCCTTTAGGCGAATTCACCAAGATGCGTTCGAGTGTCGCAAGGGCCTTCGATGAACATGGGGAAGGACTAGTATTGCGCGGTCAGAGATTCGTCTGGGACGAGGAGGAGATGGGAAGGTCACCCCATTTGCCCGCAGAAGACGCAACGAAGCTAGTCGAAGCCGTCCTGGAACGCTACAAGCTAGAGCGTCATCAACTTCCCGTCCGAGTAGTTGTACACAAGACTTCTCGCTTTGAGAAGGATGAGCGAGCGGGTTTTGAAGCAGCTTTGTCCAAAGTTTCTGAATATGACTTGGTATCTGTGCTCCCGACAAGTGACGTAAGATTACTGCGAACCGGCAAGTATCCGCCATTGAGAGGGACAGTGCTCCAGATCGAGCAAGAGAGATACCTATATACAACGGGCTACATCCCATCACTTCAGGCGTATCCACACGGACATGTGCCCTCGCCGCTTCGCATCGTTGATCACGTGGGAGATACTCCGCTTGATGAAATCTTGCGTGAGATTCTCATCTTGACCAAGATGAACTGGAATTCAGCGAACATGGACGGTCTGTTGCCGATCACACTCACGTTCTCGCAGGCTGTAGGAGACATCATGCGAGAGGTGCCCGACGATGTGGAGCCGGAAAGCAAATATATCTACTATATGTGAAACAGCCCCTGAGAGAGACACAACGGTCGCCCACGGACCGCGCGGCTCTCAATAGATTGGATGAATGCGTTTGTTCATTTCGTGGAGGAGATTAAGAGGGGTTTCGGCATTATCCTCGGAAGTAAGCATGGGCTCTCTCTTGATGAGGGGACATAATAAGAAACGCCCCTCCGCTCTCGCGAAGGGACGTCGGGCTAACGATGCTATCGTTAGCGCTGTTATCAATGCCAATAATATTATGCTTGAAAAAGGCTAGAATGTCAAGAAGAAATTTCGAGCTCTGGAAGACTTGAATGCAGCGAGTAATCTCTTACATAGATGGTTTCAACCTGTACTTCGGACTAAGGGCCAAGGGGTGGCGACGTTTCTTTTGGCTCGATGTTCAGAAACTCTCCGTCAACCTGCTCAAACCACAGCAGCAACTCGTTTACACGAAGTATTTCACGGCAAGGGTGTCCGAACCAGTGGAGAAACGCAAAAGACAGCAAACCTACCTGGAAGCGCTTGAGACTCTTTCCGATTTCAAGATTTTCTACGGCAAGTACCAACTGAACCCCCGAATGTGTCGGAAGTGTGGCTTTCAGGACAGCGTTCCCAATGAGAAGATGACCGATGTCAACATTGCGGTGGAGCTGCTTGCAGATGCATTTCAGGACCGCTATGACACAGCGCTCCTGATTTCCGCTGACAGCGATTTAACGGGTCCTGTGGAAACGGTTCGTCGCCTGTTCCCTCGCAAGCAAGTGATTGTTATGTTCCCGCCGAAGCGTTCATCAGTTGAACTCAAGAATGTGGCTAGCGCTTGCTTCATAATTGGGCATGGCAACTTCAAGCGCAGTCAATTCCCCGAACACGTTACAAAGGAGGATGGATACGTTCTAGTCCGTCCGACGGGGTGGCGATAGATGGACACTCGCCAACGGTTCTCTGTAGGGCTGCCACTGGCAGTGCAGGACACGAAGGAGACATGATGACTCTTTTCGGCGACAGGGCACTGCACGACTATCTCGACGAGCGGATGTCTCAGATGCGAGAGGAAGTCGAGTCGGAAGACAGAAACAGACTGCTCAACGTTAACGAGACGCAATACATAATGTATCTTGTGGAAAAGTATCGTGTTGAACCGCTCGCGTTTTACGTTGACCGGCTCACGGTCTCAGATCGGGAGGAACTGATCCCCGCAAAGCGATTTCCTCAATCATTCTTCGTTCGATCCGGAGAAAGTTACAGGAAACAAGTTATAACCCTTCATTTGCCATACTCGGGTCACAAAGAACTGCTCAGTTGCAGCCCGCGAACGAGACGCTTTTGGATTCCGAGCGTGTGGCAGTTGGACAAGGTTTGGGCGACGCACGACGAGGTATGCTTCGATGTCATCGTTCTGACCGACTCTCCGGAATCGATGAAGGTAGAGAAAGAACCTTTCTTGAACCACCTCAATGACCAAGTGGAACGGGTCAACGCTGAGGTCAGCAGCTACAATGCCGCTCTTGAAGCCGAAGCACGAAGAGCCGTTCAACCACGAAAACATGAGCTTCTTAGGCAGTCCAAACTCGTCGAGTCCCTCGAGATTCCACTCCGCAAAGCGGAGAACGTGCCAGACACATTTGCGATACCAATCACGCCAAAGAGGATGATTATCAAACCAGAAGCACCGGATTCCTCATATGCGCCTGAGCCTACCATTCCCAAAGAAATCTATTCTCAAATTCTCAAGATCATAAGCGAAACAGGAATCGCCATGGAGCGCCACCCAAGTATTTATCGCGACAAGGGCGAAGAACCTTTGAGAGACCTATTTCTGATGGTCTTGTGCACGCATTTCACCAGTGTTACGGGCGAAACGTTCAACAAGTCGGGGAAGACTGACATATTGGTTCAGCATGACGGGAAAACAGCGTTCATCGCTGAATGCAAGTTCTGGGACGGCATCAAATCGTACCTTGAGACGATCAACCAGTTACTCGACTACTTGACATGGCGCGATTCGAAATCCGCCATACTATGTTTTGTTAGGAATAAGGAACTGCAACCAGTTCTTGATCAGATAGAATCCGAGACGCCAAGGCACGACTGTTTCGTTAAGTCTCATGGCACGCAGTCTGAAAGCTGGTTCAACTTCGAACTTCATCTGAAGGACGACCCAACACGTAGCGTTCGTCTGGCCGTCCTCTGTTTCCATTTCCCGGAGACGTAGCTCGGCGAGGCCACCCGCAAGATTATGCGAACGTTCGAATGGTCTCAAAAGCGTCCGCGCTTAGATACGTGAAGCTCTGAGGAGGTGTTGGTGCATCGCATACGGCCGACAACGAGACTGGCTTTCTGAAAACGCGAACTTTGCCGATACCAATAGCAATTCCACGCGATGAGTACGCATAGTAAACTCGCAGCTCGTCGTAGGAAATTCCGCCGTCCATACCGTAACGGTTCCAAAGTTGCTTAGGGGAGTCCTCGTCAACGTAAGCCACATCGAAGTAACCAACAACCCGCTGAACCGGCGCCGTCGCGTATATCACAATATGTGAGACTTCCTCGCGGAACTTGACCTTCCTGAATTCGACCTTCTTCTTGCCTACCATTATCAACCGCGCGAAGCGAGGCCGGATTGACATAAGTGCTAGCCGTCGAGGCGAGTCTGAAGCCATTCTAAGGCCCTCTTAGGTACACTTCCAATTGACTGTGGTGCTGCTGAAATGACGCCGTTCTGTTTGAGTTCCTCCAGAGTTATCGGCCGATCTAGGATCCGAGCTTGTCTGAATAGAATCGCCAGTACTTCTCGTGCGCAGAGTTCAACTATTTCTCTGAATGTATATACTGTGCGCTTACCGACGTATCCCGCAATCTTATCCGGCGACGATGATACCATAGTTTCCTCGACAACCCCAAGGCATGTCACGCCGCGGACGTCCGCCGAACGATAGAAAAGGATGTTCGAACCTCGAGTAATTATGCGGATCGACGCGTTGGAAAGGTAAGCTTTGCGGAGGCTATTCCCAAACGGATGCTTTCCAGCCATAAGGTCGAGCTGTCCCTTCCCCTCCGGAAAGAGCAAACGATGGTATGCGGGCCTAATTGGCACAATGAAGGTCGGGACGCCCACAAGCTTTATTGCAGATGGCCCATAGCGTGTGTTAAACGAGAGCGAATCCAGAGACTCTCGCTCAGTTTCAGTGAACGACATTGGCTTTGTCAGCACGAGCTCTCCCAGAGATGTCGTCTCTTCTGTACTCTGAAAGCCAAACTCCTCGAGAAGCACGATAAGGTTTCTGTATTTCTCGAAAGCTGTAACGAATACCCAGTCGTAGTTATTAGAATTGGCATAGTCAAAGACGCTCTTCAGAAGTAGTTCGCCATACCGAAAGCCGTTGTAATCGCCAGACACCTTAAAGCTGCAAATCTTTAGCACCTTGCCCGTCAGACCGAAAGGCGGCAACTCCTCGTGTTTGTATATACAGATTGCGGCGAGGGTGTTAGGATCTCCGTATATGACCAGTGCCGAGCGTTGTTCCCTTTTGCACTTCCTCAGCCATTTATCAAAGTCAGGATAATCGGGACGAAAGCTCTCAAAAATGGGGTCAGTTTCGTCCAAGCAATGCGCGCTAACTCGCTCTACTGCTGGAGGTGGTGAGGGAACCTTGTCAAAAAGGTCTCTGACAAGCGAGACCGCCTCTGCAACTGTTGCCACACGTGTGTCCAGGTTGAGTCGCGTAGCTTTTGCCCTGATTCTGTTGTCTTCTGTTACAAGGACATCCACTGCATCGGCTTTGAGGGCTGCTAACAGGAGATTGTCAACCCAGTCGTTCGAGTGTCGTTCTGCTCGTCCGAGCACCTGTTCCAGTTGCGGCGAGAGCGCGGGTGGGTCAGGCAATGAAGGATACCTGTTCAGTACTGTTAGTCGGAGTTCGCGACGTCTTTTGTTTTTATCTCGTTCTATATCAACACATGCAGCTGGGTGTATGTACAATTGACCGCCCGATTCGCTCACGCGCCGGGCAAACTCAAATACTGCGTTGGTTCCGGGCTCGAGATCGGAGATGGCTGCGGGTTCAAGCGCGATGAGAACGTTCGTATCAATGAGGAATTTCACTTCCTCACCTCTCGTGAGAGCGTCGCTTCTTACGAACGGACCGCTAGAACGGTTAGCCCGTACGTAAGGTGTTGCATTGCGTCAACTGCGAATGTGAGCCTGACACACAACATCAAACTGACTGTATTTATAGCATGCTTCGGCAAAATCGTGCAACACCATTGGCCCTTTGCTAACCATAATGAACTGAGCTATCATAGCAAGCGGTATCAAGGTCGTTGAACGTTCCGCAGCTAGATGAAGGCTCATCAACCGCGAGACAAAGAGATCTATCTATACTGACATGGCAAAGAGGCACCTGCCGCACGTTGTTGTTGCCGCCGATTGGAGCGTTGACGAGAAGAAGCGGTGGATGGTGAGAGCCGAGTTGGGCAGCAACAAGCGATACCTTGTATTCTCGCCAGAGCCGGTCGGGGAGATTTCAGCACTCATCGCTCGGATTGAGCGGTGCCTGCCGAAGGAGGGTACTGCCCTGCTCGGCTTCGACTTTCCAATCGGCCTTCCAAGGAGCTACGCGGAAAAAGTCGGGCTTTCGGCTTGGCGGCAGGCGTTAAGGCTCTTCGGCAGCTCAGATTGGAACCACTTCTATGAACTCAGCGACCGGCCCAGTTTGCGTCAGCCATTTTTCCCGCTGTCAAAGCAAAAGAGCGGCAAGCTCAAAACGCAACTCGCTGAAACGCTCGGCTATAGAAATCTTGATGAACTGCTGCGCCGGTGTGACAAGAAGACCCAGAGTCGCCCTAAAGCAGAGTGCCTTTTCTTCACACTGGGAGTTAAGCAGGTCGGAGCAGGCACCATAGTCGGTTGGCGCGATGTTTTGGCTCCTGCGATGGACATGATCCGCTTCTGGCCGTTCGACGGCGACCTCAACAACCTGCTGTGCGAACCCGGCATAGCGGTTGCGGAGATATATCCTGGGGAAGCATACACCCACCTGGATATATCCATAGGCGCTGGCACCGGCCTCAGTAAGAGAAGGAGAGAGGACCGTCGCAAGGCATGTGAACACCTTCTGGAAACAGTGACCAGTGATTGCATCAAATTCTCCGAAGCAGCGAAATCATGGATTCAATGGGGATTTGAGCACGAGGACGATTTCGACGCGATGGTTGGTTTGCTCTCAATGTTCCAAGTCGTAACAGGGGAGCCTGGCTCCGGTCTGCCCGCCGATGACCCAGCAGTTCGCACCATCGAAGGCTGGATTCTAGGTCAACAGTCGTCGCATTTGTTCGAAAGCCTCCCGAAAGGGGAGCCGTGAAGGGGAGAGAAAGAGATGAACACAAAAGCCCTGCCAGATGCAGACAAGAAAGTCGAACCACATGCTCCGCTGAAATTGGCGCTGAACATGAAAGAGGTGAGTGAGCTCCTCAGTGTAAGTGTGCGGACGGTTTGGAAGATGGCGAGTTGCAGGGAGATTCCGGCACCGTTCAGCATTGGCAGATCAAAGCGCTGGTCAAGGCACGCGCTTGAGAGATGGATTGTTGAGCATCACGCGTCTGCGCAAAGAAGGTAGGATTCGAGCTGCCAATGTGCAGCCGCCCCAAACGAACCGTGCACCGCGAGAGAGCGCTGGCATGGCATTACCGGTATGTTCACAATACTTACAGCTTGTCTATGTCATCATCGCTCGCCTGAAGATGGGCGTATATCTGTGTCGTTTTGAAGTCCGAATGCCCGAGCCATTGGCTGATCTTGTAGAGCGATACACCTGCCATCGCCAGTTGCGAAGCAAACGTGTGTCTGAGCACATGCGGTGTCACCCAAGGCACACCGGCTTCTTCGCAGACCGAGCGGAACGCTTTCTTGAAGTCGTACCTGTATCTATACCCCGTATCTTTCTCTTTCTCAGGCAGCAGGAGATAGCCCTCTTTCTTGGCATGCGGTTTCAGTATCTCTGCGAGCTTGCTGTTTAGTGGAACGGTTCGCGTTTCTGAGTCCTTGAGTTTGAAATCGTTGTGGCTCGCGAGTGTGATTAATTTGTGCTTGAAATCGAACCACTCCCATCGAGCATTCACAATCTCATTCTTCCGCAGCCCGGCATAAATGCCAAGCGCGAACACCCAATGAATGTCCCTACTGTGCCGCTCTGCTATCGTAAGAATCTGCTCAATTTCTTCTTTGCTCAGGTACTTAGGCGGATTCTTCTCCACCTTGAATCGTTCCACTCCCTTGAACGGGTTGCGCTCTGTAAGACCCCACTTGATGGCGTAGTTATAGAGCACCTGAAGGTGTCTGAGGGCGTCATTGATGGATAGCGGCTTAAGCCCATTTTTGCTCTTTGCAAGGACAAATCGCTCGACGTGATCCCGTCTGGCCTCGCCCAGATACTCGATGCCAGTGAACTTAACAAACTGGTCGAAGAACAATCTCTCGACAGTTATCGTATTCGGACGTTTGTGCTGCTCTGCCCAAGCGAAGTATTTGTTTCGAAACTCTTGGACTGAACATCCTTTTGCGTCGTTGACGTTGTACGTACCCAGCGCCAACTGTTTCTCGATCTCTTTTTGAATTTGCTTTGCGACGCTTAAGGAAGTCGTCTTGGCGGACTTTCGTACCTGTCGCCCGTCTCTGTAAAATTGGATGTGATATGTGTCGCCGCGCTTATAGAGAGTCGCCATTCGTTGAAACCTCACTTGCTGCTCCGACGTGAATAGCTGCAGCGTTCCGCAATTGGCGACATCACTATAGCACAAAATAAGCACAAATGTCAATAGGGACGATTGGGTGGGCTTTTGTGTTTCTATGGAAGCTGCTTATTTTGAAGAACTTAGCTGGTCGGGGCGGCCGGATTTGAACCGGCGACCACTTGACCCCCAGTCAAGTACGCTAACCAAGCTGCGCTACGCCCCGACACGGGCATCAATACGAGCTTACTCGTCGGAATCGAGCGTATCCAATATCCGCCACAATCCCTGCTCGATCTGGTCAATGAGCTCAAGCGTCTCGCTCGTGTTTCGTGGTCTGGCTTCACCTTTCTGCTCTTCATCGAGCCGCTTTTTCGCACCGTCAACAGTGTATCCTTCTGTCCAGACGAGCCGTTTGATTCTCTTGAGCGTCTCAACATCCTCTTTACGGTAACGGCGAACACCACGTGGTGTTCGTTTGGGTCTGACCGCCTCAAACTCCTGTTCCCAGTACCGCAAGATGTGCGGCTTCACTCCAAGTATTTCGCTGACCTCGGCGATGGAGTAGTAAAAACGCTCGTCCCGTGACTGACTGTTGAACAGATTTCCATGTAGTTCGCTCATGATCAAGCTCCGCCTGCGTACAACGCTTCGGATTGTATCATAGTTTTCCGTTTGGAGCAATCCCGCGAGCATATTCGGGGGACAACATGTGGGCGGTTGCCTTGCTGAACCGGATGAACCAAAACGCGTCACCCCCATGACTGTGTAAGAACTTGACACGATGTGGCATCTCGGTGTTTAATAGCGCATCCGATTAGGACGCGCGATTCTCGATGGGCGAAAAGAACAGCGACGCTCATAGCGTCTGCAAATCGGGTATGGGAATTGTCGGGGATGCGGGAGGCTTCTGCCAAGACTGACGGGTGCATTTTCACGATGTGATATGTCCAGCGTGTGTAAGTCGGTTCGGCGTCCCGATTCTCATGTGTTTCTGGACGTGGAATAGGTAAACGCGTCACGGGAGGTGTGACCATGCATACAGCTAAAAGGGTAACACGACGTGAGTTTTTCCGTCGGAGCGGTGTTGGCGCCGTTGGGTATGGTCTTGCGGCCGCCGGATGCGCCTCTATGAAGGGCGCACTAACCCCGCAACCACCAACAAAGGTGGCGCCGAGCGAGAAGATCGTCATCGGCATGATCGGCGTGAAGAACATGGGCGGCGCCCATCTCAACGGATTGCTTGGCAAGCCTGATGTGGTCATCGCGGCGCTTTGCGACGTGGACGAAAGCGTCCGGCTCGCAGCGAGACGGCGTACTGGTGACAAAGCGGACATCTACAACGATTACCGCGAGCTTCTCGACCGCAAGGACATTGATGCGGTGGTGATCGCAACGCCAGATCACTGGCACGCATTGACGACAATTCACGCGTGTCAGGCAGGCAAGGATGTGTATTGTGAGAAACCGCTCGCGCTGACTATCGAGGAAGGGCGGGCGATGGTTACCGCAGCACGCCGATACAACCGGATTGTCCAGATGGGAACGCAACAGCGGTCGCAACAGCATTTCCGGCACGTGTGCGAGCTGGTACAGAACGGCAGGATCGGAAAGGTCAAGCTGGTTCGCACATGGTTTGGACCAAACCCCTATCAGGCTTGGGTGCCTGACAGCGATCCACCGCCCGGACTCGATTGGGATATGTGGCTTGGTCCCGCGCCATGGGTCCCGTTCAACCCGTTACGCCACCCGTACAACTTCCGGTACTTCCGCGACTACTCAGGCGGGTTGATGACAGACTGGGGCATCCATCTCAACGACATAGCACAATGGGGCATGGGTGCGGATTATACGGGACCGCGCAGCGTCGAGGCTACCGGCACCATGTACCCCGACAACATGTTTGAGTGGCCCCAAACCATGGAAGCGAAGTACGAATACGACAACTTCACCCTGATCTGGAGTCAGGGACTCGAGATTCCCGAGCCGGGTCAAGGGTACGGGGTAAAGTTTTACGGCGATAAAGGTTCGATCTTCGTTGATCGGAGCACGTACAAGATTCACGCCGACACCGAAATTGACGAGGCGATAGGGAGCGACGACATCCGGCTCTACGAAAGCCACGACCAACAGCGGAACTGGCTCGACTGTATCAAGGCGAGGAAACTGCCGATCTGCGAAGTCGAGATCGGACATCGTGCGACAACGCTGTCGCATCTGGCAAACATATCGTTCCTGCTGGGGCGAAAAGTTCAGTGGGACCCCGACAAGGAGCATTTCATCGGGGATGAAGCGGCAAATCGCATGATCGGCAAACCGCAACGGGCGCCATGGCACCTGTAAAACCGGATGACGTGAAGATTGGAGGGACAACAATGCGAAAAGGTAAGACGAGGGTCACACAAATAGCTATCCTGTCGCTGATAGCGTTCTGTGTCGTGTTGCCACGCGGCTGGACAGCGACACCAGCCGAGATCGAACAGTTCATCAGCAAGATCGAAAGTGCTGACGCCGAGAC
>Ga0315291_10001547_pt1 | contig 30743 bp, 20 predicted proteins | sample YL17G12_20_MG_FD_203070 | JGI IMG/M metagenome (GOLD analysis project Ga0315291, IMG submission 203070) | Sediment microbial communities from Yellowstone Lake, YNP, Wyoming, USA - YL17G12_20 | ecosystem: Environmental > Aquatic > Freshwater > Lake > Sediment | place: USA: Wyoming | collected...
GCAGCGCTCGCTGTGCCGCCTCCCGTGCCTGCTGGTACTTCCCTTGGGTAAGGAACGCTTGCGCTTGACGACAATACGCCGCGGCGGATTCCTGGGCTTCAGCAGTGAGCGCTGGATGCGCACCCATTATCAGCAACACCAAAAAGGGCGTTCCCCACACATTCATGGATGTGCAGGATAACATGAGCCCATAGGAGGTAGTAAGCCGGGAGGCTGTTATTCCGTACGCCTTAACTTCTAAGCCACAAGATAAATTCACGGATACCACGAAAGCTCTCTTGACATTCGGTCCGCAAGGTTAGAGACTGCAAGAAATCTTTAGTGGTTACTATTACTTAGTGGGGTTTCTGATGGTGAGGACGCCCGGCCAGCTTCTCCCCCCGTCAACAAGAATGATGCTGCGGGGGAAGACGGCGCAGATCGTCCAGGAGAAGACCTGGGCTGGCAAGTCTCGACCCGGGAGCTGCACTGGGGATAGTGTTGTCGTGACACAAAAGGTGAAGTTCGACAACTCAACCGTCGCCCGCGAATTCGTCAAGTACCAGATGCAGAACTTATGAGCGGGCACGATGCGACAACTCAAGGCGAAACGATGTGACTGGCGTTTGAAAGTCTGGGTTTAGGAGGCAGGCACAGCTCGACATCAAGACCGCCGGGGTTCCACCCCGCGATGGTCGGCCGTCTTCGCAGTATGGAGTTCGAATGGAGGCCAAAATGGCAGAGTCGAATATTCGCCGTTTGCCCGTGGTGGTGGGGGTATTCCTTGCCCTCGTTGTTCTAAACCCGCCGGGCGCCTTGCACGCTCAGGTGACCGGAACTATCAGCGGGTACGTGACTGACCCGAGTGGCGCAGCGGTCCCCCAGGTCAAGGTGACTGCAACGCAGGTCCAGCAGAACGTTACACGGACCACAGAATCGAACGCGGTGGGTTTCTACAACTTCCCGGCGTTGCTGCCGGGAACTTACACTCTGACCGCGGAGAAATCCGCATTCCAGCGCCTCACGCAGACTGACGTGGTCCTCACGGTGAACCAAAACGTCCGGCTAGATATGGCTCTGCAACTAGGGGCGATAACGCAAACCGTGACGGTCACCGGCGAGGCGCCCTTGGTGGACACGCGTTCACCAACCCTCTCTGGGCTCGTGGATGACCGCCGGGTGGTGGATTTGCCGCTCAATGGCCGGAACGTGATCGCGCTGGCGAGAACTCTGCCCGGCGTGTTGAACGTGAACGCCCCGCAGCAGTTGGGCGACGCGCGCAGCGGACCCGAGATGGACGTCAACGGGGGCCGGCCCAACATGAATCTCTTCACGTTCAACGGCGCCTACTTTATGAACCCCTCGCGCAATACGGGGATGAATTACCCGCCGCCGGACGCCATCCAAGAGTTCCGCATTCTCACCAACAACTTCTCCGCGGAGTACGGGCGCAATCCGGGTTCGCAGGTGAACGTAGTGTCGAAAGCGGGGACCAACGAATTTCACGGAGCGGTCTGGGAGTTCCTGCGCAACGATGCTTTGAACGCGCGCAGCTTCTTTGACCCGCGCGTGCCCGGGTTGAAGCAGAATCAGTTCGGGTTCGCGGCGGGCGGGCCCGTCCGCAAGGACAAGCTCTTCGCTTTCGGTACCTATCAGGGCCTGCGAGATCGCCGCGAAGCGGACACCATCGTCGCGACGCTGCCTTCCGACGCGCATCGGAATGGCGATTTTACAGACCTTCTGCCCCTCGAACTGGTCAATCCGGCCGGTTTTACCGACCCGGCCGGTAATCCTTGCGTCGTAGACAACGTCATCAGTCCGGAGTGCATCAGTCCCGTGACCAATAACCTCTTGCCCTTCCTGCCCTCCACGCCCCAGGGAGGTGATGTGGTGAGCTTGGCGCCTAACCCGCGTCGTGGCGACATGTTTATGGTAAGGCTGGACGCGAACCTCAGCTCCAAACATACGATGTTTGGCCATTTCTTCTATGATCGTAATTCCCGCAAAACGCCCTTTGGCGGAGGAAATATTCCCGGCTACGTCGGGGGATCGCTAGTGCAAGACACCCACAGCGTTGCAGTGAATGACACCTACGTCTTCAGCCCCAACCTGATCAACCAGTTTGTCGCGTCTTACCTGCGTTCCACCTCGGACGATCTCAACACGCAGACGCGCACGCCGGAATCGTTAGGCATGAACCTGCCCATGTACACGACCTCCGGGGCGCCGGCCTTCAACGTGGGCGACATGTTCGAGCTGGGCACCGGTTACATCGCGCGTTTCGCAAGCAGCAACTGGCAGTTTCGCGACACGCTGAGCTTGATGCGCGGCCGGCACAACTTCAAATTCGGCGGCGAGTTCATGCGCCTGCAATTCCTGCAGGACTGGAACGGCCCCACCTCCTTCTATTTCAGTGGGAGCCGCGCGGGTGACCCCGTGGCCGACTTTCTGCTGGGCGCCTATGACAACCTCTTCCTGGATTTCGGGCAGCGGCTTAATGACGCGTTCAGCAATTACCTGGGGTTTTTCTTCCAGGATGAGTTCAAGGTCAATCCCCGGTTCACTCTGACCTTCGGCGCCCGTTACGAATACTTTGCGCCGTGGATCGACGCTAATAACCGCATCAATACCATTGTCGTCGGGGCACAGTCGACGAAGGTGCCCGACGCCCCGCCGGGAATTCTCTTCCCCGGCGATCTGCCGCGTGGGCTGGTGAACGGCGACATGAACAACTTGTCGCCGCGCATCGGCTTTGCGTGGGATCTTTTCGGGAACGGCAAGACGAGCATTCGCGGCGCCTACGGCGTCTTCTACGAGGCGGTGAACGCCGACTCGCTGGCCCAGGAGAACGCTCCGTTCTCGGGCTTCGGCACGGCGACCTATGGCAACCTGACAGACCCGTACGGCTCGGTAGGTTTGACCCCTCCGCCTGCCGCGCCGCCCGGGGACCGCTTCGGGTGCGTGTCCATTCCAGAGCCACCCGGGCTGCGTTGCGACCTGTTCCCGCTACCCATTGGCGGAGTGTTCACTGACCTTTCGCTCCGCACGCCGTACGTGCAGTCCTGGAATCTCTCCATCCAGCGCCAGTTGACGCCCGACATCATGCTGGAGGCCGCCTATGCGGGCAAGATCGGCACCAAGGTCGAAGCCATGCGGACTTACAACCCGGCGCGGTTCATTCCCGGCACGGTCTATGATCCCGCTACAGAACTCGAAAACATGGTCTCGACCCCCGACAACATCTACGACCGCGTGCTCTTCGAGCCAGGCATTTTGAGCCCGCAGGGTTTCCTGCTCGGCAACGACTTCCGGAGTTGGTATCACAGCTTCCAGACGCAGGTAACCAAGCGCTTCAGCCGGGGCCTTTCTGTGATGGCTTCCTACACCCTGGGGAAGTCGATTGACTCGAGCTCGACCGACAACCTGGGCGGCACCGTGTTCAATCCCTTCAACCTGCGCCAGGAACGTGGGCGTTCGGACTGGGATCGTCGTCATGCTTTCGTGGCCTCCTGGCTCTGGTCGCCGTCCTGGAAGTTCAGTGAGCCCTGGAAGAATACGCTGCTGGGAGGGTGGACCTTCACCGGTATTCATTCAATTCAGAGCGGCCTTCCCATCACTTTTCTCAGCGGCGATGACGTGGCGGTGGACGGTACTTACGGCGACCAGCTCGCCTTCCTCGCTGGCGAGCCGATCGCGCGCAGTCACTCCAGCCGGGGGGATATGGTCTCGCAGTTCTTCAATACCAACGCCTTCGTTTACCCCAACTGCGCCTTCGATTCTGACGCGGCCCTCGGTAACCCGCAAGCGATTGAGCAGCAAAACTGCACGCCGTTCGGTATTGTGTACTCGCTGGCGGGCCAGTACGGCAACGCCGGTCGTGGCATTCTGAGCGGACCCGCGTACAACAGTACCGACTTCTCCATCATCAAAGACTTTGCGTTCAAAGAACGTTACAAAGCCCAGTTCCGCTCGGAGTTCTTTAACATCTTCAATCAGGTTAACTTCGACAACCCGTCGAACTACGTAAATTCCGGCGCGTTTGGCCGGATTCGCAGTGCCGGAGACGGGCGGATAGTCCAGTTCGCGCTGAAGTTCCTTTGGTGAGGCGGGCCCCCGGGCCAGACCGGAGGGTCCTCCCACGTCACAGCCGGGCCGAGACCGCTGGCGGTCTCGGCCCGTGACACCTCCACGCCCGCCATGGCTTCACCCCGCATCATCGTATTGTCGGCCTTCCTGGCGTGGAGGGGTGTAGTGTCGCTTCGAGCCACGCCGCGAAGGATGGCACTCATTCTTCGTTTGCCCTGAATCTGCAGGGTTGCCAACGTGAAGAGAGAGGACCGCGGTCCTTTGGAGGAAAGAGTGATGGCCAGTTCAACCAACAAGCTGCAAGAGTTTTGCTGGATTGTTACGGTTGTGCTCGTCTTGAGCGCAGCCGGCCAGGCGGGTGCCGCCACCGCATCACCGCTCTATGCGCGCGGATACACGGTGATTCCCGAGCCGCAGAAGGTCACGCTGGGCGCTCGGGATTTCCAGTTCAGCCCGGAGTGGCGCTTGGAGTTAGGTCGCGGCGTGCCGCCAAACGACGTCGCAGTCGAAAGCCTGAAGGACGACTTGCAGACGAGATTTCGCGTGACACTCAGCGGGCAGGGCGGAGCGCGCGCAGGAGCCAAGACGCTGCATCTCGGGGTTGTGCCTAACTCCATTTCTGTCGGGGAAGCGACGGATCGCGAGAAGAATGTGTTGGCCGAGCAGGCGTACAGAATGGCTCTGGCTGCCGAGGGCGTGAGCATCACTGCGAATGCTCCCCCAGGCCTCTTTTACGGCGTGCAGACTTTCCTGCAACTGCTCAAAGCGCATGACGGAAACCTCTGGCTGCCGGAAGGGGAAATCGTGGATTGGCCTGACCTGCAACTGCGGGTCATTTACTGGGATGATGCCCACCACCTCGATCACGTGGACGTGCTGAAGGCGGCGCTTCGCCAGGCGGCCTTCTTCAAGGTTAACGGATTCGCCATCAAGTTGGAGGGGCACTTTCAGTACAAAAGCGCAGCCCCTATCGTGGAACCCTACGCGCTCATGCCCGCTGAGCTCCAGGAGCTTACCGACTACGCCTTACGGCATCACGTCCAGCTCATTCCGTTCCTGGATGGGCCCGCACACGTGGCCTTCATCTTGAAGCATCCCGAGTACGCCAAGCTGCGGGAATTTCCCGAGAGCAACTATGAGTTCTGCAGCACAAACCCGGACACGTACAAGCTGCTGTTCGGCATGTATGACGACCTCCTGGAGGCCAACAAGGGAGGCAAGTACTTCATCCTCTCAACGGATGAACCCTATTTCGTCGGCTGGGCCAAGAACGCCCAGTGTGATGAAGAGACGCGCGCGAAGGAGTTGGGCAGCGTTGGCAAGCTGTTGGCCGAGTTCATCACCAAGACCGCGGGTTACCTGCATGATCGGGGGCGGACCGTACTGTTTTGGGGTGAATATCCCTTGGTGCCCGAGGATATTCCCTCGCTGCCCAGCTACATGGTGAACGGGGAAATCTACGGGCCGCGGTTTGATCCCGTGTTCAAGGAACATGGTATCCGCCAGTTGATTAACACCTCCGCGGTCGGATGGAAGGAGTTTTTCTTCCCGGATTACTACATCCGGCCTTCTACGGAAGCCCTGCCGGGTCCCGCCGGCGGCGCTTATCAGCCGGTCCAACCCGGTCCCGGGCGCGTGGCCGAGATGTTCGACCTGATTTCCTTCACTCCGGAACGCCAACGCGCCGATCTGATGGGCACGTTCGTGGCGGGTTGGGCGGATACGGGTCTGCATCCGGAAACGTTCTGGCTGGGATATGCCACCGGGTCTGCCGCCGGCTGGCATCCGCGAACGCCCGAGCCACAAGAGCTGATGAGTTCGTTTTATAGGCTGTTTTACGGGCCCGGGGCGACGAACATGGGCCGCCTCTATCAGCTCATGAGCGAGCAAGCGCAGTTTTGGAAGAACAGTTGGGAGATGGTTGCTTCCAACGCTCGGACACCGATTGTGGGTGACTGGCCGCATACGATCTTCAATCCACCCCGGCCTGCGGAGGATCAGACCCTGCCTCTCCTGCCGGTCCCCACGCCGGACCTCTTGAAGGTAGGTTCTGATTGGGCTGCGCAGAATACCCGACGGCTCCGGCTGGCCTCGATTTTTCTGCCTCAGAACGATGAGTTGCTGGACTTGCTGCATATGAATCTGGAGCGTGTGCAATTCAACCGCTATAATTTGGAAGTCTACCTCTCTATTGCGCAGCTCTATCGCCAGAACCTGGAGATGCTTCAGGACCTGGAGCGGATTTACACCCTTTTGAAGTCGGCGCAGACGGCAGCCGGAAACGCCCAGGCGTCAGATGCGGTGGCCGCGCTTGACGAGGCGCTGGACACCGCTGAAAGCATATGGCGGGACCGCAACAAGGCTCTTCACGATGCCACCGCGACGTGGTACAAGAGCTGGTTCCCGCGGGTGGCGGAAGCCAACGGGCGTCGCTACCTCGATCAAGTTGACGATGTGAAAGATCACCTGCCTGTGCGCACCGTGGACATGACTTATTTGATTTACCGTCAGCTTCTCTATCCGCTGGGCGAGTGGGCCTTGCAAGTCCAGTCAATTCGCAACCAATACGCTGCCGCGCACCAGTTATCAGCACGCTCCGGCGCTTGGGACTGGAAGGACACGTCGACTCCAGCCACGAAATAACGAGAAGGTGGTACAGGTAGGGCTTTCAAATCTCTCCGCCAGGGGAAGTCGCGGCGGTACGGTGCCGATTTTGACCAGCCATCATGGAGGCTTCCGAAAAATGTACCATTCCAGATTCCTAAGAACGACAGGCCGCTTGCGGCTCCTGCTGCATCTGATTGCTGCGGTCACTTTGATCGCGGGGGCTGCGGCCGCTAGGGCGCAGACTATATCCCCCCTCTTTGCCCGGGGCTATACTGTGATTCCCCAGCCGCAGCGCGTGGAACTGCAACCTGCGGACTTCTCCTTCAGCTCAGACTGGCAAATCAGGCTTGGTAGCGGCGTGCGGCCAGATCATGTGGCTGCCGAGATCCTCCAGCAGGGTCTGTCCTCCCGCTACGACATTACTCTGACCTCTCAAGCGAAGACGAAACCTGGCATGAAAGTCGTGCGACTGGTGCTGACTCCGGGCTCGGTGAAGATTGGAGAAGCCACGGACAGGGACAAGGCGGTTCTGGCCGAAGAAGCTTATCAATTGGATTTGTCCCCGGACTCCATCACCATCACCGCGAACGCCGATGCGGGACTCTTCTATGGAGCGGAGACGCTCATCCAGCTCGTGAAGCCCCGCGAAGGTAAGAACTGGCTGCCGGCCGGGCGCATTGTGGATTGGCCCGACCTCCAAAACCGATTCATCTATTGGGATGACAAGGCTCACCTCGACCGATTCGAAGTCCTCAAAAAGGCCCTCCGGCAAGCGGCGTTCTACAAAGTCAACGGCGTGCTGATCAAGCTCAACGGGCATTTCCAGTATTCGAGTGCGCCGGCGGTGGTGGAGCCTTATGCGCTGACGCCGAGTCAGCTTCAGGAACTCACCGATTATGGTTTGCATCACCATGTCCAACTCATCCCTTACGTTGACGGGCCTGCACACATCGCCTGGATCCTGAAACACCCCGAATACGCGCACCTGCGCGCCTTCCCGCAGAGCAACTATGAAGCGTGCACTACGAATCCCGAGACGTACAAGCTGTATGAAGGGATGTATCAGGAACTTCTGAATGCCAATAAGGGTGTGAAGTACTTCCTGCTCTCCACCGACGAACCCTATTACGTCGGTCTGGCGAACAATGCGCAGTGTAACGAGGCGGACCGGGCTCGGCAGTTGGGGAGCGTGGGCAGAGTGCTGGCAGAGTTCATCACCAAGGCAGCGGGTTATCTTCGCCACCACGGCCGGACCGTGATCTTCTGGGGTGAGTATCCACTGCAGGTCGAGGACATACCTTCCCTGCCATCCCATCTGATCGACGGTGAAGTCTATGGGCCGGCGTTCGACAAGGCGTTCAAGGAACACGGCATCCGGCAGATGATCTTCACTTTCACCCAGGGGAATGAGCCGCTCTTCCCGAATTACTACTTGCTGCCCGGGTCACAGCAGGTGAATTACAGCACCATGACGCAGGCGGATGAGGCTCACTTCCGCCCTCGGCGCGACCGCATTGCCGAAGTTTTCAACGAGATCTCCTTCTGGGGCGCTCGAAAGAACGCGGACCTGATGGGAGTGGACGTCTGCGCGTGGGGCGACGACGGCCTGCACCCGGAAACATTCTGGTTGGGCTTCGCGACGGCCGCAGGATGGATCTGGCATCCCGGCTCCCCTCAGCCGGATGAGGCCAAGAACAGCTTCTACCAGCTCTTCTACGGCAAAGGCGCCATCAACATGGACCGCCTCTACCAGTTGATGAGCACCCAGGCGCAGTTCTGGGACAGCAGTTGGGAATGGGCGCCGTCTTCGGCGCGCTCCATCCTCTTTGGCGACTCTGATGCGATTCGGCCCATCGTCCCGCACGACCAGACGATCGCCCTGCCACCCGTGCCGAAGGGCGAGCTCCTCAGGCAGGAATACGACTGGGAACACGTTAACGCCAACCCTCTGAAACTCGTGCAGAGTTCGCTGGCGGAAAATGACGAACTCATGGGTCTGCTGAACGAGAACCTGCGGAGCGTGCAGGCGCACGCTTACAATTTGGAAGTTTTCGCTTCCGTCGCCCGGCTCTATCGTCAGAATCTGGAGATGCTCCAGGCTCTGGGAGAGATCAACGCCGCTCTGCAATCCGCACAGAATGCTGCCGCCCGCCTGGACTACTCAGCGGCGCTTTCAGCACTGGACCAAGCAGCAGCCCTGGCCGTCGCGATGCGCGGCCAGCGCAATCGTGCATTGCAGGATGCTACGGCCACTTGGTACAAAAGTTGGTTCCCACGGGTGCCGGAAGCCAACGGGCGCAAGTATCTCCTGGTTCTAAACGATGTGCAGGACTACCGCGTGGACAGGGCATTGGGATTGAAATACCTGATCCTCCGTGAATTCCTGCTGCCAGTGAACGAATGGTTCAGTGATCTGCAGCAGGTCAGGAACCGCTACGCGAAGGCTCACAAACTGCCCGAGAACAGCATTCCGTTCGACTGGCAGGACGCAGAAATGACGGGCGCGGGTGAATCGTACTGAAAAGGTCTTCCGGATATCGTCCTCTTAGGGGGGATGCCAATGTTTGATGAGATTTCGCATGCCCGGCGAGCATTCGTGAAGAAGATGATCGGCGGCGCAGCATGGGCAACGGGCTACGGGTTGCTCTCTCCCTTCCCCGCGCTTTCTTGCCCTCAGGAACTGCCCCTCGACGTCGGTCCGCAAGCGCGAGTTGCGGCGCACGTGAAGCTCGGTAAGGAACTCTACCATCCCGGCGAGGTTGTCCGCGGCGAAGTCACGCTGAACAGTCCGCGCACAGACCTGCCGGTGGAAGTGGTCTGGACCGACGGTTACGGCCGCGTGGCCGGACGCGTCAAAGCTCTGCCCGCACATTCGTTCAACAACGTGGCGGAGTTTGCCATTCCGCTGGAAAGCCCGCTCACCTACGTCAACAGCGTGGAAGTCCTGGTGGAGGGCGTGACGCAGATCGAGCGGGCGCGATTCTTGCTTTCCCCCAAACCGGATGCATGGGACGACTACCACGTCATCAACTACGCTTTCTATCCCCACGGATACTATGAGAAATTGCGCGAGGCTGGCGTGGATGCTGTTATCGCCTACCGCGATAAACCCTTCGACGCTTTCCTCGACAACAATTTCCGTTTCTACGTCGAAGAGACGATCTGGGAAATTCTGGCGACCTACCACAAGAACTTCACTTTGTGGAAGGAGCTTGTCCGCAGGTTTATGGAGAATCGCAATGATTGGAAACTTCTTGTTCGCGATCCGTGCTTTAACGACCCCAAGACCTTTGAGTACGCCCGCGAAGTCCTTAGCCGCCAGGTGGACAAGTACAAGAAGTTCCGGCCTCTGTTCTACGATTTAGCAGACGAGATCGGCATCGGGGACCAGATCGCTCCGCTCGATCTCTGCCACTCGAATTTCTGCATCCGGGGCTTTGCCCAGTACCTGAAGGGCATCTATGACTCAATGCACGAGGTTCGCCACGAGTGGGACGTGGATTTCTACCACTGGGACGATGAGCAGGTCGATCAGGGCGCCAAATTCAACTGGGACGATCTAATGATCCACGAGACCACTACCGACCGCGCGATGGACCGCCTGCTTATGAACCACTTGCGCCGGACATACAAGACGGTGACGAACTTCAACAAGGCGTGGGGAGTGAGTTTCCCGGCCGCGCCGGGACCATCCGAGTACGTCGTCATGGATTGGACGCCGGTCCTGGCTCCGTTGGCCGACACACGTTCGCTGACCACCCTCGACGAGAAGTCACTGAATGAGGTCTTCGGCTCGCCTGAGGCGGCCAACATTGCCTGGGGCCTGAAGGGAGGCTGGACCACGGACCGGAAGCCGACCAAGTTCAAGACCTGGGGAGAGGTCATTGCTTACATCCAAAGGTTGGAGAAGACCCTGGGCGAGATCACCTCAACCGAAGGCTGGAATCTCGCCGCCTGGTGCGATTTCCGGAACTTCATGGATCTCACCATGGCCGACTTCATCCGCCGCGCCCGCGACGTGTGCCGCGCGCTCGACCCGCACGCGCGGGCGGGCACCGAGGGCGGGCAGTCACCCTGGGCCTTCGGCTGGTACAACTACGAGAACGTGTGTGATGTCGTGGACGTCATCGAACCCTACAACATCGGCAACAACGTCGAGATCATCCGCGGCCTGGGCAACCACCGCCTCATCCAGCTCAACACCTACGGCTTCCAGCACAAACCTGGATCAACGATCGCGGACCTTACCGAAGAAGACCGTCAGGTGCAGCGCCGGGCGACGAGGAAGGTTTGGTGGCAACTGTTTCACGAGAGCCGCGCGGCCATTATCTGGGATTATACCGAGCGTGATTACCGCTTCGTGAGCCCCGAGCGCGAGCTTACTCCGGCCGCTCTGACCTTTAAGGATACTTTCCGTGAGGTGCGCGCGGGGATTGGCAAGCTGGTGATCAACGCGCGGCGCAGGCACGACGGGATCGCAATCCATTACTCCCACCCTTCCGTCCAGGTTCACTGGATGATCGAGAACCTTAAGGTCGGAAAACGCTGGCCCGTGGATGAGGTGGGCGACTCCAATCTGCGCTTTAACGGCGTCCGGAACAGCATCACCAAGTTGATTGAAGATCTGAATCTCCAGTACGAGTTCGTGGGTTCACGACAGCTTGTGGGTGGCGCGCTGGAGTCGGGGGGATTCAAGGTGTTCATTCTCCCCCAATCGATTGCGATGAGTGCCGACGAGGTGGCGCGTGTTCGCGAGTTCGCGGAGAACGGCGGGACGGTCATCGCCGACTATCGCCTGGCGAGGATGAACGAACACGGCCGTGACCTCGGGCAGGGGCAATTGGACGCGCTGTTCGGTATTGCCCGAGGCGTGACCCAACCTGCCGCGGCAGGCCCGGTGCGCGGCATCGCGGATTTCCGCGGCGTGCAGTTGAAAGGCAAGAGTTGGAATCTGAAAACAGGCGAGACGAACCTGGAGTTGCACGGTGGGACGGCCCTCGCTCAACAGGGGAATGTCCCCGCGGTGATTGTGCGGGAGGTGGGGAAGGGCCTGGCCGCATATCTAAACCTTGAGCTTTTCCCGTACCAGCACTGGCGAGTGCGGCCTGGCCCTGAAGCCCCTGTGCGCGAATTGATGGGTGCGCTCCTCGCCCAGGCCGGCATACAGCCCAGGGTTCGAGTACTGGATTCACAGGGCGCCCCCGTGCCAGCAGTCGAAGCGGTCGTTTACGACTTCGGAGGGCAACAGCTCGTGGCAGTGTTTCGAAATCCTCAAGTGGATCCCGGCGGGTGGGCCGACGGGCCGCGCGTTCCGGAACGCGGCTGGAGCGAGGAAGTTGACAACTCAGCTCTGGAAACGCCGGTCGAGGCAACCGTTCATCTGCCCGACGGCTTCCACGTTTACGACGTGCGCGGGGCCAGGGCGCTCGGCCAGGTGTCAACACTCCGAGCAACGATTGATCCCTGGACGCCACTGGTCTTTATGCTCTCCCCAACACCCATCAGCGGGCTGAAGCTCCGGGCTCCATCCAACCTCCCGCATGGACGGAAAGCTGAAATCGAAGCGCAAATCGAAGATCAACCAGTTGTAGTGCAACCGCGTATCGTTCGCCTCGAGGTATTCGACCCGGCAGGAAAACTTGTCGAGCACTACTCCGGCAATATCCGCTTTGAGGGTGCGCTCGGAAAACTGGAGATTCCCTTTGCCTGGAACGACTCGCCGGGTGTCTGGAGAGTCTGCGCTCGCGAGATAGCGAGCGGTGCAAGCGCGGAAACCACGCTGCGAGTTAGCTCCTGAGTCGAGCTTGCCGATACGTGAATGAGGAGCCTGCCCATGTACGCAGTCAAAATCCTCTTCTGCCTGCTGGGAGTTTCCCTCTCCCTGCGAGCCGAGGCGCTTCCTCCCAACCGCTGGGTCGAGCTACGAAAGGACTCCGTGGGAGCACGCCGCGGCAGTGCGATTCGCTATGTCCCGGAGGCGCAGGCGTTCTTTCTCTGGGGCTTTATGAACGCCGATCCCGACCTCCTCCAGGAACATCCCTTGATGGAGGTTCCGGAATACGACGTGGTCTATTTCGATCCGGCAGAAGGTTTGTGGCGTAATCATCTGCCCCGGCAGCGGACAGTGGAATGGAGCAGGAAGCTTCCGCTGAGTTACATTCCGAGGACCTACGCGGGAATAACCACCGGAAGCGAGCGCACACTGCTTCGCGGACCGACAGATGAGGCAGACGGAGTTACCCGACCAGATCTGAACATAGTCTTCGACCAGGTGACCTATCACCCAGGTCTCCGGTCTTTGGTCTACTTCACCGGAGGGTTGACTGCCGCCTATGACGTCGCTGCTCGCCGCTGGCTTGACCTGGCGCCGAAGCACGCCCCGCCTCCCGTCGTGGGTGGTTCCCTTGTGTATGACCCGGTTAACGACGAGGTTCTCCTCTTGGGGGGAGGGCATGTTGCGGAAAGAGGCCCGGAGGGAAAAACCGTTGGTTACACTGGAACCTGGGTTTACAGGAACAAAGATAACGAATGGCGCCGTTTGCCAGGGGACCTCCAGCCGCCGCCCCGCATGAATACGCGCCTGGTCTGCGATACCAAGAACCAGGTGCTGGTTCTTTTTGGCGGAGATAGCCAGAGTCATTACCTGGCTGACACCTGGATTTACGATTTGAGGAATCGAACGTGGCGTAAGTCAAAAGCGCTCGGCGGACCGGGGCCCCGGGCCGGTCATTTCACGGTCTACGACCCTGATACCGGGTGGGTCATCATCGGTGGCGGCTACAACCTTCGCGATCTCACCGACCTGTGGGCCTACGACGCGGCTGCGGATCGCTGGCAGCGGCTCGCCGGAGAGGTCCCTACGGGATTCTACGTCACCGCCGATATCGCACCCGAGCGGCGCTTGATTATCCTGGTGACCAACACCAGGGCCCCGGGCGACACCATGACCTGCAACGTGCTCTACCCGGTGCGGACCACCTATGGGTACCGGATCGACCCGGGAACAATCGTGCGCTCGGAAGCTTCCGCGATCTCCGAGCAGCTATCAATGCCCAAGCGGCCTCCCCCTGAAAGCGCCGACGCTACTAGCGCCGTACGGCGGCAGGTGCAAGCGTCCAGGCTAAACGCCCTGCCGCACAATCGCTGGGTGCTCTTGCGCGAGCCCGGCAGGCTGGCTCCCACGCGGACCTGGGGATCAGCGACCTTCGATACCGATCGCGGTCAGATTCTCTACTGGGGCGGAGGCCACTGCGGATACGGCGGGAACGATGTGGAGAGCTACGATCCCGAGGCCCATACCTGGCGCAGTCTTGACCGGGCGCCGGAATATCCGGAGCGCACCTGGGATAAGGGCGCGCGTCTGGCGGGTGTGACCTTTCAAGGCAAACCTTGGACGGAGCACGGCCGCAGGATTTACGCGTATGATCCGGTGAGCCGAAAGATGGTCATGATGCGGCGCGTTCGACTGACCAGGGGTTACGATCCCGAAACGCTACGGCTCTTCCCTTCCAGTCAGGAACCCGCGCCCGACGCTCTCGTAAACCCGCCCTCTTCTTATGTGAAGTACACCACGTGGACTTTCGCTCCGGACACAGCACAGTGGGAATTGCTGGGTCCGGCACCCGTGGGTGTGGATACCTTGGTCAGCACGCGCCACGGAGTGATGGGTGTGAATGTCGATTGGCCTTCCAGGTTGAACGACGCCGGCTATCTGCTGCCCTGGAGGCCTGGGCAGAAATACCAGGACACAGCCATTTACCTGCTCGAGGTGGCCGAGAGACGCTGGTTGCGGTTGGGTGAGACTCCGCCGTCGCCACAGAATCTGTACGAGATAACGAGCTTGGCCTATGACTCCAAACGCGACCGCGTCATCCTGCACGGTGCCGGCGAGCGCCAGGACGAGCTGTGGGTCTTCGACATCCCCAAACAGCAGTGGAAAAACAGGCAGCCGAAGGTGGCGGCTCCAGCAGGTGCAGCGCCGCCGGTGGCGAGCCGCGAGGCCGTGTACCTCCCGAGCGAGGATGTCTTCCTTACTTATGGTCCGGCGCCGGAAGACCAAACCGTGCCAGCCGTGTGGGTCTACAGCGTGAGCGACAACGTCTGGCGCAGGGTGGATGTTCCATCGCCACCGGAGGTGGAACCGGGCGCGCCGGTCAGCCAGAATCGGGCGATGGTGTACGACCCGAAACGGGACTTGATTTTGTTGGTGCTGGGGAGGGGCGGCGATGACGGGAAGGCGTTCGTTTACGCCATGCGGTACCGTCACGCCAGCGCGCGCTTCCTTGGCCCTGCCGGCAACTAAGCCGGAAACTGTGTTTGCTTAGCGATCTCTTCGCCGGATTCGATTCGGCTGCTCTGAGGTTTGAAAGGACCATCCGTAGGAGCGGGACGCAATGCACAGGCGCGCCCAGCGGTTGACGGCTGAGGCTTCTTGAGTCGTTGTTTGCCTGAGCTGAGTTGACCACTGCCGCGGATAGGGGGAACCAATGCCCAGAAAAAGACTTCTTCTGTTTGTGGTCAGCATCGCGCTTTTTTCACGGTGCGAGACCTTCGGCCAGTGGATTGGCCGCCCGGAGCCTGCGTGGGAGAAGACTTTTCAGACCTGGGTTGCCGACCCGCACAAGAAAGTCTATCCAAATAGCTTCGGCCGTGACCTCGCAAGACGCCAGATCGAGCTTCAGGCCTGTCGCAACGAGTGGGTGATTATCCAGCTCGGCGTGCGCAGCCCGCAAGCCGTCAAGTCACTGTCCGTGCGCGCCAGTGAACTCTCCACCGCTGACGGCGAGAAGATTGGGTCGAACCTGATTCGCGTTCGTTACCCAGGTCTCATCCCTGTGGATGAGAACGGCCAGTATACGCCTGACCCGCTCTGGGAAGTTCCTGCGGTTTCCCTGCGCCCCTACCAAAGCCAGGGAATCTGGATTGATTTCAGGGTTCCCGCTGACGCGCCTCCGGGGAAGTACGAAGGTGCCCTGGACCTCCTACGCGATGGCGCCAAGGCGGACACTTTCCACGTCAAGCTAGACGTCCTTCCCGTGAGTCTGCCGGAGCCCTCCGGCTACCACTGTTATCTCAACATTCTTGTGGATCCGTCTTCCGTAGCGCGCGTCAAGCGGCTGCCGCTGTGGGGTGAAGAGCATTGGCGGCAGCTTGAACGTTACCTCCAGAACCTGGCTGCCCACGGGCAGAAGACCATCACGGCTTTCATTGTTGACGACCCATGGGCCGGCGATACTGGGTTTGCTGTGCGCAACCTGATTGAATGGAAATGCGCAGGCGAATGGACGCGTGAGGGAACGGCGTGGCTGGCCTTTGACTTCTCACCCTTTGACCGCTGGGTCAATCTGTGCCTCAAGGCTGGGATCAACGACCACATCGAATGCTGGTCGCCGCTCGTCCAGCCCGGCTCCGACCATTCCGTTGTCATCTACACGGACACGGCCAGCGGCCAGCGGCGTTCGCTGCGCCTGCCAGCCGGCTCGGACGAGTACAAGGCGGTGTGGGGCGAATTCGCCCGGGCCTTCCAGGAACACCTGCGCGCCAGGGGCTGGCTAGCGAAGGCCTACCTGGCTTTCGACGAAATCGACACGGCGGTGCTGGACCGTGTCGTACCGTTTTTCCACGAGGTCGCGCCCGAACTGAAATTGATGATCAGCGGTGGCGACGAAAAGGGGCGGCACATGGCCGAGTCGCGCGAGCTCTCCTTTCATTACGGCTACTACGGCCCGGGCACCGGAGTGGAGTTGCCGGACATCCCGGCGCGTCGCAAGGCCGGCAAGCGCACGCTGCTGTACACCGCCGTGACGCCCCTCTATCCCAACACCTTCATCTTCTCCCAGCCGCTCGAATCACGCTATCTCGGGTGGATTATCTGGAAGTGGAATTTTGACGGGTACATTCGTTGGGCGTGGGACTTCTGGTGGCCGGAGAATTTTTGGGACCAACCCCTTTACAAATGGCATTCGGGCGACATGTGGTTTGTGTATCCCGGGCCCGACGGCCCTGTGGATAGCATTCAGTGGGAGATGCTGCGCAAGGGAATCGAGGACTACGAGTGCCTCTGGCTGGCGAGGCAAGGTCTCGAAAAAGCGCGCGCCCGCGAGGGACTCACAGACCTCGTCGAGCGGGGCGAAAAGGCTCTGACACGAGCGATTGATTTGGCAACGCAGCAGTTCGATCGCACGCCGGCCCCGCGCGACCCGATCCCGGCACGCATGGACGAGGCGCGCCGACTGGTAAACGACGTGCTCTCGGAATTAGCTTGCCTCGACCTGCTGCCGCGCTAGCGGTGACACGAGGTCGTAAATCGCCGGGCACAACAGGTTCATATCGGCATGGCTGAACAGGTAGCGGACACGACCCTCGAGGCGCTGGGCTATAAGCCCCAGTTCAAGCGCGTCCTATCGCGCGGCGACCTCATCCTGTACGGACTGGTGATTCTGACGCCCACGGCGCCTTACCCCGTCTACGGAATCGTGCAGCAACTTTCGCACGGTCATGCGGTTCTTGCCTACTTGGTGGCGATGGTGGGGATGCTGTTCACGGCGGCAAGTTACGGGAAGATGTCGGGCGCCTTTCCCGCGGCGGGTTCTACCTATACCTACGCACAGCGCGCCCTCAGCGAACACGTGGGGTTTCTGGCCGGCTGGGCAATGATCCTGGATTACTTTCTCATTCCCCTCTTGAGCGTCGTTTACGCGGCGCTGACCGCGGCGCGCCTGGTGCCCCGGGTTCCGTATTTCATATGGGCCATGTTGTTCACGGCGATCATTACGTTCATCAATGTGCGGGGCATCCGCATGACGGCGCGGGCCAGCCGTCTCATGATGGTGATCATGGCCGCTTCCACGGTGCTCTTTCTTGGACTTGCTGGCCACTGGGTCATCGGCTCGAACGGCTTCGCGGGCCTGTTCGTGCCGCGGGCCTTCTTCAACGCCGAGACTTTCTCGCCGCGCTCACTCATGCTCGGCGCCGGCATTGCCACGCTTTCCTACATCGGGTTCGACGCCGTATCGACCCTGGCCGAGGATACGCACCGGCCCGAGCGCGACATTGCGGTGGCCACAGTGGTCGTGTGTTTACTCCAGACCGTCTTTTGCTTCGTGACGGTGTATCTGGCCGCGCTTGTCTGGCCCGACTATCATTCTTTCCCCCAGGTGGAGACGGCCATCCTGGACATCGGCCGCGCCATTGGCGGGCCGTGGATGCTGGGCTGGATCACTTTTGTGCTGCTCGTGGCGGGCCTGGCGAGCGCGATGACCGGCCAGGCGGGTGCCTCGCGCTTGCTGTTCGGCATGGGCCGGGACGGGGCCATCTCCCGGCGCATCTTTGCCTATGTTCACCCGCGCTACTCGACGCCTACGCGCAGCATCTACGCCATGGGTGCCGTTTCGCTCGTCGGCGCCCTGTTCATGCGCTTTCAGCTCGCTGTCGAGCTCCTGAACTTCGGGGCATTTGTGGGCTTTATTCTGGTGAACCTAAGCGTCATCCGCCACTATTACTTCCGTCTGCGGCGCCGGCAGGGGATGGATTTCGTACTGAACCTGATTTTCCCGGCACTGGGCGCGCTGGTGTGCGGCTATGTCTGGATGAGTTTGACGGCCAAGGCGAAGCTCGTGGGGTTTGGCTGGATGGCCCTGGGAGTGATTTATCTCGCCGTTCTCACGCGGGGCTTTCGCCTTCCTCCCCGATCCTTTGAACTCTAAGAGGTAAGGAGCTTCCCATGCCTTTGGATACGGCGCTCGAAGATAGACTTTGCTCCTACGTTGAGAGTCACCGGAACCGGCTGGTGGAAATCATCCAGGATCTGGTGCGCACTCCCTCGGAGAACATGCCGCCAACGGGAAACGAAGAAGCCTGCCAGCAGTACGTGGCGGAATTTCTGCGCCCGCAGGGATGGGAGCCGGCGGTTTACTCTCTGGGGGACGTGAGGGGACTGCGCGAACACCCGCTGTTTTGGCCGGGGCGAGATTACTCGCGACGGCCGAATGTGGGCGCGCGAAAGCGGGGGCACGGCGGAGGTCGGTCGCTGGTGCTCTCCGGGCACATCGATACCGTGCCGCGCGGCTCGCAGCCGTGGACGCGCGATCCCTTCGGCGGCGAAGTGGAAGGGAACCGCCTCTACGGGCGCGGCTCGAACGACATGAAGGGAGGCGTAGGGACAAACCTCTTTATCGTGGAGGCTCTCCGTGAGCTGGGACTCGAGCTGCGCGGCGATCTGGTTTTCGAGACCATCGTCGACGAGGAGTTTGGCGGGGTGAACGGTACGCTCGCCGGACGCTTGCAGGGCTTTAATGCCGAGGCGGCGGTAATCTCCGAACCCTCCTTCCTCAGGATCTGCCCCGCTCAGCGCGGCGGCCGAACAGCGCACATCACCCTCCAGGCTTCCGGAGGAGTTCTGACCGAAGGCAAGTTACCTTCCGGCGTCGTGGACCAGCTCCGTCATTTTCTGATAAAGGTCCAGGACTTCGCTGCGCAGCGTCGCAGGAAGGTTCGTGTCCATGAACTGTATTCTCATCACACGGATCCCGTTCCGGTTTCAATCACCAAAGTCTTCACCGGCCCCTGGGGGACTACCGAACCCATCACGGTCCCCGAGACCTGCAACATCGAAATGTACTGGCAGATGATGCCGGGGGAGCAGCAAGAGGAAATCGAGCGCGAGTTTTCCGAATGGCTCGATGATGTCACGAGGAGCGCGCCAGAGCTGTTCTCGACCCGGCCGCGCGTAGAATTTCCCCTTCGTTGGCTGCCGGGCTCGGCAATTTCGAAATCCGAGCCGCTCGTGAAGGAGCTGGCAGGTTCGGCTTCGAAGGTGCTGGGCGAAGAGCCCGCGATCGTGGGCATTGAAGGTCCTTGTGACATGTACGTGTTTCACCAAGCGTTCGGAATTCCAGCCGTGCTCTGGGGTGCGCGGGGAGGCAACACGCACGCCGCGGACGAGTATCTGGAGATCGACTCCGTGGTTGCCGCCACCAAGGCGTTGCTGGTTTTCGTGTGCCGCTGGTGCGGGGTCGCAGACTGAAGGATCAGGAGGAGAGGATGAGAAAACTCATCAAAAAGAGGCGACGTCTTCAGGCCCTTTCAGCAACTCGACTGTGTTGTTCAAGTCAGAATCTCTCGACGACGGAACGATCGCAAGGGAGTTCTCCTTTCCCCACTCGCTATTGTTACCGCGAGACCTGCCCAGCCATCCAGGTGGCAAGCTCGGGTTCGGCTGCTTGCTCCCGGACAACCAGTTGGGACGGAGCGCCGCGATACACTGCCAGCGCCGCTCGGAGTTCCCCTTCCAGCTCAGACGTGGAAAGCGAACGGTCCCGGCCATCGACGAAGCCTGCGAGAAACACCGCGCGGGGGGACAGTGCCGCGATGACGTCCACGATGTCCGCGCTCTCGAGAATGCCGGGCACGATCACGTCCTGCGGCACATAGCAGAAACGGTCCTTCAAAACCGAGAGATAGGAAACCAGGCCGCGGCGCACTGCGACAGCCCGCACATCGTCCTCGTAGAGCGCTGCCAGCAGCGCCAGTAGGCTTCCCAGCGGCTGCGCTTGCTGGATGGCCTGAGGTCCGGGTTGCTGGTCCACGCTCTGATCGAGCAGCAAGCCGTGCGGGTTGACTCCGGCAAACGAATCGCCCCAGAGGACGACGCGCTTTGGGTCAAGATCCGCGCGCCCGGAGAGGTATCGCAGGACGGTGCGCACATCCTTGAGTCGCGCGCCCAGAGCCGTATCGCCCAGCATCAACTCGGTTGCTGCCAGAGACGTTGCCGAAGAACCGCGCGCCGTCTCTCCGGTTCCACGCACATCGGTCAGACATAACGCTATGCCCTGTTTCAGCAGCGCGGCCAACTCGCCGTTCCGCTCCGCAAGGAATTTCTCCTTGCCGCCTTCCGCCAGTGCCAAGACAACCGGGAGACGCTTGGAAGAACTCGCCTTGGGTTTGAGCAATAACAGCGGGACGCTCAGCCCGGGCACCGTTTGAAGCTCGACAGCTTCCACCGCAAAACCGGACAAGGGCTTAGTCCAGGCGATGCGGGCTGCCGCCTGCGTATTTGGCCCAATGTCCCCGAGTTTAGCCTTCAAAGAAGCGCGCAAGCTCTGGAGCCGCTCCGCCGCAGGGAGCGAAGCGAGTCTTGCGCGCGCCGCAGACAGGCGCTCCTCTGCCATCCGGTAGGCGATCTCGCTCGCGGTCTTCGGTCTCCGTTCGGCGGCGGCCTCGGGCGTCAGGCACATCAGGTCCGAATCCGAGCGCACGTTGTGATACTCATGGGGTGGAATCGGGACGTCCAGCCACCGCTTGAGAATCGGGTAAATTTTCTTTCGAAGGCAAACACCGATGTTTGTGCACTCGCCGGGTCCGGGAAAAGGTCCGAACCCGTCCACCTGATCGAGATGGTCCTTCTTCCCGTAGAAATCGAATACCTTCTTGTACCTCGCCCAGGCCGGTTGCTTTTCCACGCCGTTCGGCCAAGAAATCTCGAACGAGTAGACGAACCGGCGCGGCGCGACCGAAGCGCAGATGAACCACGGGAAGAACTGGCCGACGATGCTTTGCCGCAGGCAACGCGTCGATTCCCATTCGCCCCACCCCGGATACGCAGTCTCGAGATCGTAGCCGCGGGGGCCCTCCGTATAATGCTCCTCAGGCCCGGCCTCGCCGAAATTGAACGGCAGCACGGCCGCGATGCGGTTGTCGAGCGCTGCCGTTACTGCCGCCGGATCTCCTCCGCCGGCCACCGCGCCGAGCATGACGATGCGGTTCGGGTCTACGTAAGGCTTCTCGAGCAGCAAATCGATTCCGCGCATCAGGTCCCAGACCATCCATTTCATGAGGCTTTCGCCGGCGAGATATAGTTGCATCCCGAGGGCGTAGCGCGAGTAGTAGCTCTCGCGCGGCCAGGCTTGGGACTGCGCCCGCTCGCCTGCTCCGAGTTGATCCATGACCAGAACGGCAGTGCCGTTACGGGCCCATGTCATGCCCATATCCTGCAGCTCCGATTGAACCTTCGGCGCGTGATGGCTGTGAGCCACAACGATGGCGGGGATGCGGCCGGTGACCTTCGCCGGCAGATACAGATTCGCGGTGACCACCAGTCCGGGCCGGCTCTCGAAGACGACGTTTTCCAAAATGAACCCGTCGCTGTAATCGAAGCGCCGGGTTACGGCCGCGCGCAGCGGCGTGCGCTCCGGGAAAGGCCCGAAAGAGGTCTTCAAAGCGGCAAGCCGGCGGTCACGAAACTTCTCCCAGTCCGCCACCGTGCCGACTTTCTCCCAATCGTGCCTCTCGGCCAGAGCTGCCTCCGTGACACGAGACCGCAGGTTTTTCTCCCACATCCGCTCCACACCCAGACTCTTGCGCTCGGCATCCGTCCAGACCTGGTGCGGAACCGAGGCCAGTTCGACCGCCACTGGATCGGTGGATGTGACCGGCGGGGCGGGCAGCGTGGAGAATCCCCAGTCCTTAGTCACGACGGGCGGAGGCAGCGGATTGGACGCTCCGAGTGTCAGTTGGAAATCGAAGCCGTCGTTCACCCCGGGCCAGTACCAGCGAAGTTCCGGAGCATCCGGCCTCGGCACACGAATCCTCTCCACCGAGACGAATCCGATCTTGGCAAGCTTGCCGACGGGAATCGCCGCTTCCGCGCTCCAGCTATCCGAACCGACGGAAGCCGAGGCCCTGATAGGCTGCTGCGGGTCTTCGGCGGCCCCGATGGGCTCCACGCGGTACGCACCGAGCGGATTCACGCTGACAGTCAGGAAGACGTTGCGCTCCTCGGAACTGCGAAACCGGAAAGTCCAGATAACGAGGTCCTCCCTCCACCAGACCGGATTCCGGCCAATGGATCTTGCAACAATGCGGCCGGTCTCCGGAAGGCGGGCGCTGAGGCACAGATAGCCTCCCCGCACCACGGCCCGCATTTCCCCGCCAGCCGGGAACGGTGCACCGAATTCCGCCGGCTGGAGCGGCAGCACGACGGCTTGTGTCCAGATATCTTCGTCGACGAGGCCGTTAACGGTCAGAGGACCATCAGCGGAAGGAATCTTCAGGCTGGCGCCGCTCGCCATGGCGGTGAGCAAAAAGCAGAAGATGGGGAGAATGGCTTTGGACATACGTTTCCTTCGCTTCAATAGAGACAGAAACCAGGATTTCCGTTTTGCCGTCCTGGCCGCGGATAGTATACACGGAGCGCCCCCCTTTTTTCCGTGCACGACTGCCTCCGCCGGCTTCGCGCCGACGGACAGCCGGGTATGTTTGGCTACATGGGCCGCAATCAGCTCACCGGCCCCGGACGCAATAACTGGGACATGGCGCTACTCAAGGACTTTGAACTGCCGTGGTTCGGGCCTGAACGCTCCCGGCTTCAGTTCCGCTGGGAAACGTTCAACACCTTCAACCACCCTCAATGGCAATGGATCAATACCGGTTGTAGCGACCTGACGCCACCCGGCGCGCCGTGCGGCGACCCCGAAAACAACCTTCGCAATGGCCAGGTCAATGCCGCCTGGCCCGCGCGCATTATGCAGTTCAGCCTGAAGTTCTTGTTCTAGTGTACGGCCCCAAAGACGCCAGGTTGCCATCCTGAAAAGGTGCAGACAGCATTGGAAGCGGATTGGCCGGGTCGTTCGGGTCACATCTAGTGCCCCAAGTTGAATCTGAGGCTCGGCGCTTGCCCGCTGACCCGCACTTTCAAGATTTCCTGCGGCGGATGCATTTCCCGCGGTGATCCCCTTGCGTTGACTTCGTATTGCTTACTGCCTAAGATGACGGCACCTGAGGTTCTAATTCGGCCCTCTCGGAGGCCGCGCGTCATGATCGGCAAGAGCATCTCCCACTATCGCATCGTTGAGAAGCTGGGTGGCGGCGGCATGGGTGTGGTCTATAAGGCCGAAGACACCAAGCTCGGCCGCGTGGTGGCGCTGAAGTTCCTGGTAGGGGAGGGCTCGGCCCTCCCGCGGGAGCCCGGAGGGCTCCCCTACCAAATCGATCGCGCAGCCCTGGAACGCTTCAAGCGCGAGGCCCGCGCGGCGTCCGCGCTCAACCATCCAAACATCTGCACCATCTACGACATTGACGAGCACGAAGGCCAGCCATTCATCGCCATGGAGCTGCTTGAGGGGCAAACCCTCAAGCAGCGCATTAGCGTAGGGGCACGCCATGGCGTGCCCCTACCAACGGAGACCCTGCTTGACCTCGCCATCCAAATCGCTGACGCCCTCGATGCCGCGCATGCGAAGGGCATCATCCACCGCGACATCAAACCAGCAAATATCTTTGTGACGCAACGTGGCCAAGCCAAGATCCTGGATTTCGGGTTGGCCAAGCTGACCCCCCAGATGCTTCGCTCCGCTCAGCATGACATCAAGGGGGGTGTCACCCTGAGCGCCAGCGAAGGGTCTCGGGATCTGCCGACCGCCTCCCTCGGCGAAGAGCTTCTGACCAGCCCCGGGGTGGCAATGGGCACCGTGGCCTACATGTCGCCGGAGCAAGCGCGGGGCGAAGAACTCGACGCCCGCACCGACCTGTTCAGCTTCGGCGCGGTGCTCTATGAAATGGCGACAGGCAAGCAAGCCTTCCCTGGCACCACTTCTGCCATCATCTTTCACGCGATCCTCGGTGAGGCGCCGACCTCACCGGTGCAATTGAATCCTGAACTCCCGGTGAAGCTGGAAGAAATCATCAACAAGGCGTTGGAAAAAGACCGCGACCTGCGCTGTCAGAGCGCCGCCGAGCAGCCTTGCGCGATGCAAAGCAGTCCTAGGCAAAGGCTGTTGCATCCCACCTTTTCCGCTTCTGGTACAATGCGCCGAGTTTCTTGAGGCAAGTCACAAGCGGTCGGACAATAAGTCCGGCCCTTGTTTTCTTGCGAACGAGGTCGAGTGGAACAGGATCCGGAACTGGTGAAACGCTGTTTGGCAAGCGATAACTCCGCCTGGGAGGCCTTGCTCCAAAATCACACCCGCAAGATCTACAACCTCTGCTACCGGTTTACAGGGCGACCGAGCGAAGCCGAAGACCTGACGCAAGAGGTCTTCATCAAGATTTTTCAGACACTGAAGACATTTGACGGGGCGCAGGGCACGTTCCCGACGTGGCTGGCGCGGGTGGCACGCAACCATCTGGTGGACCACTATCGCCGCACGAAGAAGGACCGGGTTACGTCATCCCTGGAGGACGAGGTGGGCGGCATGGAAGAGAAGCCCAGCCCCACCGTCGAGCCGGTGGCGCAGGTAGAGTCCCGCGAGCGTAAAGAGCTGCTGCAGCGGGCGCTGGACAGGCTTTCGCCCGACCTCCGGGAAGCCGTCGTCCTGCGTGACCTCCAAGACCTGGACTACGACGAAATCGCCCAAGTCCTGGGGGTTCCGGAGGGGACGGTAAAATCTCGAATCAATCGCGGAAGATTGGAACTAGCGCGGGTCGTAAAGCGTATGGAAGGAATGAAAGGCCCCGCTAAGGCGGGAGGCAGATCATGACGCACCTGGAGCTGGAAAATCTGGCGAGCGAGTACCTGGAGGGCCAATTGGATGCGGTCCGCCGGGTCCAGGTGGAGGAGCACCTGAGGGAATGCGGCCCCTGCCGCGAACTCCTCAGCGACCTTCAGCACGTGATGGAACTCTGCCACTCCGCCGAGGACGTGGAGCCTGCCCCTTGGCTCGTCGCGAAGATCATGCGGGCGACGGTGGGAGAGAGGAAACCGACCTTCCGTGAGCAACTGGCCGCGTTCTTCCGGCCCGCAACCCAACCACGGTTGGCTTACGCGGTGGCGATGGCGATCTTTTCGTTTTCCATCATCATCAACGCCGCGGGGCTCAATCTAAGGAAACTTACGCTGGCGGATTTGAACCCACGCACATGGTTCTACGAAGCCAATCGCACCGGCCATCTGCTCTACGCGCGCGTGGAGAAGTTCTACTACGACCTCCGGGTGGTTTACGAAATCGAGTCGCGCCTCCGGCAGTTGCGCTCTGAACCCAGCAAGCAGGAGCAAAAAGCGCCGAAACCGGAAGCCCCTCCGGGAGGCTCGACCGATCGCACCGTGCCCGGCGCAACCCAACTCGCTTCCGTGCAGGGCCTGATGACAGCCGCCGCCAGCTCGACTGGCGTACTTACCAAAATGGTCGTTAAAAGAAGGAGCCCATCCCCATGAAATGCGTCAACCATCCTTCAGTTGATTCCGTGGCCTTCTGCGGGCAGTGCGGACGCCCTTTGTGCGGCGCATGCCGGCACGAAGTGCGCGGTATGGCCTACTGCGAGAACTGCCTGGCTGTACGCCTCCAGTCGCCTGTCCTGCCCTCCATTCTCGGTCCGGGGGTCGGTCCGAGCCCGGGTGCCGCCCTGGCCCTGGGGTTCATTCCCGGGGTGGGCGCCATCTACAACGGTCAGGTGGTCAAAGCCATTGTCCAGGTGCTGATCTTCGGTTCCCTCATCGCGATGGGCGATCGCGCGGAAAACATGGGACCGGTGTTTGGGATCGGCGCGGCGGCGTTCTACTTCTACATGGTGATTGACTCTTACCAGACGGCCAAGCGCAAGCTGCTCGGGCAGCCAGCGGAAGAGTGGTTCGGCTTGGGCGATATGAAAATGAATGCCCCCATCGGCGCCGTGTTGCTCATCGGGATGGGCGCGTTGTTCTTGCTCGACAACTTGGGCGTACCCGTCTTCCGGCACGTGGGAAAGTTCTGGCCGGTACTCTTGATTCTGATCGGGCTGGCCCTGCTGCAAAGGCGTATGGGTCGGCACGGCGCGACGCCGCCCGGTTCCGAGCCGCCTGGCACGTCCAAGCAGGGACCGACAGATTTCCCCGGCCCGCTGGGCTTATAGCAGAGTCTCACAACGTTCAGGAGGCTGGCATGGATCTGCATAATCCGTTGTTGATCCCGTTGGCGGCGTTCGTGATGGTGGTCATCATCGTGGCCATCGCTCAGTTTGCCAAGATGCGCGAGAAAGAACTCCAGGCCCATCAGGAACTGCGGCTGCGCGAGATGGAGCACGAGCGGAAGCTGAAAGAGATGGAAGTCGAAAAAGCCAGGCTCGAACTGGAAAAAGTGCGCGTGAGCAAGGGCACGTAAGGCATTGTCAAAACTCTCTAAGCCGGGTACCTGGAGAGTCGGAGGCAACACATGGAATTCATGCCGTTCGGTCCGTTCATGATCCCCCTCGCGGGGATGTTGATGGTGATCATCATTGTGGGCATCGTCTTCTGGTTCAAGGCCCGCGAGAAGGAACTGCAATACCACCAGGACATGCGCATTCGGGAGATGGAACACCAGCGGAAGATGAAGGAGCTGGAGCTGGAACTGGAAAAAACGAAGGCCCGGCAGTCTTCGTAAAAGGGCGCCTAGCTCGGCCGCTCGCCGGCAGGCTGGAGTGTTGGACAGAAATCAGACCCCGGAGGCACCCGTGATTATTCCACTAGCTGCGTTTGCCATGGTGGTCTTGATTGTGGCCATCGTGAAGCTGGCGAAGATCCGTGACCGGGAGCTGGAGGTCCAGCAGAAGCTCCACCTGGAGCAGATGGAACACCAGCGCAAGATGCAGGAACTGGAACTCGAATTGGCGCGGCTCCGGAAGGGCGAGTAGCCGGCCGATGTCGCCGGCACGCGCCTGACCAGCGGCCGTAAGAAGTGAGGGAGTGTTACATGAACCATTCAATACTGCCAGCCCGTGCTCACCGGGCCAGCCTGGTTTGGCCGGTGATCCTGATCACCCTCGGGGTGATGTTCCTCCTTCATGAATTCGTACCGGGGTGGAATGTGTGGAAGACTTGGCCGGTACTGTTGGTGATAGTTGGCGTGTTGAAGCTGGTGGAGTCGTCCCGGCCGCCGCGCCCGCCGGAGGGGCCGAGACTGTAAGGGAACCAGCAGAAGTGAGGGGAGGCTGCAATGAGCATTTACGGATATCGTCGGGGATCGATCTTCTGGGCGCTGACGCTTATCGCCGTAGGCGCGATCTTCCTCTATAACAATTTCAACCCCGCTGTTCGCCCCTGGCACGTCATTGCGAAGTTCTGGCCGATTTTGATTATCTTCTGGGGCCTTTCGAAGCTCATGGACTACCTCCAGGCGCGGGCCCACCCCGAAGTCGCTCCCCCGGCGCTCTTCACGGCCAGCGAGGTCGTCCTCCTGATTCTGATCCTCCTCCTCGGCAGTCTGCTTTCGAAGCTCGTCCTGCGTCCCTGGCAGCACTGGCCCGAGGCTATGGGGATTGAGGTGGACGATGACTTCGCCAACGTCTTCCTGGAATCGTACACCTATACGCAAACGCTGTCGCAGGCTGCCAAGCCGCAGTCGGGCATGCTGGTGGTTATTCGCCGCGGCGACGTGGAAGTGCGCGGCTCCGACCAAAACACCCTCGAGGCCGTAATCAAGAAGACGATTCGCGCGGCGAATGAAGAGGATGCCAAGAAGACGGACAATGCCCTGCAAATCTCTTTTGTCGAGCAGGCCGGGCGCTATCTACTGCAAACCAATCTTGATTCACTTCCCAACAGCGGGCGCAACGTCCGGCTGGATGTCACCTTGCGCGTGCCGAAAGGCACCGCCGCAGAAATTACCACCGAGCACGGCAACCTTGTCGTCGACGGGCTGAAGGGAGAGCAGACCCTCACCGCCAAGAGTGGGGACGTGCGCCTGGCGAATGTCGAAGGCCTGGTGCGCATCCACAAATCGGGTGGCTCCGCCGAAATCCGCGACGTCAAGGGCAATGTCGATGTGGACGGCCGGGGCCGGGACGTCGAGGCCACGGGCGTCACGGGGGCGGTGAGCGTGAGCGGCGAATTCGGCGGCTCCATGCAATTCAAGAACGTCACCCAGACCGTGCGCTTCAGTTCTTCCCGCACCGATCTGACCGTGCAGAAGCTCACCGGCCACCTGAATATGGAGCTCGGCTCGCTCGACGCTGCCGGCGTGGAGGGACCGTTCGAGATTCGGACGAAACAGAAGGACATCACCCTGGAAGACTTCAGGCACAGCGTCCGCATCGCCACCACCAACGGTGATGTGCGTCTGCGAACCACTGTTCCACCCACGCAACCCATTGAGGTGGACGTGAACAAGGGCGGAATCGAATTGGAACTGCCCGCCAAATCCAGCTTTCAGATCGACGCAAGTTCGCGGCACGGCAATGTGGATTGCGATTTTCCGGGTCTGACCGTCAACAAGGAGGGCGAGACCCCCACCATCAGCGGAACCTTCGGCAAGGGCGGGCCTGCCGTCCGCCTTACCACGTCGTATGGTACGGTGCAGATCGTGCGCCAGGGGGCGCGGCCGCCCGCCCCAGCACCGCCCCCGCCTCCGAAAGCTCCGTCTGCCGGCGCCGCCGATGACGCAGATGAGGAAACAGCCTGGGTCCATCCCCGCGCGGTGCCGCAACCGCCACAACTTGACGCCTGCAAGCCTGGCTCGCCCTGGCAACGGAGTTTCGTCCGGAGCGTGCGCTGGGTGAACTTGCATCTGAGCACGAAGGTGAGCAAGCCTGGACTCAACTGGATGCGGATAAGTGCCGAGCGACGACTCTGTGCCCAGTCCTGATTTTCTCTAAGGCAGACCACCTCCTTCAGCTTCGACGGCATTGGGCGGGAGAATCCCCGCACGCGAACGCCGCGCCCCGAAATTACGCCACTTCTTACGCCGTCACTCTCGCCAGGGTTTCAAAGAAATCCGGGAAGGAAACATCCACGCAGGCGCTGTCGCGAATGATGGTTGGGCCCTCGGCAATCAGCCCGGCGACCGTGAAAGCCATGGCAATGCGGTGGTCGCCGCGGGTTTGGATCTCCACCCCGCGCAACTTCTGTTGGCCCGCGACGCGCAAGCCGTCGGGGAACTCCTCGACTTCTGCGCCCATGCGCCGCAGATTCTCGGCCACCACCGCGATGCGGTCACTCTCCTTCACACGCAGCTCTGCGGCGCCGTGGAAGGCGAGTCCCTGTTCAGTCTGCGTTCCCAGGACCGCGAGCACGGGCAACTCGTCAATGAGGCCGGGAACGGCCTCAGGTGGAATCTCGCCGCCCTGCAGCTTGGACGCTTCAACGTGCAGGTTGCCGAGAAGCTCGCCGTTCACCATCTCGACGTTCAGGACCCTCACTCGGCCGCCCATGGGGGCAAGCAGGTCAAGGATGGCCGTGCGCGTGGGATTCAAACCCACGTTCTCGATCACCAGGTTCGAGGCGGGAACAAGCAGCGCAGCCACCAGGAAGAACGCCGCCGAGGAGATGTCGCCCGGAACATACAGCTTTCTGCCTTCCAGACGCGCGTATCCGCGGACGGCGATGGTGCGTCCGCGGCGGCTGATGTCGGCGCCCATCTGCTCGAGCGCAATCTCGGTGTGGTCGCGCGTGGCAACGGGTTCGATGACCTCGGTTTCGCCCTCCGCAAATAGGCCCGCCAGCAGCACCGCGGACTTCACCTGCGCGCTCGGCACAGGTAGCTCGTAGCGAATGGGCTTCAGTGTGCCGCCTTCGATCTCGAGTGGCGGCAGTCCACCTTCAGCAGACTGAATGCGCGCCCCCATCCGGGTGAGCGGGTCAATCACCCGCTTCATCGGCCGGCGCGAGAGCGAAGCATCGCCGGTGAGCACGGAGCGAAATGGCTGGCCAGCGAGGATGCCGGCCAGCATCCGCATGGTCGTGCCGGAGTTGCCGGCATCGAGACTGGCAGCCGGCACCCGCAGCCCGCTCAAACCCGCACCCTGAACCACAACCGTGTGCTCCTGACACTCGATCTTGACTCCAAGCTGCTTCAGGCACTCCAGGGTGCTGCGGCAATCAGCGCTCGCAGAAAAGCCATGGATTTCACTCGGCCCTTCAGCAATGGCCGCGAGTATGGCGTAGCGGTGGGAAATCGACTTGTCGCCCGGCATGCGGACCGAGCCCACCAGACGCTTGACGGGTTGGATCATCTTGGCGGAGGTAAAGAGGCCCATGCGTGAGAAGTCAGGAGTCAGAAGTCAGTGGTCAGGAGCAACCGGTCCGTGGTCCACAGTCCGTTGTCCGTCTGCAACTATGGGGCTATGAGCTAAGCCGCGCCCACTGTTGACTGTCAACTGTGGACTTTTGACTGTGTTTGCGCGAGCAA
>Ga0315291_10001548_pt1 | contig 30741 bp, 33 predicted proteins | sample YL17G12_20_MG_FD_203070 | JGI IMG/M metagenome (GOLD analysis project Ga0315291, IMG submission 203070) | Sediment microbial communities from Yellowstone Lake, YNP, Wyoming, USA - YL17G12_20 | ecosystem: Environmental > Aquatic > Freshwater > Lake > Sediment | place: USA: Wyoming | collected...
TGGTTCTGGAACCTGGACAGCGAGGGCGGTTCATGGCGATGACGAAATCCGGAGACGACGCTATGGGCGATGCGATCTCCTCGTCCGAGACGGCCACGGTGCAGTTGGCCGTGCCGCCGCGCACCTCGGCGCCGTAGGACGGCAGGTAGGTCACGTACTTTCCCTCGGCCATGGCCGCCTGCGCCAGGCTCAGGCCCATGGAGATGACCCCCTGGCCCCCAAAGCCGGATATCAGCGTCTTAACCAGCATCCTGTTTCCCCGTTCTATCGAGGATCACGCCGAGAGGAAACTCTTTAGCCATGACATCATCGATCCACTTCCACGCCTCGGCGGGGCTCATCTTCCAGTTAGTGGGGCAGGGCGAGAGTATCTCCACCATGGAGAAGCCCTTGCCGTCGAGCTGCGTCTGGAACGCCTTGCGGATAGCCTTCTTGGCCTTCTTTATGTTCGATGGGGAGCTCACGGCCACGCGCTCGATGTACGCCGAGCCGCGCACCAGCGCCAGTATCTCGCTCATCTTTATCGGATATCCTTCGAGCCTATTATCACGGCCCAGGGGCGTCGTCGTTGTCTTCTGTCCCGAAAGCGTGGTCGGTGCCATCTGCCCCCCGGTCATGCCGTAGACCGCGTTGTTTATGAAGATAGCGGTGATATTCTCGCCGCGATTGGCCGCGTGGATGGTCTCTGCCGTGCCGATGGCGGCCAGGTCGCCGTCGCCCTGGTAGGTGAAGACGAACGTCTCGGGGCTGGCCCGCTTTAAACCCGTGGCCACGGCCGCGCCCCTGCCGTGGGCCGACTCCGCCATATCGATATCGAGATAGTTGTAGGTGAACACCGCGCACCCCGGAGGAGGTATGCCCACGGCTTTATCCCGCAGGTTCATCTCATCGATCAATTCGGCTATGATACGGTGCACCACGGAATGCCCGCAGCCGGGACAGTAGTGAAATACCGCCTTCTTAAGCGACGCCGGGCGCGAATATATCTTCTTCATTTCCCGCCCTTCAAGCCCTTCTGGTAGTAGACGCGCGCGATGGCCCGCTGCAGCTCGGCGGGTGTGGGTATAACACCGCCGGTGCGTCCGTAGAATGAGATCTCAGCGGCTCCCTCAAGCGCCAGCTTCACATCCTCCAGCATCTGCCCCATGTTCATCTCTATATCCAGGAAATGCTTCTTCTTCTTGGCAAGTTGTTTTATAGCCTCGGAAGGGAACGGCCACAGCGTGATGGGACGTAACATTCCCACCTTGAGCCCCTCTTTCCTGGCGTTCTTGATCGCGCCCCTGGCGATGCGCGCCGCTATGCCGAAGGCCACTACCACCAGCTTTGCGTCATCCAACATGAAACTATCGAAAGCGACCTCGTCGCGCTTTATAATCTCGTACCTTCTAAATAAGCTCCAGTTCAGCTCCTCAAGCGACGACGGGTTCGACGTGAACGTCTTAACGATGCGGCTGGGACGCCCTTTAGCCCCGCGCAGCGCGTCATCCCTCACCGGGAGCTTTTCCGGGGCCTCATATTTAAATTCCACGGGCTCCATCATCTGCCCCAGCACCCCATCGCCCAGTATCATCACCGGCGTCCTGTACTTGTCAGCCAAGTCGAAGGCCCTGCGCGTCAGGTCCGCCAGCTCCTGCACCGACGACGGCCCGAGAACGATGGTTCGATAATCGCCGTGCCCGCCGCCACGCGTGGCTTGATGATAGTCCGACTGCGCCGCCGCTATGCTGCCCAGACCCGGACCGCCGCGCGACATGTTCACGATGACCGCGGGCAGCTCGCAGGCCGCCAGGTAGGAGATGCCCTCCTGCTTCAGGCTGATGCCCGGGCTGGAGGATGAGGTCATGACCCGCACCCCGGCCAGGCTGGCGCCGAAGACCATGTTTATAGCTGCAAGCTCGCTCTCGGCCTGGATGAAGGTGCAGCCCTTCTTGCGGCCGAGATGCGCCGCCATGTATTCGGTGAGTTCGTTCTGCGGCGTGATGGGATAGCCGAAGTAGCACTGGCAGCCGGCCCTTATCGCCGCTTCGCCGATGGCGCTGTTGCCGTCCATAAGCACTTTAGTCACGGTATACCTCTATCGCCGCCTCGGGACAGACCAGCGCGCAGATGGCGCACCCGCTGCACTCGCTGTCCTTCACGCACGCGGCCACCCTGTATCCGTTGGCGTTGAGCTTATCGGACAGAACGATAAAGCCCTTCGGGCAGAACAGGGCGCAGAGCTCGCACCCCTTGCAGAACTCCTGGTCTATCTCTATGTATCCTTTCATATAGATGTCTATTGTATAGTCAAAGCCGCCTGCACCGCAAGCACCCGCACGGTGGAGTGAGTAGTTGGTAGCGTGTAGGGGCGATTCATGAATCGCCCGCCGTCATTGCGAGCGAAGCGAAGCAATCTCCTGTTACGTCATGCCACACGAACGATGAGATTGCCGCGTCGCTGCGCTCCTCGCAATGACAAGTTCAAAAAGAGGTGCTACTTCACCATTACCCAGCTTCTCCCCTCAAGGGAGAGTTAGCTAAAAAGAGAGGTACAGGAGATTCCTCTCCTGACGGGGGTCTGGGGGTGTCCCCCAGATCATTTTTTGTCCCCCAACGTATGGGGGACTAACAGGGGGTTGGATAATACATCCTCTAAGAGCTGTGCACTTTCCTATTTGGGACGACGCAACACCAGGAACGAACACTCGGCAGAATAAACCAGCTCTCCCTTTTGATTGAACAGATCATTCTGAACCGTCACTATACCGCAATCGGGTTGCTTCTTTGACGGTCTGGATTCCAGACATTTAACCCTGCAGGAAATCTCATCGTTGGGCCGCACCGGCGCGTGCATCCTTATCTTATCCCAGCCAAGACCGCTCACGCCCGCCGTGGGCTCTTCCATATGATGCGCTAACCAGCAGACCATGGCGAACAGGTGAGCGGAGCAGGCAACAAGCCCGCCGAAAAACGATTTGGCCGCGGCCTCGCGGTCAGTATGGAACGGCCGCGGGTCCCAGCGCCGTCCCATCTCCATGATCTCATCTTCTGTGACTACGTACTTCTCCACGCATTCACCCACCTGCCCGACCACAAAGTCTTCCTGGTAATACATACTTTTTATTCTCTTCCTTCACTGTTTTCGCATCACTCACTCAGGATTTTGACTCAACTAAAGCAATGTGTCAATACAGGTCTCCAGCGAACGGAAGCAGTCTGTCATCCTTGGGAAGCACGCGACCGAAGGATCTCGTCGAGATTCTTCATCATTCCCCACAAGAATTCAGAATGACAGGTTCGAGAAGAGGTGTCCTTCCGCGGAAGGACCAAGGGTCTGGGGGTGTCCCCCAGTTTTATTAAAGTCTCCCAAAGTATGGGGGACTAATAGGGGGTTTGGACACTAAGGAGCTTACTATTAACTTGGATTGTGTTAAAATTGGCAGTGGATTCACCCTCATGGATTCCGGCCTCCGCCGGAATGACGGGGAATACGAACTCCCCCTAACCCCCTCTTTATCAAAGAGGGGGAAGAGGCGAAGCCGCAGGGGGCGTTCAAGAGGTGCAGGAGGTTTCTCCTGCCGGGGTTTTAGGGGTGTCCCCTAAATTTACTTACTTCCCCCAAGTCTGGGGGATCGAGGGGGTTGGAAATAGATAACAAATACTCAGCCAGGTTCATAGTCGTCACAGGCGTATTCATCACTTGCCTGATAGTATCGAATATCGTCGCCGTGAAAATAATACGTGTCGCTGGGCTCAACCTGCCGGCAGCCATAGTTATATTCCCCATCAGCTACATCTTCGGCGACATACTCACCGAGGTTTACGGCTACCGCACCGCGAGGAAGGTCATCTGGCTGGGCTTCCTGTGCAACCTGTTCGCGGTACTCGCCATGTGGCTCGGCGGCCTGCTGCCGTCGGCGCCCTTCTGGGGGAATCAGGACGCCTACCAGACGATACTGGGATATACTCCGCGGCTCCTCGTGGCCTCATTCGCCGGCTACCTGCTGGGCGAGTTCACCAACTCTTTCGTGCTGGCCAAGATGAAGATCGCCTCCAGGGGGCGGTGGCTCTGGACGCGCACCATCGGCTCAACGCTGGTGGGGCAGCTGCTCGATTCCGGCGTCTTCATCCTGATCGCCTTCTCCGGCACCATGGGCTGGGGCGCGCTGGGAACCATGGTTGTCACGCACTGGCTGGTGAAAACGGGGTATGAGGCGCTGGCGACCCCGTTCACCTATATGATAGTGGGTTACCTGAAGAAGAAAGAGGGTATCGATACCTACGACTATAAGACCAACTTCAACCCGTTGCTTGTCTTCCCATTCAGCTTACTTAGCAGGCGCAAAGCCAGCGAACAATAGTCCCGTAGGGGCGAGGTAACCTCGCCCTTACATGAATCCCCCAAGTCTGGGGGATAACAGGGGGTTGGAAGATAGATTCCTCCCCACATCGATGTATAGAGGTACAGGATACTTCCTGTCGGGGTATTAGGGGTGTACCCTAAATCTTTTCAAAGTCCCCCAAAGTATGGGGGACAAACAGGGGGTTGGACAATCTATCGCCCGACCTGACAACAACTTAAAAAAGAGGTATCCTTCCGCGGAAGGATCGGGGTATTAGGGGTGTACCCTAAATCTTTTCAAAGTCCCCCAAAGTATGGGGGACAAACAGGGGGTTTGGACATCTAACTATGGAACTAGAAATCCTTGGAGCCCATAACTGCGAATCCGAGAGCGCCAGGCTCACCTGCCTGCTCGTCGACCGCGTCATAGCCATCGACGCCGGCGGCCTGACCTCCGCACTGTCCATCGAGGAGCAGCATCGTTTGAAGGCCGTGCTCATCACGCACCACCACTTCGACCACATCAGGGACCTGGCCACACTAGGCATGAACTTCTATGTTGCCGGCCCGCTGCCCGTCTACGGTCTCGATAGCACCCTGCAGACCGTCTCCAATCACATCCTCAACGGCGTGCTGTACCCGGACTTCACCAGCAAGCCTTCACCCGAAAAGCCTGCGTTGAGATTCCACCCCATCGCGCCGGGCAAGGCCTTCACGGTAGGTGGTTATTCGGTCATGCCGTTCCTGGTAAATCACGGCATCCCGACGGTAGGGTACCAGATCACTGGCGCGGACAGGAAGAACTTCGTATATACCAGCGATACGCACAGGATGCCGGAAGCAACGTGGCAGGGCCTCTCGCCCCGGCTCATCGTAACCGAGGTCACGGTGCCCGATATGTACGAAAGCGCGGCCAGGGAATCCAAGCACCTCACGCCAAAGCTGCTGAAAGAAGAGTTGCTGGACTTTAAGAAAATCCACAAATACATACCGCCCGTAATCGTCGTGCATATCAGCCCACACCTCGAGGACGATATTCAAAAGGAGATATCCCGCGTCGCAGACGAATTGGGCACCGAAATTACCTGCGGATACGAGGGTATGCGAGTTGTCATCTGATGAACCGCGGCCAAAATTTATAGTGGATGTCAACGTGGGGAAACTGGCACGCTGGCTGAGGATGCTGGGCTATGATACCATATTCATGAACGACATCGATGACGGCGCACTCGTCGATATCGGCTTAAAAGAGGAGCGCGTGCTCTTGACCAAGGACACCCAGATCATGCTCAGGCGCCCCGTCACCAGCGGCAAGGTCAGGGCCCTGCTTACTTCAGAAGATGATCCGAGGAAGCAGGTGCGGCAGGTGATAACGGAGATGAAACTGGATCGCAACCGCGAGTTCACGCTCTGCCTGGAATGCAACGTGCCGCTCGTGCCCAGGAGCAAGGATGAGGTGCAAGACCTGGTGCCGCCCTATGTTTTTAAAACCCAGTCCCAGTACTACCAGTGCCCCGGCTGCCGCAGGATATACTGGCGGGGGACCCACTGGGAACATATGAACCGGGAACTGGCAATGCTGATGGAGGTGGAAGGATGAGGAGAGCCGCATTTGTTTACGACGAGATACAGTCGGCGCACGTCCTGCGCGACGACCACGTGTTCAAGCCCAGCCGCCTTCAGCTAACCTATGAGCTGCTCAAGAGCTACGGCGCATTCGATGACTCGCGACCGGTGCAACCGAGGATGGCCGAGGAGGCCGACCTGCTTTTATTTCACAATCCCGATTATGTCTCCGCCGTTCGCGATCTCAGCATCGGCAGCGACCGCAGGGACGCACTGGACTACAACATAAGCCACTATGGCGACAACCCTCCCTATAACGGCATGTACGAGGTATCCGCGCTGGTGGTGGGCGCATCCTTGACCGCTGCCGATCTGGTGACCAGCGATAGGGCCGATGTGGCCTTCAATATCTCGGGCGGACTGCACCACGCCATGCCCGCGCGCGCCTCCGGGTTCTGCATCTTCAACGATGCCGCTATAGTGGCAAAACACCTTGCCAAGCAGGGCTACCGCGTGGCCTACGTGGATATCGATGCCCACCACGGCGACGGTGTGCAGAATGCCTTCTATGAAAGCAACGAGGTGCTCACCATATCGTTGCATGAATCGGGGCGGTACCTCTTCCCCGGGACGGGCGATACGGGGGAAACCGGCAACGGCGCCGGCAAGGGATACAGCGTCAACATACCGCTGTTCCCCAAAACGGATGACGAGATATACCTGTGGTCTTTCAGGGAGATCGTGCCGCCTCTCATCAAGGCCTTCAAGCCCGATGTGCTCGTGACCCAGCTCGGCTGCGACACCTACTACATGGACCCGCTGACCGACATAATGCTGACAACAGACGGATACACCAAGCTGGTTAAAGAGCTGGGGAAGCTGGTGCCGAAATGGGTGGCGCTCGGCGGCGGCGGCTATGATATGGACGCGGTCGTAAGGCTGTGGACCCTGGCCTACGGGGTCATGCTCGAACGCGAATGGCCCGATGAGATACCCGCGGATTTCCAGAAGAAGTACGGGATTAAGAGGCTGCGCGACGCGGACAAGCCGCACGTCGATGAAGATATGTTAAAGATGGCGCGTCAGTTCGCCAAGCAAAGCGTGGACGAAATCAAACGCATGGTGTTCCCCATCCACGGCCTCAAGTATTAGCCCTCACCCTGACCCTCTCCCCTGCGGAGAGAGAGGGAATTAAAGAGAGATGCCACTTCACCATCACCTAGCCTCTCCTTGCAAGAGAGAGTTAGCTTAAAAAGAGGTGCAGGAGCTTCTCCTGACGGGGGAACTGGGGGTGTCCGCATCTCTTGTTTTAAACAAACGTCATTCAGAATCGGGAAGTCCAGAGGGATCACCCTCTGGCGGGGGTTTGGGGGTGCCCCCCAATTCTATTAAAGCCCCCCAAAGTATGGGGGACTTACAGGGGGTTTGGATGATAAATCGCCCCATGCTTCGACAACTAGAGGTGCAATCTATCTGAAAGAGGCACCGGCCATTTTCTTTCCATTATTAGTGTGCTTGTTCGTATTTGGAGTCACTTCATCACAAGAATTTTCAATCATCAATTTGAGAACCCGCTTTCGAAAGTGCTGCGGTCATGCAGTGCAAAGTTATATAATTAACGGCAGCATATCTAAAGAGGAGTCGGCATGGGAACAACGAATTTAGCCCTTGATGGAATAAAGATAATGAACATGTGCTGGATAGGCCCCGGCGCTTTCTGCACCGAGATGCTGAGCGACCTGGGTGCCGATGTAATCAGGATCTCCGATGTCAATCAGGGAGATCACGGCACGCTGGCTATGATGGTATTCGATCAGTGGCCCGGCTTGCGTAATTGTCGGACATTCAGCGTCAATCTGAAAACAAAAGCCGGTAAAGAGGTCTTTATGGACCTGACCAGGAGCGCCGATGTCATGATGGAGGGCTTCCGCCCGGGGGTGGTCAAGCGTCTGGGCATTGACTATGATGCCCTCAAAAAGGTTAACCCGCGCATAGTATATGTGTCCTTATCCGGTTACGGACAGGATGGTCCATATCGCGACCTGGTCGGTCATGAACTGAACTATATAGCTATCAGCGGTTTATTAGGCCTTACCGGGCCAAAGGGAGGTAAGCCCTCTATACCGGGCACGGTTGTCGCTGACTGGTCTGGGGGCATGTCTGCCGGGATCAGCATCCTATCGGCGTTACTGGCGCGGGAGCGGACCGGGAAAGGCCAGTTCCTGGACGTCTCCATTACGGATGCGATAACAGAGGTGACATCGGTACAGACCAACCCATATTTATACAAGCACGGGATCGTCCCGCAGAGGGGTGAAACCATCTGGAACGGGAAATATCCCTGGTACTCCGTATACGAAACAAAGGATAAAAAGTACGTCGCCATCGCTACGCTGGAGCCAAAGTTCTTTGCTACCCTTTGCAGACTTCTAGGTTGCGAGGAATTCATACCATATCAGTTCGATGAAGGCGCCAAGCGGGACGAGATGTTTGAGTTCTTCAAAGTCAAATTCCAGTCTAAGAATCGCGATGAATGGGTAGACCTGCTGATGTATGAAGAGACATGCTTTGCGCCGGTGCTTGGCATCGATGAGGTGGAATCCGACCCGCAATTGATCGCACGACGAATGATTCTGGAGTCTGAGCACCCTGTTGTGGGCCATCTCAAGCAGATCGGCTCTATGCACAAGCTCTCTGATTCTCCGGTAGAGGTGAGGAACTGGGCTACCAGTTTCGGGCAGCATACGGATGAAATACTGCGTGAAATAGGCTACAGCGCCCCTCGTATCAAGGAACTGAGAGAGACAGGGGCTATCAGTTAGAACATTCCACACATCGATTATTTAGCAGATCGACCACGGATGTCTCAGCTAACAAGCCGCCAGGCGTCTTATATTATGTTATCTCAAAAGAGGTGCAGGCTATTTCACTGTGTCTCCACCACCCCCTTTGGCTTCGCCTTTTCCCCATCTCTAAATTTCCAGCAAGGGCGATTCATGAATCGTCCCTACACAATTACCCCCAAAGATTTGGGGATTCAGGGGGTTGACCTCATCTCGCCTTAAATATAAAGAGGTGTCCTTCCGCGGAAGGACCGGGGTCTTAGGGGTGTCCTCTATCTTCTAACAAAGTCCCCCGAGTACGGGGGATTTAGGGGGTTGGACAAATAAATCGCCCCGTGCTTCGACAACTAGAGATGCAGGTTTCACCCTCACCTGTGCCTCTCCCCTCAAGGGAGAGGGATCTTAAAAGAGAGTTGCAGGAGACTTTTCTCCTGCCGGGGGTTTGGGGGTATCCCCCAATTTACAAAATCCCCCAAAGTATGGGGGAATTACAGGGGGTTGGACTAATCCCTATTTCTGCCCATACTTCTCATGAAAAACGATCTCGCCGAGCTCCTTGCGGCCAGGTCCTTTAGGCTGTTCATTGGGATATCCCAGAGGGATCAGCTCGACAACACGAGCCCCAGCGGGCATCTGAAGGATATGCTCCGCCTTTTTGGCATCCAGGTAACCTATATTTACGGTGCCTAATCCCAATGCATGCGCCATCAGCGTAAGGTTCTGCACAGCAAGCGCCGCATCGAACATGAACCAGTCCCCCTTGTCCGTGACAGCCTCCCCCTTCTTGATGCCAGCCCTGCCGGTCTCGGCGCAGAGGACAAGGACCACCGGCACCGTGCGCATGGCATCGTTGGCGGGGTTGGTAGATGACAGGGTCTCGGCCAGCTTCATCTTTGTATCACGGTCCTTGACCACTATCCAGTGCACGACCTGGCTGTTGGCCCAGGACGGTGCCCAGCGTGCCGCCTCCAGTATTGTCTCCAGATCTTTATCGCTGACGGGGTCAGGTTTGTACTTGCGAACGCTTCGCCTTCCCTTTATCGCATCCATCAATTCCATATGCATCACCCTCTTCTGACGTATTTACCAGCAAATTATAACCAATTCGAATGCGATTTAAAAATCTGTACAGAATCCACTTTCAACCCCGTTCTCGTATTGCGCCCCACGATAATTAGACGTATAATTACACAATCCCCTATGGTTGTAGCTGAGAACAGGAGGGGGACACGGTGAAAGAAGTACAGAAAAACGGCAAGGTATACCACGTTTGCGAGTTCTGCAACTGCGCCTACAGCGAAAAGGAGTACGCAGATCAATGCCAGGAATGGTGCAAAGAGTACCACCGCTGCAATATGAAGATAATGAAGCACCGCGTCGATCTTGATAAGATTGACCAGGAGGAATAATCATCTTCACAATCCCCACCCCGAGCCAGGCTCGATGCCGCGTATAATTTTACTTCCACATTTCTTTAATTAATACCTCTGCGCCCCGAAATTGTATTTCCTCCCGCCGTTGGTCTGCCAATACCGTGTCATCCTGAGGCGCAAAGCCGCCGAAGGATCTCGTCGAGATTCTTCACTACGTTCAGAATGACAGGTCAAAAAAAGAGGCCGAGATTAACTCCCGGCCTCTTGGTTAACCTTCTTTTTTAAGGTTATCTCCTGGTTCTGTTAGAACCACCGCCAGCGGCATTGTAGCATGCGCTGCAATATACTGGCCTGTCGCCACGAGGCTCGAAGGGAACTTCGGTGGCCTTGTTGCATGTGGCGCACACTGCAGGATACATCTGTCTGCGCGTGCCATAACCACCGCGGCCGCCGGTTTCCTGCTTCTTGGCTGCTCGGCATTCCGGGCAACGCTTCGGCTCGTTGGTGTAGCCCTTCTGTGCGAAGAACTCCTGCTCTTCAGCGCCAAAGGTAAAAGTTTTCCCACAATCGTTGCATTGCAGTTGTTTATCGGTGAAACTCATTGGATGACCTCCTTTCTTCAAATACTGTGCTGAACTTGGTCATCCAATGTACTGTGCTAAACCCTGATTCCGAGAGATGATCTGGAGAGAAACTCTGCGGGGTTGCCGGTCGAACTTGGTAACCTTGATCAAGCCACTAGCACGAGGATACTACAGAATTTCAATAAATGCAATAGGTAACTTGCACTTTATGCATATTGCTATCTTTAAACCGGCTCCCGCGCCCTGCTGCCAGGGTTCCATCCGACGCGACGCCACGATCAGGACGCGTCGTCATCCCTTACCGTAAACCTGGCTCCCGAACTTGAATTGCAAGATATCCACCATCTTACGCTTGCTGGGCTCCGCGCCGCCTTTCTTGGGCGAACTGGCTTCAACCTTTTTCACAAACCGGAGCGTATTGTCAACGTAAAGCCTGACGCTGCCAGAAACCTTGCCTGACTGCTCGGATATATTCGCCACCGGGTCCTGATGATAGAAACGGAAAACGCCCGGCCAGTCCACGCAATAGTGGACCACGTTACAGTCTTTTAGCGGAACCTGGCCGCGGCAGAGGAATCTCTTGCTCTCATTTATATAGCTGACCATATTGTTTTCTTTGAGATAACCCTCCATCGAGTGGTGCAGGACTGCGCCGTACATGTGCAGTTCCTCCTGAAGCATGTAGGCATCTATAAGCGGGCGCCCGACATGGAGCGATTCATCGAAATCCGCGGTCTGTTCCCCGTATGCCAGCGCGCCTTTGATCGGCAGGCCGTTGATCAGCGATTTGTACATGAGCCATGCGGCCAGCATCACGATCTTCCTGGCGCACGCCTTGGAATCATCCTCGGACACGAGCACGATCGAATCCGAGAAAAAGACGGGCAGTACGATGGCCTCAGCATAGCTGTGAGGCTTTCCAATCCTGTGAGTGTCCTCCTTGCTGGTAAGCAACTCCCGGCCGTAGTTCTCGATGACGCCGATGGCCTCCCTGATCTCGTTTATCTTCTTCAGCACATCGGCATGTGTGTTGCGTAACACCATGTCCTTGAAACCCATTATATCGAAAAAACCTACAAACCTGTTGCAGGTTACATTCCACGTTGCCATATGAACCTTTTCTAGTATTCCTTTAAGAATTAAATATTAAAAATGACATCGACCCTTTCGGAATAATTTGGATATTATACACCTATTACAACCAGCATGGTATAGGTCAGCACCTCGAATTCTAAGAAAAACTATTTGCGGGATTTCTCTAGCACGGCGCCGTAGCTCATGGTAACGGCCGGCCTTGCCACAACAGTGAAGCCGGATGCGATAGCTTCGGACAATATCTTCTCAAAGCGATCAAGCGATGTATGCAGCTTTGGCTCCGCCAGCAGCCACCTGCCGCCATCCTTCAGTATCGCATGTATCTGCCCGAACATTATCCTGGCATCAGGCACCTCGTGCACCATCCAGAACGTAAGCACAAAATCGACCTGTTCGCTAACGCCGATATCACCCAACTTACATAATCGCAATGAAATACGATCGTCGACTTTATTGCGTACTGCACGTTTTCCGACCCTGTCCAGCATCTTCTGCTGCAGGTCCACCGATATCACCCTTCCGCCCGCGCCGACCAGTCGGGCCATCCCCAGCGAGAAGTGCCCCATGCCGCAGCCGATGTCCACCGCTGTCATCCCCTCTTTGACATACGAACCCAGCACCTTTTCCGGCTTGTGCAGCATACGTCGCACTGGGTTATCGAAGGTGTAGGCGAACCACCACGGGCACAGCTCGCGGTCCAAGAAGTGGATTCTATCGAATAGCTTCATTGGCTAAATTATACCCTCTTAATATCTGCTTCAGAAATGGCGATTGATTATCCAACCCCCTTGGTCCCCCATACTTGGGGGATTTGAAAAAACCTGGGGGACACCCCCAGTTCCCCCGTCAGGAGAAAAATCTCCTGCACCTCTTTTCTAGACGTTCCATAATTTACGGCTATAAAAAGAGGCCGAGATTAACTCCCGGCCCCTTCAATAACCATCTGCGATATTGGGAACCACTACCTGCGTGTGGATCCATGAAGGCTATGGCACTGGCTGCAATACACCGGCTTGCCCCCGTGAGGCGAGAATGGAACCTCGGTGTGGGCGCCGCACTGGGCACAAGTAGCTGGATACAAACTCCTGCGGGAGATACTGCTGCCGCCCACGCGGCTGACTCCGCGCACCTGATTCTTTGCCGCGCGGCACGTTGTACAACGCTTCGGTTCGTTGGTGAAACCCTTGCTGGCAAAGAACTCCTGCTCACTGGCGCGGAAGGTGAAACTGCGTCCGCAATCGACGCACTTCAATTCTTTATCCGTGAAACTCATTCGGATGACTTCCTTTCTTGAGAATCGTGCTGAACACAGGTCATCCAATACTCTAAGAACCTTTGCCTTGAAGAGACCTCTGTCGGGGGAACTCTAAGGGATTGCTGGTAGAAATGGTAACCTTGGTCAAGCAACTGACTCAAGGATACGATACAATCTGAACAAATGCAAGGGGGTAAACCTAATCCTCACCTTCCGCCCCGTCTTATCATCGCGTCCACTACACGGCGGACGTCATCTACGCATCAGGTCCCCCTGGGATTCTTGGTATCGCACTGGCAGGTACCATTCTTCCTGGCCTCGATGATCCTTTCCAGGATAAGCGAACGCCCGTGATTTTTAGCGACCTCGTTCACGATATCCGGTTCCGTATATTCAAAACAGTAACAAATAAATTCCGCCATCGTCATTCCATCGAGATTTTTCGATCGCTATCGGATGAATTATCAACCCCCTGCTATCCCCCAATCTTGGGGGAAGAGAAAAAAGATGGGGGACACCCCCAAACCCCCGGCAGGAGAAAAATCTCCTGGCACCTCTTTTTCATCATGTCATTGCCCGACTTGGTCGGGCAATCCAGAGGGCGATTCATGAATCGCCCCTACAAAATCCCTCTCCCTTGAGGGGAGAGGCCAGGTGAGGGTAAATCTACCCCGCACTTCCTTACGAGGGTTTCACCTTCACCGCGCAGCCCGGGCAGGCGTATCTCATCTTGCAGTTCACGCAGGACTTCTTCCTGCTGATAGTGCCGCTGTAGGCCGACATGGCCAGCAGCAGAACCAGCACAACAGGTTGCGCCACCTCAAAGTCCTGCACCATGGCCGCGATGCAGAACCCGAGCGGTATCAGGCTCAGCAGGCCATAGGTGGCAGGCGCAAGCTTGACGCCTATGCTTGTAGCGAACTTATCCATGCTGCCCTGCTTGAACATCAGGGCAGCCAGCTTGCCCCACCCGATGGGACAGCGCTTGCCGTAGTAGTAGCAATTGACGCAGACCACCCTGCGCAGCACCACAAACACCATGAGCACCGCCACGCCCAGATAGACCCAGGCGGCAATGGGATGGAAGAACCAGCAGCAAGCTGTGCCCAGCCCGATCCATACCAGCATGGCCAAGTTGCCGAAGATTATCGATGCCAGACCGAACTGCTCGCACCCCTGCTCATATATTTTTACTTCGCTCTTCTTTTCCTGTCCCGACTGTTCCATGATCGAACCTCCGCTAACACTATTCCTGAATACGACCGGATATCCGAACGGCGATTATTTATTGCCGTAAAGGTTGCGCATCATCTTAGCTGTAAGCATTATCGCCAGTTTGCGCGGCATGAGCTTCCCACTTATGAAAAAGGTCAAACGGTTCCCCCTCCCTGCGATATGGCTCGGCCTTTTGCCCAGCGCGTTAAGCGCCTCGGCCACCGTGGGCCCCGGCTCCATCACCTTTACGATCTTTGCGCGTTCCATTTGCGGTTTCGACTCCATGTAGCCCGGCGTTCGCGTCGTCCCCGGCATGAAGCCCAGAACATCGACGCCCTTCTCGCGCAGCTCCACCCACAGGCTCTCCGCCAATATCAGATTATATGCCTTGGTTGCAGCGTAGTTGGCTACGTACGGCGTGCCCTGCAGAGCAGACGCCGATGAAACCATAATTATCCCCCCACGCCCGCGCGCTGCCATCCTGACCGCGAACTCGTGGACCAGCACCAGCGGCGCCCGTACGTTGACCGCAATCGATCTCAGCTTCTCGTCGAGGCCGCGCTCCACGAACATGCCCACCGGCCCGTATACGGCGTTGCTCACCAGCAATCCGATTTCCAGCCCATCGCTGCGCTGCCTTATCTTCTCGATGAAATCGGGCTGCGATATGTCGGCTGCAATCGTTACGACTTCGCGCCCGCTAGCTTTGCGGATATCCTCCGCCGTCCGCGCCAGCTCGTCGACAAGCAGATCGACCATGACCACGTTTATATCTTTTACCGCGATCTGCCGAGAGAACTCGGCGCCCAGCCCGCGCGCCGCGCCGGTCACCAGCGCCCACGGGCCGTATTTATCGCTGAAGGTCTGCTGTTTAGCCATATCTGCCCTCCACTGAGCCGTTGCCAAATTATACTAGAATATAATCCGATTTCCAATTCAACCGCCCGCTGTCATTGCGAGCAAGGCGAAGCAATCTCTCTCTGTGCCCTATCCCGCAAACGACTGTATTGCCACATTGCAGAGTTTACACTGAGCGAAGCGAATGTGCTCCTCGCAATGACAATCCAAAAGAAAAGTCTCAGGAGATTTCTCTCCTGCCAGGGGAACTGAGGTCGCCCTACATCTCTTTCTAAAACAATCGTTAATTAGAATCGGGAAGTCCAGAGGGCAATCCCTCTGGCGGGGGTTTGGGGGTGTCCCCCAATCCTTTTTCTATTCCCCCATGAGTGGGGGATAACAGGGGGTTGACCAGAACTTCTCCAAACATCATATTGCGCCGACCTTCAAATAGCCGTATAATTTCGGCACCTGGAGGTTTATTATGAAAGTTCTTATTGCATATCATTCTGTCAGCGGCAACACGAGAAAGGTGGCCGAGGCCATCTACAAGGAGATCAAGGCCGACAAAGAGATGAAGGCATTGAATGATGTTAAAGACCTTAAGGGTTACGACCTCAGTTTTATCGGCTTACCGATACACGCCTACGGCCCGGCCAACGAGGCTAAGGCCTTTCTTGAAAAGAGCGTCGCAGGCAAGGACATAGCCCTGTTCATAACGCACTCCGCACCCGAGGGCGAGCCGCTGGTGCAGAAGTGGCTTGCGGCCTGCAAGATAGCTGCCTCCAGTGCCAACATCGTCGGAGTGTTCGACTGCCAGGGTGAGCTGGCGCAGAATGTGGCCGATATGATGCTCGGCAGCAAAGACCCGCAGCTTATCGCCTGGGCCGAGCATCGATCCGAGACGCTGGGCCAGCCGGATGCGGGGAGGCTCAAAAAAGCGCGCAAGTTCGCCAAGGAGATAATGGGGAAGTATAAGAAATAGCCGGGCGGGCTGGGCTGAGCTTGTCTGAAACCTCAGCGCTGCCTGTTCCTCCAGATATACAGCATCACGATGCCAAGCAATATCTCAAAGACAGAGAATAGCGCCATTACAGCTATTATCTGTGCCCTGTCGCTCTCAGTGAGCGAGTCTGGGAAGCATGTGAGCTGCACGGCGTAGAATATGATCATTATCAGGAAAAGGGTGAATGATACTGAAACCGCAAGGATTGTACGCCTGTTGCGTCCTACCACGCTGTCTTTATCGGTAAAGGCCTCCGGCCGCTGACCCTGATATTCCATGCGCCAGACATACATGCTCGCCATACGGCCAAGGCATTCCCAGCCGAACTGCTCATAAGTAGCTCTGTATTCCTTGCGCGGGGAAGCCTGTAAATCGCAAATAAAGCGGTACTTCCTCGGCTCACCCCGCCTGAAGGTCATCCACAGCGAATTCCACTGCCCAACGCGGTCTATATGCCACCCTTCCGCGGCCATACGCTCAAACCAGTTTTCGAAATTTGCCGGGACAACATTCCCACCTCGAAATGCTGAAAACAGCACAGTCTTTTTCTCTTTCATAGCAATCCCCCCGAATTCTTGTAGAGCTCAGAGATACGCGCCGCTTCCTCGCGCAGTATGGCACTGCCGGCCGGAGTGATCATATAGATTTTGCGCCTATCTTCTTCAGTAACAGCCTCGATCAGCTCATCGCCCTCAAGCTTGCCCAGGCTGGAGTACACAGTGCCGGCGCCGAGCACGACCCGCCCGCCCGTCAGCTCTTTCACGTGCTGCATGATGGCGTAGCCGTGCCGCGCCTCCCGCAGCGAGAGCAGGATATAGAACATGGTCTCGCTCATCGGGATGTACCTGTTACGTGCTTTCTCAAGGCTCATAGCATCACCCCTAACCTATACAACGGTGCGATATATCGTGCTGTAGTATATCACGACGTGATATATGTTGTCAAGAGGGGAGAATTAAAAATACGAGTTTGCTAAGGAGACCATAGGATCATTGAGCGGCTAAAATAAATACAGGATACAATTTCACGTTCTAGGCTTACGTTCTTCCGCGTCTACTTTTTTGAACTCATTTTCGTAGTGCTTAGTAAGCCGGGAAATGTAAGTAGGATAATATTGTTGAGATACAATATCAAACCATCTCCTAGTGTCCCCTAAGACATTGTGTTGAGCAAAACGACACCACTGTAAAGCTTCTAACTTCTGGTCTTTTATCAGCCACATATGTGCATCTAATACAATAATAGGGTGAAATAATCTAACTAAGCTAAGATAGTTATAGAAGTTATTACAAACAAATTCTTCAATATCCTCACTAGTCTCAATTACTGAGGCTAGTCTTGTATCTTTAATAAGCCTTCCCCATCGTTCTTCTTTTTCGCTCTCTATTACGGAGGCAATATCAAGCGAAGCACGCCATAGGACAGAATTTTCCAAATCTTTAGTACTACCTATGTTAGTTTCACGAAATGCTGAAGTAACAACACGGGCACGCTGAGCTTTGACCATTAGATCGTAGGGTTTAACAAAACCATCAGGGTAAGCAATGCCTTGGAATCTTTTCGTGGCTGAGGTAATAATCTCTCTATTAAGCTTCATTTCTTCGAGGTTTCTTGCTATGTCTCTCCAATTAGCACTTGCCCTATGCCCAACCCAATCATGATCTAACTTGGTGAGAGCCCATCTCCATGTACCTAAATTGCTAGCTGGCGTAAATAATATGTGATAACCTTTAATACTTTTACATTGTAAAACTAGTTGAACAATAGCTTTATTTTCCCCAGATTCATCTGATTTTTTCCACATACGATGAGCACAAACATCTACTTCTCGCCACTTACCCGTACTAAAATCCTTATAATAACCGCTATGTGTCGCTGACCATCCTTGCTTAACAAGCAGTCCGCATACTTGTTCCTCAGTGTAAATACTATTATATGAATCGCTAGCTATAAGTTTCGATTCCAAATCATAGTCGTTCATGTGTTAACCTACAATGTTTAGATTTCTTTCTCTAACGATCTACGTCAGACTTAGTCATTAACTATATAGTTGCATTATACCCACATGCAATAGTAATTGCCAAACATTGGGGTCGGTCAAATCGCGAATGACGAGGGAATCGAGGGAAAAACGTAGGGGCACGGCATGCCGTGCCCCTACAACGATATTCGAAATAAATTATCGTTCCAGCGCTATGGCCATGCCCTGGCCGCCGCCAACGCACAGCGTGGCCAGCCCGCGCTTGAGGTTGCTGCGCCGCATCTCGTGCATCAGCGTTACCACAAGGCGCGCGCCGGTGCAGCCGATGGGATGGCCCAGGGAGATGCCGGAGCCGTGTATATTGGTCTTGTCCATGTTGACGTTCAACTCGCGTATGCAGCCGATGGCCTGCGCGGCGAAGGCCTCGTTCATCTCGATATTATCGAAATCATTCAGCTTGAGGCCGGTCTTGGCTAGCAGCTTCCGCACGGCCGGGATGGGGCCCAGTCCCATGTAGGCCGGGTTCAAGGCTACCGAGGAAAATGCCGATACCTTAACGATAGGTTTGATCCCCAGCGCTTTCGCCTTCTCCGCCGACATCAGTACGACGGCCGCCGCCGCGTCGTTCACGCCCGAGGCGTTGCCAGCGGTGACGGTGCCGTCCTTCTTGAACATGGTGGGCAGCTTGGCCATCTTCTCAAGGCTCGTGTCCATAGGGCGCTCGTCGACAGCGAAGACAACGGGATCGCCCTTCTTCTGCGGGATATTGATAGGGACGATCTCCTCCTTGAAGATGCCGTCGGCGATGGCTTTGCGCGCGCGGTTGTGGCTCATGAGCCCCAGCTCATCCTGCTCCCTGCGCGTGATGCCGTACTTGGCGGCGATGTTCTCCGCCGTGACGCCCATGTGATAATCGTAGAACGTTTCCAGCAGGGCGTCCCACAGCAGCAGGTCGTTCATCTCAGCATGGCCGTCGATATCCATGCGGTAGCCGAAGCGCGCCTTGGGCAGGGCGTACGGCACGCCGCTCATGCTCTCCATGCCGCCGGCGACCACGACATCGGCGTCACCGACCATGATGGCCTCGGCGCCGAGCACTATGGCCTTCATGCCCGATGCGCACAGCTTGTTGATAGTGAAGGCCGGCGTTTCCTTGGGGAGGCCAGCATATACCGAAGCGAGCCTCGCCGGATTTTGCCGCTGCCCGGCGAAGAGCACGAGGCCCATGATGACCTCGTCTATCTGAACAGGTTTAAGGGACTCGTCCCACTTCATGTGCTTCTTTTCGAGGTCTATGAAGCGCTCGTCCTTGAGCTTGTCCGGCCCGAAGCCCAGCATCTCCTTGCCCGTCTCGGGCCTGATGCCGGCGCGTCGCACCGCCTCACGGATGACGGTTGTGCCCAGCTGCACTACCGGGATGTCCTTGAGCGCCCCGCCGAAGTTTCCTATGGCCGTCCTGGCTCCGCTTACAATTACTACTTCTCTCATTTAATAAATCTCCTTACCTCATTTACAAATCGAAGCCCGATTCCGATGGAATCAGGCCTTTGCTGCCTTAAATCGATTGTAAAAGCATACCGGTATAATTATAAGCTTATCTATGGAGCGGTTTCAATGTGTTGATTATCCAAACCCCCCTGTATCCCCCATACTTTGGGGGAAGTTTAAGTTGGGGGGCACCCCCAAATCCCCCGGTCCTTCCGCGGAAGGACACCTCTATTTGAACTCTCCATCATTCCGGCGGAGGCCGGAATCCAAGCAGTGAGGAGAGCCAATCCGCCGCCGATGCGCATTATACTGGTATGTCGACGTTGACGAGGGTGTGCAGAGGGAAGACCCTCTGCCGGGGCTTGGGGTGTCCCCTAGCTTTTTTAAAATTCCCCCAAGATTGGGGGATACAGGGGGTTGACTCCTGCAAATCCGATACTTGACAACCAATCAAGTTGGTGATATCCTTCCATTTTGGAAATATATTGATCGGAAACACGATGGCAGATAATAAGCAGGAGCAGCTTCCGTCCGCTGAGGTGACTCAGTTCGTCGAGTATCTGACCGAGATACTGGCTAATGCCAGGCCGTTGCCTACCCCCGAGCTGCACAAGCTCATGAGCCGATTCAGCAGCATGAATGACGATGATAGCTTCCACATGGGAATCGATCCGTTAGCATTTGGCCGCATGGGCAGTGTCCTGTATCGAGGCGCCAAGCCGACCATGGGCGAGCTGAGCAAAATCCTCTCGCTACCGCTTTCGACCATGACGCGGATGGTGGATGCCGGAGAGAAGTTCGGGCTTGTGCAAAGGCTGCCCGATCCCGATGACGGGAGAATCGTCAGAGTGGCGCTGACCGATGACGGACGTCGGCTGCATGAGGCGATGAATGATATGCAGGCACAGGGGGTCAAGAAGGTGCTGGTTTGTTTGACGCCGGAGGAGCGGGCCATCCTGCTGACACTGCTTCGCAAAATAACGACATCCATAAAAACGGCTTGATTTCTGCGCTAATGCTTCCAATATGGAAATAATTAGTAGATATATTTAATGGGCTTAGAACTCAGTTTCGAGGCCATCGTGGCCAGAACAGGAGCAAGCAATATGACGGACGGAAAAAGTGTCATCAAGACGCGCAAGTTGACCAAGATTTACCCCGGCAATACGAGGGCAGTTGACGGCATCGATTTTGAGGTCAAATCCGGGGAGATTTTCGCCTTCCTCGGCCCCAACGGCGCCGGCAAGACCACTACCATCAAGATGCTGAACACCCTTATCACTCCCACCTCGGGGAGGGCCATGGTGGCCGGATTCGATGTGGCCAAGAATCCAGGCGAGGTGCGCAAGCGCATCGGATACACCGGGCAGGACGTTGGGGTGGACGAGTTCGCCACCGCGCGCGAGAACCTGACGCTCTACGGCCATTTCTACCGGCTGGATAACGATACTATCAAGCGGCGCGTGAAGAAGATATTAGATATAGTGGGGCTGACCGGCTATGAGAACAAGATGGTCTCCACCTATTCGGGGGGCATGCGCAAGCGGCTGGATTTGGCTATGGGGCTCATCCATCGTCCTCAAATATTGTTTCTGGACGAGCCGACTACGGGACTCGATCCCCAGACCAGGGCCCATGTATGGGAGTATATACGTAAACTGGTAACGAACCTGAACATGACCATATTCCTGACCACACACTACATGGAGGAGGCCGACCGGCTGGCCAACCGCATCGCCATCATAGACCTGGGCAAGATAATCACCACAGGCACGGCCGATGAGCTTAAGCGCTCCATAGGCGGCGACGTGGTGACGCTCTCCCCCTGCGATGACAAGGACGAGGCGTGCAAGGAGTTCGTCAGACGCACCGAGGCCATCCTGACGGGCAAGCCTTTCGTAGTCGGGACAAAGCCGACGGACGGCGAGCTGGCGGTTTATGTGAACAACGGTGAGTCTGCTATCCCCAGCATAATGTCACTTATGACAAGCGAGGGCATCGCGGTCAAGACGATATCCATGTCACGGCCGTCGCTGGACGACGTGTTCCTGAAATACACCGGCCGCACCATACGCGCTCAGGAGGGCACACGGACTACCATGGTTCAAATACGCAAGATGGGCAACAGGAGGCGAGGATGAACGCACTGACCGATACCTGGTATATCACCCTGAGCAGTCTGAGGGCGCGCATCCGCATGCCGGTGTTCATATTCATGAGCCTGTCCCAGCCCATACTGTTCCTGCTGCTGTTCCCTCAGATTTTCAAGGCTGTGGGCAGCAGCATGTTCGCCGGAGGCACCAGCTACCTCCAGTTCTTCACCCCGGGCATACTGGTGATGACGGGACTGTTCAGCGCAGCTTTCTCCGGCATGGGCATGATAATAGCTATGGATACGGGCATATTGTCCAAGATGCTGGCCACGCCGGTGACACGTGTCTCTATTATACTTGGACGCGTCATCGCCACGGTTGTGGTGCTCCTGGCTCAGGCCGCCATCATCCTGGTCATCGCAGTGATCATGGGGGTGCATATACAGACCGGCGTCGGCGGGGCGCTGCTGGCACTTTTGCTGATCGGGCTGCTGGGGCTGGGCATCTCCGCCTTTTCCGAGGGGATGGCGCTCCTGCTGAAAAGACAGGAGAACCTGATGGCTGTTGTAAACCTTTTTACCATGCCGCTGATGTTCCTTTCGACGATGATGATGCCGAGCGAATTGCTGCCTAATTGGCTCGATACGTTTAGGCATTTCAACCCTATAGACTATGCTATCGTTGGAGTACGCGGCCTGATTTTGAATGGATATATCTGGAGTGACCTGTGGCGCTCCTTTGCTGTGCTGTGCGGCGTGGCTGTGGTTGGTGTTGCCTTCGCCACGATGATGTTCCGCAAGAGGGCGGAGTAGGCAGGTCTATCGGCGGGATCGTGCTTCTGCTTGCAAAAGTGTGGGGTGATTGATTGTCCAACCCCCTGTTATCCCCCAAACTTGGGGGACTTAGAAAATATGGGGGACACCCCCAAACCCCCAGCAGGAGAAACCTCCTGCACCTCTTGTCATAATCGTCTGCGTAGGGGCACGACGCGTCGTGCCCGTTCATGGAAGGGTTACCTCATCAATCCAGTCGAGGTAATCCTTGTTGCCTCCGATGATGGGCAGCGCTATTATCTCCGGAATAGTATAGCTGTGGTGGCTTTTGACCGATGCGATAACCTTATCCAGCAGGGCTTCCCTCGTTTTCACGATGAGAAGCGCCTCGTTGGCTGAATCGATCTTGCCCTGCCACCGAAACTTGGATTGCACCTTAGGCACGATATTGATGCAGGCCGCCAGCTTCTCGCCGACGAGCGCGTCGGCTATCTCCCGACACTGTCCCAGCGTCTCCGCGGTGATAAAGACTACGACGTGTTTCTCATTCGCCATGTCCATCTACCTCCGAGAGTTTCACCTGGCCCCACACGCCGAGCTTGTCGCCGATGATGATGACGACGCCAGCCACGCCATCGATCGATTGAGCCAGTTTTATCGCGGCCGGGATATCGTCCGAAGTTTGAATGATATTGGAGACAGCGGTAGCGGCGGCATCGGCGAGCGCCGTAGATGATGAGAGCACGGCAACAGCATCGGCCAGCCCGAAGTTCAGCGAGTGGCCCACGGTGCCGGAGGAGGTACAGATGCCCAGCGGGCTGTCCTCCGGAGCTATCTCGATGGCCAGCTTGCCGGTGAACGGGCTGTTGCCGGCGAACATGCCGACCTTTCTCGGTTTCTTAGTGCAGATGAAGATGTCACCGCCGTTCTCCACGATAACCTCCGCGGAGCGCTTCATCAGCGCGCGGCCAACATCCTCAGCGATGGCCCCGGCTACAGCCGCCATCGGGCCCACGCCGGCCTTTTTAGCGGCCCTGGCCATCTTAACTACGATGGGCGGAGCATCCTCAGAAACATCGATAGGTTCCAGCACCACAAGAAATTCCAGGTGCTGTTCTATGTAATGCTCCAGAAGGGCGCGGCACCTTTTTATCTCCACCAGCGCCTCTCCCCTGAAATCACCTATGGCCCGTACCTGGAGGTCGGTCTCCTTGACCACGGCACGGAAAGAGACCAGGTCCGAGTCCTTCACCCAGTTGCGGTATGTGCGCAGCTGCCCCACTACAGGTAAACCTCCATGGCCCTGGGCGGACAGGCCAGCACGCAGAGCTCGCAGGCGGTGCACTCAGCAGAATCGAATTTGACCATCCTGTTCTTATGATCGACGGCCAGTGCGCCGCTGGGACATACGGTTATGCAGGCGCCGCAATGGGTGCAGCGCTCGTCGTTGCGTATGATATCCTGCCCCAGCGACTGGATTTTCACCCCTGTGGCCTGAAGGAACTTTATGCCCTTATCATAGTTATCACGCGTGCCGGACAGCTCCAGCACCATGCGGCCTTCCTCGTTGGGCATAACCGAAGCCTTGAGCACGTTCAGCACCAGGTCATATTCCTTGACCAGCTTATAGATTATCGGCTGGTCCACCAGCCTGGTGGGAAAATGCAGCACCACTCTCTTCTTAATAGCCATCTCTCAACCTCACATCGGGCCCAGATGACCCGTTTAATCTTGAATATTATCCGGCTCCCCACTTTCAACCCCCTTTATCCCCCAATCTTGGGGGATTTTAGAGAGGTTAGGGGACACCCCTAACACCCCGGTCCTTCCACGGAAGGACACCTCTTTCGAGACAACCGCTTTCGTCATACACCCCATCGAGACCTACTCTTCTATCGGACGCTCGTTGAACGGCTTCACCGTGACCCCGGATTCGACGCCGGGCAAAGGAGCCACCGCCTCCGAAAGCAGGAACTTGCCTTTCGTTATCCAATCCTTGAGCGTGTTCGCTATCTCCAGCGCCCTGGGATAGCTGGAAAGCGACGCGGTAGGCACCTTCTTATTCTGAACCACGATGATTCCACTCTTAAGCTGACCGTAGCTGACCTCGCCGACGATATCCGGCTTCCGTTGCGGATAAGCCTCGCTGTAGTCCACGATCGGGGCGTATATATCATCGTCCTTCACTGCCGTATAGCGCAATATCTCCTCGTTCAATATCGGTATCGGCACGCCTATGCCCACGGTCAGCGTCGGGCCGTAGCCCAGCATGCTGGTGCCCACGAGCCATCTCGGACTCATGCCCTTGAGGTCGCCGATGACCGCCAGCGTCCCCGCCCCCCGCTTCGGCACGCCGTTATCCCCCCTGAGCGCCATCGGGCTGTGCTGTGTGCCCTGCCATGCCACGTAGCCGACGCCGCCGCCCAGGAATATTCGAGTGCCGATGCCGATGGTCTTGTAGAACGGATCGTTGAGCAGAGGCGAAAGCTGCCCCGCCGAGCAGTAGTTGGCATTGCCGAGGTTCGGCTTGAGCACGCCCAGGTAGGTATAAATTATCTTGTCCGACAGGTTGACGGCCACATTATAGTTCTGGTAGGCGTTCCTCATATTGAAGAGCACGGCCTCATTCAAATCCTTAAGTTTAATCCAGCTCTCCAGCTTCTTGCGCGGATAGCAGTCTGTCCCGTAGGTAACAGCTACCAGCCGGATATCTTTTCCCGACACCAGCGCCTCTATGACATGGCCGCCGCCATAATTGAACGCGCCGGGATGCACGCGGTTGCGCGGGTCGTCGTCGGGCATGGCGGTGGCACCGAGGATAATGTCGACAGCCGCAACTCCGGTATACGCCGGGACATCATTCAGATATACCCTGCCCCCGCCGAGCTTCATCCTGGGCTTGGTATGCCCCAGATTGAAATAAGCGCTGGAGCTGCACATCGGGCCGAAGGTACCGGTGGTAACTACGTCCACCTCACGGGCGGCCTTCTCCATCCCCTTCTTGGCTACCAGGTCGATGATCTCCTCAGCGTTGACCACGACCGCCCGGCCCTTCTTTATTTTTTCGTTGATCTCAGCTATAGTCTTGCCCATCTCTTGCTCCTTAGGGAGGCTCTGATTAACATCGAATCAACCCCCTTGATCCCCCAAATCATGGGGGAATTTATAAGAAATAGGGGACACCCCTAATACCCCGTCAGGAGAGAAATCTCCTGTACCTCATATCATCTGTCATTGCCTGACTCGATCAGGCAATCCAGAGGGCGATTCATGAATCGCCCCTACGAGACATCACTACTTACCACCTGCACCTCTTTTTCAGAGAATTTTTAGTTACCCGCGTGCTATATGTTCGTCAGTACCAGTCTTATTCTTATCATCATTATTCTTGATATTCAGTTTCTCCTCGATGCGGCGCAGCCTGTCCATCATGCCCTCCTGCTCCGCAAGCATTGCCTTTATGGCCTCTCTGTCGTGTTCCAGGGCTTCCTCCGGACGGCCCCTCCGCACCACACGCGCGGGGACGCCGACTGCGGTCGTCCTGGGCTCAAGCGATGTCACCACCACCGAGCCGGCCCCGACCCTGGCCTCATCCCCGATAACTATATCGCCCAGCAATATAGCGCCGGCGCCGATGACCACATTGTTCCCGATGGTAGGATGGCGTTTCTTCTTCTCATGGGTAGTGCCGCCAAGGACCACCCCCTGATAAAGCAGTACGTCGTCGCCGATCTCGGATGTCTCCCCAATAACCACCCCCATGCCGTGGTCTATAAAGAACCTCCTGCCGATGGTAGCCCCCGGATGTATCTCCACGCCCGTAACGAAACGGGCGGCATGCGACATCATGCGACCGAGCAGCCGTATCTTATGCTTCCACAGGAAGTGCGCGACGCGGTGGTTCCATATTGCATGCAGACCGGGATAGCAGAAAAACACCTCAAGCGTGCTCCTTGCCGCCGGGTCTTTTTTAAATACGGTCTGCAGATCTTCCCTTAATAGTCTAAACACGTTTTTCAACCTCGTCGATTTTATATAGTGCTGTGCTCAGATAGCGTTCCCCGCAATCAGGCAGTATCACCACTATGAGCTTGCCCTTGTTTTTCGTCCTCTTCGCCACCTGCAGCGCCGCCCAAGCCGCCGCTCCCGATGATATGCCCACAAGTATGCCTTCCTCCCGGGCCATGCGGCGCGCCATCTCTATTGCATCCTCATCTTTTACCGTAATGACCTCGTCGATAATGTTGCGATTCAGCACCGCAGGGACGAAACCGGCGCCGATGCCCTGAATTGCATGCTTTCCGGCGATCCCGCCGCTGAGCACTGGCGAACTAGCCGGCTCTACCGCGATTGCCTTCAGGTGAGTCTTGCGCTGCTTCAACACCTCGGCGATCCCGGTAATGGTTCCTCCCGTTCCAACGCCAGCGACAATGATGTCAACCTCCCCATCCGTATCGCGCCAGATCTCCTCGGCAGTCGTTTCGCGGTGTACCTGCGGGTTGGCCGGGTTGCTGAACTGGTTCGGCATGAAACAGTTCGGGGTGCTCCCGGCGATCCTCTCCGCCTCTGCGATTGCGCCGCTCATACCCTGCTCACCAGGCGTCAGCACCAGCTTGGCGCTCAGGGCCTGCAGCAGCCTGCGGCGCTCGCGCGACATCGTATCAGGCATTGTAATTATCAGCTTGTAACCTTTAGCTGCGCAAACGGCTGCCAGGGCAATCCCTGTATTCCCACTCGTCGGTTCGACGATGGTAGTCCCTTTCTTTATCAAACCATCGCGCTCGCCGGCCTCGATCATAGCCTTGGCGATCCTATCCTTGATGCTGGAAAGAGGATTGAATGATTCAATCTTGGCTACTATCTCCGCCTTCGTATCCCAGTCCACCAGCCACAGCTTGACCAGAGGCGTATTCCCTACGAGCTCAGTTACATTTTTAGCAATGCGTTTCATACCTCAAACCTTCCGTGTAAAGTCAGGCTACCATTTTAGACCATATGTAGTACAGTATCAAGTTCAACCCCCTCGATCCCCCAATCATGGGGGAAGATTAAAGGGGCGGGGGACACCCCCGTATCCCCCGGCAGGAGATTTCTCCTGCACCTCTATTTGCATCGATATTAGGAATCAACCCCCCTGTTAGTCCCCCATACTTTGGGGGACTTAAGAAGCTTTAGGGGACACCCCTAAAACCCCGTCAGGAGAGAAATCTCCTGAACCTCTCTTCTAATTGTCGACGTTCGGAGCAATTTATTGTCCAATCAAATTGGACGTTCCACCTGCGTAGGGGCACGACGTGTCGTGCCCGTTTAGGCGAGGGCGACACCACCTCTATATACCGCCGACCCTCTCTATCGTCCCGCCGCCCACGACAACGTAACCTTTATAAAAAACGACCGACTGCCCCGGCGTTATCGCCATCTGTGGCTGCGCGAACTTAACGTTTACTTCTCCGCTCGATATCGGTGTCACAAGCGCATCCCCTTCGCGATGACGATAGCGTATCTTAGCCTTAACCTCGATCGGCTGCTCCAGTGCATCGAAGTCGGTCCAGTTCAGCGCGGAGGTGATAAGCTCGTCACCGTAGACATCCGCCTTAGGGCCGACGATTATGGCATTGCGCCCGGCATCGATGCCGGTGACATACAGCGGCTCTTTGGCAGAGACGCCCATCCCCTTGCGCTGCCCCACGGTATAAGACAGTATACCGCGATGCCGCCCAAGCTCGTTCCCCTGCCTGTCGAGGATGGGACCCGGCTCGCTGGCCCGGGGCATGCGCGCCCCGACAAATCCGCGATAATCCCCCTTCGCTACGAAACACACGTCATGGCTCTCCTCCCTGTCAGCTGAAGCGAGGCCGAGCGATCTGGCTATCTTGCGCACATCCTCCTTCTTCATCTTCCCCAGGGGCAGCAAGATGCGCCCCATGATATCCTGCCGCAAGAAATAAAGAAAATATGACTGGTCCTTGCCGCCGTCGCTCCCCTTTTTCAGCTGATACCTTCCCGATTTCCCCAGCCTTTCGATACGGGCGTAATGGCCGGTGGCCACAAATTCCGCATCCATCTCCAGCGCCTTCTTCAGCAGAGCATCGAACTTCACGTACTCGTTGCACCTGACACATGGGTTCGGCGTCCGCCCGCGGCTGTACTCACTGCAGAAGTGATCGACGACCTTCCTGACAAACAGGTCCCTGCAATCGACAGTGTGGTGAGCTATCCCCAGCTTATCCGCGACACTCTGCGCCACCCGGATATCATCGTTCGAATCATCGGCAGGCTTTACACGAATCGTCATCCCGACGACCTCGTAACCCTGCTCTTTAAGCAATGCAGTGGCTACGGATGAATCCACCCCACCGCTCATTCCCACTACTACTTTCGACATATTTAACCTTTATTGCCGTATTTCTCCAAGGCTCCGTAGAAGGCCTTCCAGAAGGGATCGACGATGGGATGCTTCAGCTTCCTTTCCTTCCCTTTCTCCACCAGAACCATGCCTTTATCCGGCTGAGTCAGTTCGCCGACGATCGATGATTTTATTCCCTTCCGTGATAAGGCGTTTACGACATCCTGTGCCTTGTTCGCCTTGCAAGCGGCTATGAGCGTCCCTTCACTGATCGAGGCGTACGGATCGATGCCGAAGTAGGAGCATATCTCCGTAACGCACGGCTCGACCACGATGGCTTCCTTCTCTATCCTGACCCCCAGCCCGGCGGCCTGGGCGAACTCGTGCAGGCCACCCCATATGCCACACTCCGTAGCGTCGTGCATGGCGGTCACGCCTTTGTCCCTGACGCCGATGCCTATCGCGGTCATCGCATCTTCGACAACAGACATCTTGTAAAATATCTTCTCCGCCTTCCTGCTGAAGGCGCGACCGAACTCCTTTTCGATAAGCTGCGGGAACATCGTGGACAGGATGCCCGTGGCCTCGATGGCCGGGCCCTTCGTGATTATGATCTTATCCCCGGCATTAGCCAGCTTCGGCGTGACGTACTCATTCTTTCCGCCAACGCCGATGACCGTTGCCCCGCCGACCATGGGGTAGTGGCAGTTCTCGTATCGGGCAGTGTGGCCGGTGACGACAGTGATGCCCAGCTTCTCGCACTCACGGTGCATGGTATCCCACATTATCGTAAGCTGTTCCTTGGTGATCTCCATCGGCAGGTTCAAGTCGATGGACAGATACGCGGGCTTGAGCCCGCTGGTCACCGAGTCGGAGGCCAGGATGTGGATGGCGAACCAAGCCGCCCGCTCCCAGCCGTACTCGGGGACGATGAATACCGGATCTGTTGTAAGCGACACTGCCTTGTTCCCGATCTCCACGATGCCGACATCGACGCCGTGTTGCGGCCCTACCAGAACCTTATCGCTTTTAGCCCCCAGGCGCGGGAATATAAGCTCACTGAAAATTTCGGGTGATATTTTGCCGATTGCAGGTAGTTCATTCATCTCTTTAATTATCCTCAACTTTAAATATTCCTCTTATCGATGCGAAGATTTGCGCAACTTTTTAATTATTGAAGGAAGTACCTCCATAACGTAATCGATATCATCCGGCGTGCTCTCCCGCCCTAGGCTGAACCTTATCGAGTTGCGCGCCTCCTCAGGTATATATCCCATGGTCATGAGCACGTGCGAGGGGTCTTTATGCCCCGCCTGGCAGGCCGACGCCGTAGAGACAGCAATGCCCGCCATATCCAGATGCGAGGCCACCGTCTGCCCCTCCACGTAATCGAAACTGACGTTGACATTGTTGGGCAGCCTCAGCTTGGGATGCCCGTTGAGGCGCACATGATCGATTCGATCGAACAGGTCTTTTATCAGCCTGTCCCTGAGCTTTATGATACGCTTGGACTCCGCCGCGATCTCGCCACCGGCTATCTCCATAGCCTTGCCCAAACCGACGATGCCGGTCACATTCTCGGTGCTGGCGCGGCGCATGTGCTCCTGCTCTCCGCCGTGCAGGAAGGATGTTATTTTAGTGCCGTTCCTGACATACAGAGCGCCGACGCCCTTGGGCCCGGAAAGCTTATGGGCTGATATCGAAAGCAGATCAACCTTAAGCTCATCGACGTTAACCGGCACGTGTCCCACCGCCTGCACCGCATCGGTATGGAAATAGACGCCTTTCGACCTGGCGATCCTTCCTATTTCGATTATAGGCTCGATTGTGCCCACCTCGTTGTTGGCGTACATCACCGAGATAAGTATCGTTTTGTCCGTGATCGCTTTTTCGACCCGCTGGGGATCGACCATGCCATATTTATCCACGGGCAGGCACGTCACATCGAATCCCTGGGTCTGC
>Ga0315291_10001549_pt1 | contig 30719 bp, 20 predicted proteins | sample YL17G12_20_MG_FD_203070 | JGI IMG/M metagenome (GOLD analysis project Ga0315291, IMG submission 203070) | Sediment microbial communities from Yellowstone Lake, YNP, Wyoming, USA - YL17G12_20 | ecosystem: Environmental > Aquatic > Freshwater > Lake > Sediment | place: USA: Wyoming | collected...
GTGCCATGAAATGCAACGTCCGAGAACTTGGCGTTTGCAAATAGATTTGTCAGGGCTTCCTTATCGTAAAGGCGCTCTGCGTAGAACTGGTCTTCGATAACCCCCTTCTCAACGTGTGTGATGATTTCACGGCTGATGAGGCGCTGATTGTCCAGCGACAGGGAGCGCTCGCGGCAAACGAAGTATTTGTCGCCTATCCACTCCCAGGAGCGCGGGTCATAGGTGGACTTGATATACGCGCCGTCTGTAACGTCAATCAGGATGCGCCCCCAGGGTTTGAGCACCCTGACGACCTCCTTCAAAACGCGCAGGTCGTCATTCACCGTCTCAAAATAGCCAAATGAGTTGCCAAGAATGAGGACGATGTCAAAGGTGTCGGCGGGATAATCTATTTTGCGCGCATCGCCTTCGCGGAAGCGGGCGTCCAGTCCCTCTTTGCGCGCCCGGGTCTTGGCTTTCTGGATGAGATAACGTGAGCGGTCAATGCCGTGGACGTTCTTATAGCCGCGGCGGGCAAGTTCGAGGGAATGACGCCCCTGTCCGCAGCAGAGGTCAAGGACCAAGGCATCCGCCGGCGGGGTGTTCAGAAGCTGGAGGAAACTGGTGATTTCATCGCGAGTGATGGCGTCATCCTCCACCACATCGCCATCAGTTTTGAGATAGAGTGAGTTGAAAACGCGACGCCACCAGTCAGATTGAACATGCTCCTCGAGGTTGGCGACGGGTCCGAGGGTTCGGCATCGAGGTTTCACCTTTTTTACAGCCGTGAGGGTTTTCGAATTATTGCCATTGCCATTACTGTTTCCATTACCATTGCTATTTCCATCAGCGTCTCCACTGTCACGTCCATTGGAATGTGCCACACCGGAGGCGCTCTTGGGAGCATTGGTCGAACTACCCATGAATTATATCAACTCCTTTTAAAAAGTATTCTGGCCTGTGCCTGCATAAAGATTCAGCATGAAATGAGAGCCTGCAACGGGAGCGTGTGAAACATGCGCGGGAGCGGGATGGTGGTAATATGTAATTTAAAAATGAAGGCAGGGAATAGAGAATGTCATGATGGGAAAAGCGCCATCGTTCCATCACTCCCCGTTCGGGTGGTAAGCGGTCAGTTGGTTGGTTTCTTCAGGAAAATCAGTCTTCGTCTCACCTTGGATTTTCCTTTTTCTCCTTGAAAAAAAATTTGTGCGAGTCTCATCGCTGAGCAATTCAATATTTTTCTTCATAGATGGATACAGGAGACTGGCAATCCATATCAAGACAAAAGTGAAAAGTTTTTTTAACGGGGCTTTGTTATATATATTTGTTATAAACGGGGTTAGAAAAAAGCGGGCAAGCGACGTCAAAAAAATTTTCGCATTGTCCGGCGATTTTCAAAAAATGTGAAATTTTTGATTGATGCCCGCAAGTTTTGCCCATCATAAAGGTTAAATGTATAATAAGATTATACGGGAAAATTTATAAGTAAAGCGTTACCCTTTTCAAGGTGTCTGAAATACTGGAAGTCATCTTTTCATGCGCCAGGAGAAAGAAATTTATCCCGGGATTAATGACTCGGATACACTTCTCATGAGCCGGTTTGCTGGTGGTGACCTTGAGGCTTTTGATTTATTGTTTCGCCAGAATGCACCCCGCGCCCATCGGATTGCCTTTCATTTCCTCTGTAATGAGGAGGATGCGAGAGATATTGTCCAGGAGGCTTTTCTCCGCGTCTATACCTCAGCCGGTTCATGGAGACCTGAGGCGCGGTTCATTACATGGCTTTACCGGATTGTCTCCAACCTCTGTTTCAAGCATCAGCGAAGGGCGAGGATTATCCAGTTGATGTCCCTTGATGCCCCACGTGAGGGGGATGGTTCCAGTGTTGTCATGGAAATCCCGGCACATAGTGCGGATGGACCTTTGAGCGTCCTTGAGCGTAAAGAACGACAGGAAGCGGTTAGGGAGGCTATCAGGACACTCCCGCCCAATCAGCGCATGGCAGTCATTCTCCACCGTTTTGAGGAACTCTCATATAAGGAAATTGCAGGGGTTCTTAACTGTTCAGTAGCGGCGGTTGAATCGCTTTTGCACCGCGCAAAACTGTCCCTCAGGGTGCGGCTGGAGGGATATTTCCATGATGAACCGCAAGTTTCCACTCATTCAAAGGTTAAAGATAGTGAAGGGTGATTGCGATGGATTGTCTGGCTGTTGGCAAAAGATTATCGGCATATCTGGATGGCGAAGCCCCGCATAGCGAGGAGTCCCAAATCAGGCAGCATCTGTATGCCTGCTCCAAGTGTCGTGACGATGCAAAGGCGCTCTCACGGATTTATGACATGCTTCTGGAGGAGTTACCCGTGCCTGAGCCCGCTCTTCTCACATTCAGCAAGCCGGAAATCTTGCGGGAGAAAGCAGTCGCGCAGATAGAGCACAGGAGATGGTTTCGCTTGCTTATAGCCGCATGTGTGATGGGCATTCTGTTTGGAGGCGGATTCGGGCTTTTGATTTCCCCGCAGGGTGGACGGCTATTTCCCTCGCCGGGTCTGTCTAAAGAAACCCGCATTGTCCGGGCATGGGGAATGGATGTGCTGGAAGAGTTACCGCCGGGGTCACTGGAAGGAGTCTATATGACTCTTGCTAATGCTCAAAAATTTGCAGCTGACGCTGACGGAAGAAACAGGAAGGGTTCCCGATGAGTAAAAAGGTAATCATTGTTTTGGTGTTTCTCTGTGCCCTGTCATTATCGCTCGGGGCAGTTGTATTGTTCTCCCGGCGCGCTTGCAACCAGGAGAGGCAATTGACGGAAGGGTTTGGACGGGATGCCCTGGGGCTCTCACCAGCCCAGAAGCGGGATTTGGATAAACTTCACCAGATGATGCAGGAAAAGATGAAACCACTCCAAAATGATGCTCGCCGGGCAAGGCTCGAACTCGTTGCGCTCCTTCAGAAGCCTGAGCCGGACTCCAAGGCAATTCAGGAGAAGTTGTCAGAGATATCCCGTCTGCAGAGCGAAACGCAGCGCATTGCAGTTGAGAATCTTCTGAACATGAAAAAGATATTAACCATTGAGCAGCAAAAACGGCTGTTTGAGACTTTATGTATCGGCATCTGCCCCGGCAGTTATGGTGGTCGTGGCTGCGAAAGCGGTTCATTTACGGCGGGGAAAAATTAAGGTATCCACCGCTGGTTTTTTCGGAGATGTGGATTTAATAATGTGATTATTCCATGCAATTCTAAAATTGAAAGGAGGTTTCGTTATGATGAGAAAGAAGATGTTTCGCCTTATTGCGATTGCAGTCCTTATAGCCGCCGCCGGATTGCTTACGCTTGTTTACGCCGGCGAGATGGTGAAAAAAGGATGCGATGCAACTCCCACAAGCACATCGTCCATGTGTGGGCAATCAAACAGCTGCGTTAAAGACACATGTTGCAAGATGGGAGATGCCACGTGCAAACATGAGGCGTGTTCTGAAGATTGCGCCAAGGCATGTTCTGGAGATTGCAGCAAAGCCTGTTCTGAAAATTGCACCAAGGCATGTAAGGGTGACTGAAAAAGAGAAACCATCTGAGAACTGACACTGCAACTCTCGAGCCGATTCTTGTGAAAACGGCTGGATAAATCATCCAGCCGTTTTTTTAATAATATAGGACTGTAACCCTAGGTTACGGCATCGGATAGCGATAAACCAGCACTTTATCGAGATAGACCCTGCCGTATTGTGTTGCTTCGCCATCCACGATGTCAAAATCAAGCGCCATCAGGTCGCTGGAGGCGCCGAGCACGCCTGAAAGATACGGCGGCGACTGGATGAAGATGGAATACTCCGTCCCGCCCGGCGCAGGCATGTGACCCGATGTCCCCTGCACCTGCCGCATATATCTCATCCCGTTCCAATCATAGGTCTTGTTGGAAAATCTGAGCCGTATCATGGGGAGGTGGGTGCGGGCGTCCTCGCTTTCACTATGCAGTGTGAAGACGGCTCGGTAGAGGTATCCCGCCTGGAATGCCGGACCGTCCGCATAATAATTCAGTCCCCAGCCGCCGAAGTTGAGATTTTTAGCTCCGAGCTCCGCCGGTGATTCCAGCCACAGTGAGCCGTTGAGAGAGCCGTTGGTGACCGGGTCCAGAAGCGTTCCCGCAGAGAACGTGCTCCACTTGGCAAAATCCTCAGCCGTGTCATACTGTGCGATTAGCGTCGCACCGGTGGGCGACAGCGTGTGACGCGTAACCTCGATGCTGTGGCAGAAAATATTGCCGGTCTGGCTTGGCGTGAAATCAATGAGGTCAAGATAGATGAGGAAATTGGTGCCGGTGCAGGCGTCTTCCGGGTTTTTGAAAAAATAGGAGTCAACGGTGCGCCAGTCGGTTGTAAGGGCGTTTGGCCCCTTGTCCACATGGAAGGCGCTCATCGTGAGCGAGGCGGTGTCGTTCCAGCGCATGCGCACAAAGGGGACAGCGCCGGTGTTTGTCTGGTCGGTCTTGAGGTTATAACGGGCGCGGTAGAGGTAATTCGCATCGCATGACTGCATGGGTGAATTCATCTTCAATTCCCAGCAGCCGTAAAGATTGCCGGAGGCGCCTTCATCGAGGATAGCGATGGTGGATGGGGAGCTCGTGGAAGTCGGGGCAATATAGAAGGGACCAAGGGGGTCGTTGATGAATGTCCCGCCGGATATGGGCAGGGGCTCCCATCCCTCCGCAGGGGTATTGTCAAAGGGGTAATAATAACCGGCAACAATTTTCATCTCTCTCGTGGTATGCCCGAGGTCTGTTTCTATATTGAGGACGGCGGTATAAGTCCCCGGGTGGTCATACGTGAAGCAGGGAGTCAGCTGGTCCGATTCGAAAGTCCCATCATTAGTGAAATCCCATTTCCGTCCCAGGATTTCATGCCCGTTTCCACTGGAAAGGTCTGTGAAGCAAACAGTGAGAGGCGCCCAGCCGGAGGCGGGAATTGCCATGAAACAGGGCGCTGGCGCGGGATGGACGTTCAATGTAACTTCATCGGGTATGCTGGCGAGTAAACTATCGCTCGCGATTAGCTGAAAGCGATAAGTTGTGTCGGCAGCTGGCGGCGGTACTGTAAAACTGGGATTAACGACAGCCGGGTTGCTGAGAGTCACGGTTGGTCCTTCAAGTTGTGTCCAGGAATATGTGATAGGGTTGCCATCAGCGTCATAGGAACCCGAGCCATTGAGAGCGCATACCACAGGGGTGGAGATAGTCCACTCGATGTCCGACCCGGCATTGGCGATTGGGGCGCTGTTGGCAGGAGCAGGAGCGCTCGCGCCAAACCATGCAGGCGCCCAGGAAAAAGGCGAATTCCAGCTGGAATACATGGGCCAGTTGCGGTCATCGCCGGTGAAAGTTATCCAGTATTGTCCCAGTTTGATACGGGCGGCATGGTTCCATCCATTCAGAAGCGATTCATCAATCTGAAATTCTGCGCTCCATGCGTCCCCACTGCTGAAAACGGCGGACTCAAATCCTGCCAGAGGGTCATAAATGGGATTCATACCGCCGACTCCATCCCCCCTGGATTGGAACTGGACTCCATTTTCATCCACAAAGTATCCCGCATCATCCGATTGAGCCAGAAGGTCGCCGCTGGCATTCTTATCTATGCGGATTCCGGCAAATGTGGGGGATGTGCCGATTCCCGGTCTAAGATTATTGAACATGATGCAGAGTTTGCCACCGGCGTGCACAAGAGAGACATTGACGAAATTCCCATCGTTAAATGGGATGCGGACAGTTGTGCCAACGGAATATGCCTCATCGCTGCAAAGACCATCCAGAACCGGCACCGAAGGTCCATCAGGGACTGTAAGGGGCAACACCTCGAAATTTACAACGGCGTTCCCTGTATTATCATCGCTGTCTGTTGCGGTGAGGGTTGCCCTGAAGATGCCGGGTTGCAGATCATCCATGGGCAGGTTACTCCCCGTGCCGGTCAGAAACGGCAGGGGAAGGATACCGTAATAGAACTGAACATTCCAGTTGAGCGACTCATCCGGGATGCTGCCATCTTCAGTATCCCATGCGAGACCTTCCAATGTCGGGGGTGTCACGAATGGAATTCTTTCACCATCACGAAGTCCGCCGATGATTACCACAGGGGCATGACGGGGAATGGTGAAAGAGGGCGTTTCCTCCATATCAGTCAGAACGCCATCCGTGGCAATGACCCGCAGGCGGGCGTTTGTCGTGCCTGTTAGATAGTCTGTGTCAGTATTATAAGCAGAATAAGGATAGTTGCTCGCCATGGTGGCGTAATTTGCACCACCGTCCGAACTATACTGCACGGTATAGAGCAGAGTATCGCCGTCTTCATCCGTGCAGTTCCATGTGAGACTGAGTGTGTGTCCGGCTATGACTACTGACCCAAGCGTCAGGACGGGTGGATGTGCGCTCACAGGACGGTCGTTCAGGGGAGTCGCCTGGTCGGCAATCTGAACATGTGCCGTGAGATTGTCATAACTGATATACTGTGCAAAACTAACATCATCATCCGTGTCATCATCCATCATGTCAAAGACATCAAGCGGGGTTTCCGATAGCGGGGCGCCAGCGACATCGAGAAGCCGGATGATGTATGGATTGGTTCCCTTAGTCGAATTTTTTGCGGCGGCATGGGAACGGAGCACTTTTGCGGTCGGGGCGGCGCCGGGAGGGAAAACCACATAATTTGCGGGATGAACCTCCCCTGTTTTTGTAGAGAGGACTCCACACAGAAATAGCTGCGGAGCTGCCCCTATGGCGTCGATTTCTTCAGGCGAGAGTTTGAAATCCTCTTTCGCGCCAGCGGAGGGATGGTTCGGCATCATGCCAAGCAGCCAATCCCATGTGTAGCTTGAGGTCCATCTCTTATCCCGATAAGACATCAGGTCTCCAACGTCCATGCTTGTAGGCGTCATGACTGTGCGGGATATAGGGTCAAATCCGTAGAAATCAGCCCAGTTATTGAACCCTATATCGCAATAATCGAAGGGATAATCCCAGTTGTAAGGACCATCAGGATGCTGACCGTCATCGCACTCCATGTGACCCATGCGGTAATTATGACCCAATTCGTGGGCGAGGTTGATACCGCCCTTCGGAGAATTGGGCAGGAAGCTCGTTGTTGTATTCCGCGCCGTGAAGGTGAGGCAGTTGCCGGGTGCCAATCCGATGCCGTTGAAGCTGGGCTCCTCCGGGGCGACCAGCCCGACATAATGAGTCCGTTCGCAATTGGAGGGGTCAGAGGACGTCAGGGCCCGGAACCAGAGCGATATTTGAACATAGTCTTTATCACCAGGCATCTCATAACCATTATAGCTCCATGGGAACTCATATTCCGCAATATCGTCGGTTTGGGAGTAAATATTAATGCCCCTGATGGGAAGGAAGCTCTCCGCCCTGGCAATGATGTCAGCGAAACGGGGCAGCTGTTGAATTGAGTATTCCGGTATGCCCTCAACGCGGACGGGGATAAATACCGCGCATGGGCGACCTTTATCCTGGACTGTGAAGGTATACTCAATGGTGTTATTGGCGCGCACACTCTCCGCCTCAGGACCAATCCAGAAGGGATTAACTGAAAGGACCAGACGCAATTGTCCGGGCTGAACCCATGACCTCGGCAGTTGGAAGAGAAAATTCCCATTCACATCGGCGCGGGTTAGGGCTGCGCCGGAATAACTGCTAATCTGGGGGTCGTTCAGCGGGCTTAGCGGCGAACCTGGCAGTTGCGTGGCGCCTCTATACCCTCGCAGCCGTGCGCCGCATCTGTAAATCTGCTGACCAAAGTCGCTATGCACAAGCTCAGCATAACCACGCACAAACGTGGGCTTGTCCACCACAAGGGGGACATCGGGAGCGGGGTTGAGGCGCTGGATTGCTTGCACGGCTTCGAGATGCGTGGCGCGTAAATCTAATGTGAGAGCCTGAGCGCTGGCATTGAGTTTCCATATTTGGTCAATATCACGGTAATAAACATAATTGCCATCGCTTCGGATATTGGTGCAATCTGATGAGCCGTAATTGAAAATGGGTTCCGGCAACTCCGTTGGTGCCGCCGTAAGACTCTTCCGTTGGATAAGAATATTAGAGAAAGCCGCGTGTGTATCCTCAATCCAGTATATCCGCGTGGAATCCGTATCCAGACTGACGAGGGTGTTTGTAAGGGGGCTCAGGTAAAGTGACACACCTGTCCCGCTCACGGGGTCAAGCCGCCATACATAAGCATACGGCTCGGTTCGCCCGATGGATGCCTGCTTTAGGCAGAAAAGTCGGTCGGAACCATCTGGCATCCGCTGAGGTTTGAAGAAGTATATATCCCGCGTCAGATAAGTCGACGTTTCCGGAGCGGCACTCATCTCGTGGCGCCAGAGGTCATACTGACTCGAGCTCCAGGTGATGTAGAAAATTGCAGGGTGTGGAGTGTGTGCGTCATCATTATAGGTATAAACACCAAACTGGATGACACTGACATTACCTCCGCCGCCGGTTATTGTAACTTCTGTCTTTTTGTCGCCCCCGTCCACTCTGGCGCTGACTATATGAGACAGGGTGGGCGAGTTTTGTTCACACCAGTATAGCCGTCCCGAGTAACAGATAATAGAGCCGAAGAATTCGGTCTCAATAACTGTGGGCAGGCTGGCGGGGGTTATGGCTTCAGTGGCGTTCACCGCAACGCGTTTGATTTCCTTGTCCATGGGGAAATAAAAATAATTCGCATCGCGCGCCGCATTATTGTCAGGCACTTGCATCATAGAGCAATTGCTCGCCGCATAATACCATGGCCTCCACTGAATATTGGGAATCATTCTGATATGGGAGTTCACGGGCGTTATTCCGCAACTTCCGCCCGCCTTCCAGTAATAAATCTGATTTCCATAGAATTCAAAACCGCTGATTCCCCACGTGTCATAGACGACACTTGTTTGTCCCTGTGCAAGAACGCTAAACGGAGAGAAGACAACGAACAGGACAAGTAGTGTAATACCAATAAAGCCTTTTTTGTTCATGGGAAAACCTCCATTTAAACAGGACACCTTATCCGGGGACAATTTGATTTAAAAAATCCGAACTGTCTCCCTTTCATAAATCGGGATATGGCTCACTAATTAACCAAAAGATAAAGTATCAAAATATTGATAAAAGTCAAGGATAAAACAATTGAATTACAAACGTCCCCGAAAGACAGAATTTTCTCTTGAACCGGTGCAGGGGGAGGGCTCAATATTTCACTGTATTTGTGCGGAGAGTTCTGGAAAGGGGAGGAAAACCATGGATGATTTCATCAAGGTGTCATGTCCGGAATGCAACTGCATCCTTGTGGTGAATAAAAAGACCGGCGAGGTGGTTGAGACGCGCAAGCCGATTCTTGAGGAAACAACGGGCGACCGTTTTAAGGACGCCTTTTTGAAGGTGAAGAGGTCTTCAGCGCTGACGGAGGAGAAATTCCGCGCCGCACAGGAAAGGGAAAAGGATAAGTCCAAAAAACTTGACGCCCTCTTTTCGGAAAAGCTCAAAGAGATTAAGGAAAAGGGCGAGACCGGACCGCCGGTACGCCCCATGGACTTAGATTGACACCATCACAATTTTGAGGTCTTCAGATTGCGGAGCATGGGTTCATACGCATCCCCTTTTCGTCTGAAATTCGCATTCATAATTCTTTTCATTTCATCTTTCCTCTTTTTATATCCCTGCAAAGCCGGGGAGATTCTCCTCAATCCGGGTTTTGAAGATGACAAAGACGCGGACGGTTTTCCCGACTGGTGGATTCTTCAGCGCTACGCCATAGCCGACCATGACCCCCTTCTCGCCTTTGAGGGCAACGTCAGCGCCAGGGCATCCACCTTCCACAGTTGCATCCAGGTCAAACCAGGGATGGCAGGCGGGACGCGGCTCGCCTTTTCGGGATTTCTCCGGGGCGACATCGGCGGGGAATACGCATGCCTCGCCTGCGAATTCCGGTCGGCGGGGCAATGGCGACACTATCAGAGGAGCGCCTTTCAGACCGACATCGGTTATGCCCCCCTTGCCGCCTCCTTTCTCCTTCCGCCGGACGCCAACAGCGCCAGCGTCATATTCAACACGCGTTTCACATCCGAATGGGCGCGCGGCGACGCCTTTTCCCTCATCGATGAATTCATCCACAATTCGGACTTTGAGGAAATGGCGGATGGATTACCAACGGGTTGGTTTGCTGTGGGGCATCCCGTGATTGATTCCACGGGTCAGGGCGCCTTCAGCGGAAAGACGGAGGTGCGCTGTGACTGGTTGAATTATTTTTATCAGGATGCCGCCGTTTATCCGGATAAAACATACACCCTCGTCTTTCACATCCGCACCGATGAGGCTTCGCCCGTTCCGGATGCCCTCACCTGCACATTTTTTGACGAGCGGATGAACGTCATCTCGGAGAAGGGTCTCCCATTTTCAGCCGAGCCGCTCTACAAGCGCTTCACAGCCGTTTTTGCGCCGCCGGCGGGAACCGTCCAGATGCGCCTTTCTCTCCGCCCATCCCTTGAGTCCCGCGCCGCTCTCTGGTTTGACGCCCTTGCGCTCCATGCCTGCACCGCCACGCCACACGCATTTTCCCCGAACGGCGATGGCATCTATGACACCTGCTCGGCAATGCTTCTTCTGGGCGAACCTTCATCGGTCTCTCTGCAGGTCACGGATGCTCACGGGTTCCCCGTGCGACAAATCGCCCCGCCTGCTGATATTGCGACGGGGACACACACATTCACATGGGATGGACAAGGGGATGACGACCGTCCAACCACGCCGGGGCGCTATCTCCTCCGTTTCACAGTGGAGAGTATGCGCGATGGCGCAATCAATCTTGATGCGCCGGTTGACCTGCAAGACCTGCCCCCTTTAATGGGTCAGGCGGGCGCTATCACCGATATGTTCCCCCGCGGACTCTGGATTCACCTCAGCGGGCGCTATGCGGAAAATATTGATTACAAGAGGTTATTCGCCGCCATCACGGCACGCAGTTTCGACACTGTAATTGCAAGCTGGCCAAACGAGGCGCGCCTTTCTGAACTCATGGAAACTGCGGACGCCTCCGGTGTGCGCATCATCCCGCACACAAGCCGCCTGGATTTTCTAATCCGCCGCTATTATGACTTCGCTTACGAAAAGGTAAGTGAGGCTGAGCTGCGCGACGAGGCAACTTCCGCCGTGCTTGCCCTCGCCAGCCATCCATCGCTTCTGGGATATTACCTCAAGGATGAAGTCACGACCGACCTCCTTGACAACGCCCGCACTGCCGCCCTCGCCCTGCGCTCTCTTGACCCCGCCCATCCCGTTTTCAGCGAGATTTCATCCGGCTCCGAGCTCGCACAAAAGTTTGACGCCCTCGATACCGCCATTCTCCTTAACGGCTATTATCCCATCGCCTCATACGAGCCGGTAAAGCCCGAAATATTTGAGGGCTTATGCGCCGACCTTGAAGCCGCATCCGCCGCCGCTCGCGCAAAAAATCGCCCTCTCTGGATGATTCTCCAGGGCTTTGCCAGCGACACCTCACGCATGCCCACCCCCGCCGAGATGCATTGCCAGGTCTGGCTCGCCCTCGCTTATAACGCCAAGGGAATTTTTTACTTCCTCGCACAAAGCCTGTATGAACTGCACGGGTTATTTTCCTTTGACGAGGTTCCTTTCCCCATCCTTGACGAGCTTGCGCTAATCAATCATGACCTCGCCGCTCTCAGTCCGGTTCTGCTCCACCTTTCCCCTGCGGAGGAATTTTCTCAGGCGCCGCCCGACCACACAGCGCGGTCATTTCAGGACGCCTCCGGCACGCCCCACGTCATTATTGTCAACAGGGACTGCCTTACCACTCGCACACCGGAGCTGGCGCTCAACCTTGACAATATCGCATCTCTTGAAGACGTTCTCACAGGCGAGAATCTCCCCTTTTTCTACGAGGCGGGACAGGCGCACGCCCCCCTTGTTCTTGCACCCGGCTGTGGACGCCTGATTCGCATACAAAGGAACAGCGGGGCGAATATCCCATTGAGAGCGCCTCGTGAGGCGGTTTTTTCCGCGTTTTCCCTGCCAAACTTTACACTCCAGAACGATTCCCGCAAAACGCCATCCGTGGAAACGGATAACTCCTTCGTGTCGCTCACCCCGCTCGCCGAGCTCACATGCGACCTTGCGGCAAAAGATGGTCTTGCCTGTGTTGCCGCAGGGACGGGCGGTCTGCGTCTTTATAACGTTGCCCGCCCCTGGGCGCCGCGCCTCCTCGACATGCGTCAGGACCTGCACAATTACGAAAGTGTCTCAATTAATGGTGGGCGGCTCTTCTGCGCCGACCCGTGGGGCGGAATGGTCATTTACGAACCTGACCCGGCTGGTTGGCTAAGCGAAATCGGCAAGTGGTGGGGACACACGGGAACTCCGCTAACGGTTGTTGCGGAGGGGAACCGCACATGGCTTGCATCCGGCGAATATGGCTTGACGCTCCTTGACACATCAGACGTCACCAGCCCTGTCCTTGTGGCTCGGAGCGAACTATGCGAACTCGCCCTCCATGTCATTCCCCATGGCGATGTTGCATACATCATGGATGAATTTCTGGGCATCCATGTGGAGGATATTTCCACATCCGAACCGGTCAGGATTGGGACGATTCCCCTGAACAGACCGCTTATGGGCGCGTTGTGCGGTGATGCGCTTTCAGTGGCGTGCGGAGATTACGGTGTGAAGGTTTTTTCCATAAAGGAGCCGCATTTGCCCGTTCTCACGGGGGAGGTGCCGCTCACACGGTGCGATTCGGTGGCATTCTATCGCGAGACCACCATTTTTGCCTCGGCAGGACTGGATGGCATTGCCATTATCGGGTTGGATGGGGACGGGCGTCCACATCTCAAGGGCTTTCATCAGCCCCTCCCCGGATATTATGCCCTCCGGGTTGTGGTGGACGACCCATATCTCTATATCCTGTATCCATACGCGGGAATTTATATCCTCTCGCCGGACAGGCTCTTGAATCCGAATGTGGGAAGGCATTTTGACGGATTTGCAACATACTGAAGAAGACAACCGCCGTGCGGTTTATCTGGTGCTATATCAATTCCACCGGCGGGATAATTTCACCTGCAATGGCGGCGGCAATGGCGGCAACCGGTGAGGCGAGATAGGTTTCACCCTCGCCCTGCTTGCCCGGAAAATTTCGATTTGCGGTCGAGACCTGCACCTCGCCCTTGCCGGTCATTCCAATCTGCCCCGAGGCGCAGCCGCCGCAGCCGGCATGGGAAACAATCACGCCCGCCTCATGCAATTGGTCAATGACGCCATCCTCAAGGAGCCGACCAAAGATTTCCCGCGTTGCAGGGACTGCCTTCACCATGACGTTCGGCGCAACCTTCTGCCCCGCTAAAAACTCCGCCACAAGGGCAAAGTCCTCATACCGCCCGTTCGTGCATGAGCCCAGGAAGACTGAATCCACCCTGCGTCCGGAAAGCTCGGCAACGGTATGAACATTATCCGGATTAGGCGGGGCAGACATGAGGGACGGGAGGTCGGTCACATCAAACTCCAACTCCTCGCAGTAAGAGGCGTCCGGGTCGGCGATGACGGGGCGCACCATGTCTGTGTCTCTTGCCCGCGTGCGGCAGTATTCAATAATCTCCTCATTCGGCGGGATAAGCGAGCTCACTGCGCCCATCTCCGTCGCCATAGAGCAAAGGGTGAGACGTTCGGCGAGGTCAAGCCGCTCAATCTGTGGACCGTAAAACTCCACCGCGCGCCCCAGCGCCCCGCTTGCGCCCAGCTGACCGAGAATGAAAAGCGCAAGGTCTTTGGCGGACGTTGGATAGTCATAAGTCCCGTGGATTGTAATTTTCATCGTGGGCGGAACCTCGAACCATGTGCGACCGTATTTGAAGACAAAGGCAATGTCGAGGTCGCCCATCCCCTGACCGAATGCGCCGATGGCGCCGAAGATGTTCAGATGGCTGTCCGTTCCGACGGCGGTCATGCCGGGGGAGACCCAGCCGCTATCGAGCAGGACGTGCGAGCCGATGCCGGCATCCACATCAAAGAGGGCAATGCCATGACTGCGGGCAAACAGGCGGCAGATGTGCTGATTGTTGGCGTATGGGATTGTGACTGCCGGGGCGTTGCAGTCAAAGGTGAAGACCGTTCTTGCCGGGTCGTGGACGGGATTATCCGGGCATTCCCTCTCCAGCGTTTTCACAACGTTTGCGCCGCCGAAGTCGCGCGCGCTCCGGACATCGAGGTTCATCCAGACGACAGCGCCGGCGCGCACCTCATCCCCTGAATGCGCCGCGATTATCTTTTCAATCATTGTCATGCCCATCGCCGCACCTCCCGAAATAATGCGAGCGGGACTATATTTTTTCACTGCGGGAAGATAATCATGTTGTCGCGGTGGATGACTTCGTCGTATTCCTTTTCACCGAGGATTTTTTCAATGGCGTCGGATTTAGCGCCCATGATTTTGCGCACATCCCCCGAATCATAATTCACAAGCCCCTTGCCGAGGCGCATGCCGGCGGCATCGCGGATTTCCACAACATCCCCGCGCTGAAATTCACCATGCACATCGCATATACCGACCGGCAGGAGGCTTTTTTTGCCCTCGATGAGCGCCTTCCTTGCGCCCTCATCCACCACCACCCATTTATTTATGCCCGATTTGCCAAAGGCAATCCACCGCTCCCGGCTGGTGAGAGCGAGTCTGCGCTGTGGCAGAAAAAGCGTCCCCGGACAGCGCCCTGCAAAGAGGTCATCAAGGACACTGGGGCGTTTACCGTTGCATATACATACGTGTGCGCCGGCGTCTGTGGCGCGGCGGGCGGCATCAATCTTGGAGCTCATCCCGCCCGCACCCAGAAGTGTGGGGGAATACACCGCCATCGCCTCAATCTCCGGCGTGAACTTTTCCACACGGGAGAGAAGCCGGGCGTCTTTATTTTTTCGCGGGTCTCTGTCAAAGAGTCCATCCACATCGGAAAGGATGATGAGAAATTCCGCCTTCATCTTCGCCGTCAGAATGGCGGAGAGGATGTCATTATCGCCAAAGCGAAGCTCATCCACTGTGGTGGTGTCATTTTCATTGATGATGGGCACCACGCCGAGCTCAAGGAGTTTCTCAATCGTGTAGCTTGTGTTCAGGTAGCGGCGGCGGTCCTCCATATCATCGCGGGTGAGGAGGAGCTGTGCGATGTTGCGCCCATAACGGGAGAAATGCACGCTGTAGATGTGCATGAGCTGGCTCTGTCCAACTGCGGCGAGCGCCTGTTTTTCAGGTATGGAGTGTTTTTCCTTTTCAAAACTTATCAGCCCCTTGCCTGTGGCAACTGCGCCGGAGGTGACCAGGATTACCTGACGTCCCTCGTCAAACAGTCTGGAAACAGCATGCGCAATGTCATCGATGAGATTTTCATCCAGCCGTTCATCGGGTCGGGTGAGCACCGCCGAGCCGAGTTTCAAAACAATTCTGCGCGGGGAAAACCCCAGGTTCTCAAGTTTCCTCGCCCTGTCTGTCATGGCTAACCCCTACCGCCCCTGCGATTGGAGAATTTATTGAATAACTTCACGAATAATTGTCAATTATCAATTGTCAATTGTCAATTTGGCCATATATTCATTCATGCCGCGGGCGGCGCGGATGCCCTCCGCCACGGCGTCCACCATCTCGCCGCCGCCTGTTGTGCAATCGCCGCCTGCAAAGAGTTTAAGCGCCTTCGTCGCCCCCGTCTTTGGATTCACAACGACCAGCCCGTCTTTCATCTTCAGACCTTCTATCTTCGATAGAACATCTGTAAGTTGGACCTGTCCAAGTGCGGCAATAACCATGTCGCACTCAATAGTGAATTCACTGCCGCTGATGGGGATGGGTCTGGGGCGTCCGGATGAGTCAGGCGCGCCGAGCCTCATACGGACACACTTAACGCCCGCCACGCTTCGCCCGCCGAGAATGCGGACGGGCGCGGCAAGCCACATAAACCGCACACCATCGAGTCGCGCCATGTCGCGTTCCTTCTTGTAGGCGGGCATCTCATCCTCACTGCGGCGATAGACGATTATCACATCCTGTGCGCCGAGGCGCGCCGCCGAAATCGCCGAATCAACAGCCGTATTTCCACCCCCGATGACCGCCACGCGCCTGCCGACGCTGACCTTGTCAAGCGGCATGGTGCGCATCTTCTCAAGGAAGGAAAGTCCCTCTATCACACCGTGTAGATTTTCCCCGGGGATGTTGAGCGGGGCGGTCTGCCCGCGTCCAATGCCCAGAAACACGGCGTCATATCTCTCCAGGAGCGATTCAAAGGAGATGTCCTCTCCGATTTTTGCGCCCGTCACAAGGCGGATGCCAAGGCGCTTCAGCATGCGCAACTCCCTGTGTGTAAATTCAGCGGTCAGTTTGTAGCGCGCAATGGCATGGGTATAAAGCCCGCCATCATACTGGCGCGCCTCAAAGAGGGTAACTTTGTTGCCAAGACGCGCAAGCTCTGCGGCGCAGGAATAACCCGCAGGTCCCGCCCCGATGACGGCTGCCTGTTTGCCTGTTGGGCTGCCGGGAAAAAGGACATCCACCCGATTCATGATTGCCCAGTCTGTGGCGAAACGCTGGAGGCGTGCGATGGGAACAGGTCGCCCATCCAGATTCTTCATGACGCATGCCCCCTCGCAGAGTTCCTCAGACGGGCAGACGCGTGCGCACCCGCCGGCGAAATAATTCGTCTCATACAACTGTCGCGCCGCCCCCTTGATGTTGCCATCCCGTATTTTGCGGATGAAGTCCGGAACGCTGATATGCACGGGACATGCCTGAGTGCAGGGCGCATCATAACAGAAGAGGCACCGCGCCGCCTCTCCCGCCGCCTCATCAGGCGAGACGGCGCTTTGAAGCGGCTCAAATCTCCTCTCCATCTCCTTGGCCTTCATACTCAAAACCCCACTTTTTCGCAAAAACTTAAAATGAAAAAGATAACAAATTTTTAAACGCGCACATCTGTCCTTTTCAACAAATACTTGCCATCAACGCTCATTATTCCAGATTAAGAATGCCTGATAAAAAGATTTAACCTTAAACAGATTCACCATCCGCCTCAGACGGATTCCATCCACGAATCTTCACGAATTATCCGCCTGAGGAGGATAGATTCGTGTGAATTCGTGGATAAAAGAAGAAAGAAATAGATTCTGAGATATTCAGGTTAAGAAACTAAAATATCATCGATTCCACTGACGATATCCTGTATATAATCCCGATAATCTCTCTTCATATCATGACGACCTCTTCAAGGATGTGGATGCCAATATAAGGTTTCAGCGCCCCTTTTGTTACAAGGTCAACCTTGCTCCCCAGTATGTTGCTCAGATACTCCTCAGCTTCCAGGAATTTGAAAAAACCTACATCATCCTCAAATTCCACAAGAATATCAATATCACTTGACTCCTCCTGTTCACCACGAACGAAGGACCCGAAGACACCGATAGCCCTGATACTATACTTTTCCCGAATCTCTTCTCTATGTGCCTCTATAATTTTTTTTATTTCAGTGAATCCCTGCTGATTCATAAATTTTTCTCCTTTTGTCAACCAGTCCGATACAACAGGAGAGGAGACTTAGTCACATCTTACGCCGGGGATGCGGGAGGTTTTGGGATGCTTGGAAATGACTTATCCTTTGCGGGTTCCCCGGATTTCGGCGTCTTTATCCCTTCCTGAGGCGTGAACCCTTTTTCTGCCGGCTGTGTTTGGCTCAGGAAATACCTCGTCAGGATGGAGGCAAGACCTTCAACAGAGCCTCCGCCGCCCGCAACTAACACCTCCGGCATGAATTTGTTTTTGCCCTCGGCAAGCGCATTTGCCACGTTGACAAGCGCCGTTGGCATCTGCCCCAGCGCCTCCACCTGCGCCTTGAACGCCTCCGCCCGCGCCATGCCGACGGCTCTCACCTGCGCCCCCTGCGCCGTGCCGGTCTTCTGGATAAACTCCGCCTCGCCCTCCGCCTCCGCTATGCGCGCCCTGGCGTTGTTCGTCTTGATTTCGACGCTCACCTGCGACATGGCAAGGTCATGCTGCATGTCAGCCATGCCTTTGGACTTCTCCATATTGACTCGCTGTTTCTGCGCCTCATCCTGCTTTTTGAAGGTCTCTATCTCCTGATTGGCTATTTCGCGCTCGGTGAGCACCTTGACGAGTTGCGTCGGGAGAATGACGTCCTGGATATAGACGCCCGGCGTCTCAATCTTGTATTGCTTGAGCTGCTCCTGAATATGCGCCAGCGCCTCCCTCTGCACCTGCTGGCGGGTCTCAATAAACTTGATGGCGGGCATGCTCTGAAGTTTATCGCGGAAGTGATTGCCCACCGCCGCCTGCAGGACCTCATTCACGAGGTTTTTCATGGTGCCAACCATTGAGATAACCCACGGGGCTTGCGTGTCCGGGACGTGTATCTGCACCTGGAGGTCTATGGAGAATTCAAAACCTTCGCGGCTCTTGGCTATGATGGTTTTCAACTGCGCATCGAGGTCGTGGGCATGGGAGACTGCATCTGCCCAGTTTAGTGTCAGAATCGCCGTGGGGACAATCTCCGCCTGGTAGCAGTGGGGATTGATGGGATATTTGCCTGTGCGGAGAGGCTCCTGCCAGATGCCCTTGTGTCCGGGACGCACCAGCGACCCGAACTTGAACTCCTTGCCGGAGATGTCCTGCGTGACAAGTCCAACGTATGATTTGATGACGGCGACCTGCCCCTGCTCGATGACCAGCATCGGCACAAGCTCCACACTGATGAGGAAAGGGTTCAGGTTGTAAGCGCCATAGAGAAGCGGGTCATGCTGGAGTCCGATTTTTCCACCATTATCGAGGAATGCCTGAAAGTCCTGATAATTGTTATGTTTCTGATTTTTGCTTCCCAAGACGGTTTCAATAAGCTGGTGGTCAGTGACGGAGGTGTCTTTTTCCAGCGAATCAACATCGGAAAATCCTCCTATGCGGTTGGCGATATCTCCGGGCGGAAGCGGGTCTCCCTCATAGGCAGTGACAATACCTATCATGTCCACTATCTCGCCAGCTTGGTTTTTCGCTCGAGGTTCAATGCGAACAACCCGGAGATGTTCCGGTCTGAGTCCAAAGGATACCGGCGTGAGTTTGCCTCCGAGTTTGCGCGCCTGCGCCCTTATCTCATCCGAGATTGGCAGACCGTAAACCCTGTCCTCGGTGATGACAAGAAAGGCGACGGGGTGGATGGGCGCGAGTGTCCCCGGTGAGAGGACAGGTCTCTGAACGCCCTTCTGCCCGCCATTATCGAGAAAGGTTCTCAGGTTTGCGAAATTCCCGAGGGACTCTTTATACACTGCTGATTTTGCGCCTGTCGGGAGCGGTTTGCCAGCCTGCGATACCACAACGCCGATTCGTCCCGCCGGTATCTGCACCCAGGGAAATTTCTCCACCTTGTAAAAAATCCAGAACTTGAAGCGCCATCCGGGCATTAATAAATCAGCCTGATATCCCGCCTCCCCATTGAAGGCAATCGGGTTGTCCTGGGAAAGTTTCTTAAATGAGAATCGCTTTATAACAAGCCCGATTTCCGAAGGACCGATAATCCGAATGGACGGTAGAATCAGGATGGCCGCCGCCACCCCGAGCCAGAATATTGCAGCTGATTGAATCATTTTCGCGCCCTCCCTTTACACGCTTAAATTACACATGACTTTTGTTACGTTGTAACCATGAGGAATGTCAAGCCCATTGCAACAGGCAGGAGGATGAATTGCTTTTCCTTTTCAAGGGTTTTACGCGCAAAAATGCCATCGATTTTCAATTGACCTGATTACGACTTGCGGAATAAACGTGAGTGATAAAATTGCGGAAAGGAAAAAACTGCGAGATATCCTATTAAACAAATAGAAATATGGGTGATTCTTCTGGCGCTCACCCTGTTTTCATTGGCGGCGCTGGCGAGTGCCGTGCCCTCGCTCGATGAAATCACCAGCGCCTGCCTGTTTCTCAAGCCGGGCGATATTCCCGCTGACACCTTTCAGCCGCCTGCCAAAGCAATCTATGTGGCAACAGAAGCGGACGGCGGTAATGACATCAACAGCGGCATTTCCTTAGACGCCCCGCTTCTCCATCTCCATAAAGCCATTGAGTATGCCAACAATAATGCCGAAACTTCCTTCACGATTTATATCCGTCGCGGCGTGCATTATTATAAAGACGGTGTTGATTACGAATACCAGCGCATTGAGCGCGGCAATCTATACATCTCTGCCTATCAGGGAGAAGATGTGACCATCCGCCCCTATTACTGGCCTGGCAATCCCTCATCCTCCGGTAATGAACGCGTATTTGAGATTTACGGTCCTTATGAAAATATCACCATCGATAGGCTCAAGTTTGAGGGTTGGTCGGCGATTGTGACTGCGGGACTTGAGAACCTCACCACGCCTGCTCTTCGCAACCTCACCATCAAAAATATCTCCGCCACAAAATTCACACGCCGTAACGGCGATCCGGGCTTTCTCACCGATTTCTTCGATACTGCCTACCTCTCGGAAGATGTCTATGGTGAAGGCAAACATATATACGACAACCCCGACACCGCCCATTACCAGATTGAAAACCTCATCCTTTCCAATATTTACGTGGAAGGCGTGGACCTCGCAATCAACATCGGAGACGAGAATGACGCCAATGTCCGGGGGTTGCGGATAACGCATTTTGATGCGGTGAACCCGCCGGGGCAGGCGGGCAATAGCTCATCCGACGCCTTTGCCATCGTCAACAGCGCCAAAATCCTGATTGACCACTGCCGGATTGAAAATATTAACGATGACGGAGTGGACACCAAGGGTTATGACGTGGCGGTGGTGAATTGTTTCATCACCGGCACCGGCAGGAACGCAGTCAAATTCTGGCGCAACGGAGAGATTATCAACACCATTTTATATAACGTCACCCAGATTGATGATGGGGCGATTATTGTGGAGGACGGTCCCTGCCGCATTATCAATAGCGTGCTTCTGCATCATGCGGTTGGGTATGCAGGGACGTATGACTATAATGAGCCGACAACGACCACGCTGGAGATTGTAAATTCGGTCTTTGGCGAGGTGCAGGATTTTTATGTCAACACGAGCGGCTTGCGGGCGCATAATAATCGCTGGTTTGACATGCTGAATGACGCCCCCATCATCAGCGGTCTGGTCAATGCGGACAACGCAGACCAGTTGAATGCCCTGCCGAATTGTTCGGGTAATGCCATGTCCACAAATCAATTCGTGAATCCCGCCGCAGGCGATTTTTCTCTAAAGAGTGGAAGCGACTGGATTGATGCGGGCGTCAGCGCGGGTGTGCGCCTGCCCTCATTTGATTACCATGGACACCCGCGAATAATCGGCAAAGGCGTGGATATTGGCCCCATCGAATACCAGGCGCCACCCCCACCCGTATGCTTCTGGATGTTGTATTGAAAAGAATCCAATGGCACAAGGAGTTCTGGCAATGCGGTTATTCAATTTGGTCATGGTGGCAGGAATTGCTCTAATTGCGCATGCGGCATACACAGCGCAAGCCGGGCCCGACAAAACCCCCGCACTCCAACAAGATACCGGCGGTCAGACTGATGATGCCCTGTTACGCAAAGTCCGGGAGATTCTCCATGAGGTCCCGCTCATTGACGGCCATAACGACACCCCCTGGCAGTATCTGAAGCGCGCAAACAATAACTTAGACAGACTTAACCTCACCTCCGACACCAGCAGCCTGGAACATCCGATGCGAACCGATCTGCGGCGCCTTCGCGCCGGATGCGTCGGAGCCCAGTTCTGGTCTGCATTCGTTATGCCTCCCAAAGATAATGGATGTGTTTCTCACGGCTTCTTTGAGCAGATTGACCTCATTCATCGCATGATAACCCGCCATTCCGATTCTCTGGAATTGGCTCAAACGGCTGACGATATCTTGCGCATCCATCGCTCCGGCAAGATTGCATCCCTCATCGCCATCGAAGGCGGTCACTCCATCGACAACTCTCCTGCAGTGCTCCGGATGTTCTACCTGTGCGGCGCGCGCTACATGACCCTGACCCATAATCGGAACTGCGACTGGGCGGATTCCGCAACCGATAAACCGGCTCATGGCGGGCTGACCCCATTTGGACATGAGGTCATACATGAGATGAATCGCCTTGGGATGCTCGTGGACCTTTCACACGTTTCTTACGATACTATGCGTCAGGCGCTCGATATTTCCGAGGCGCCGGTTATCTTTTCACATTCCTGTGCGCGCGCCCTTTGCGACACTCCCCGCAATGTCCCGGATGATATTCTCAAACGCCTGTCTGAGAAAGATGGAATTATCATGGTCGCCTTCCTGCCGGATTATATCGCTGGCGAAAATTATACCCTGGAAAAAGCAGAGGAAAATCGTCTTGAGTCACTCTATCCCGGACAACCCGAAAAGGTGCATGAAGGGATGAGGCATTGGTGGCATACCCAGCACCATACAGATGTCAAACTGGCGCAGGTTGCCGACCATTTTGACCACATTCGAAAAGTGGCTGGTATTGACCATGTGGGCATTGGTTCCGACTTTGATGGATTTGAAGGCGCTGTTAAAGGTCTTGAGGACGTTTCACGCTTCCCTGACCTGTTGGCTGAACTTATGCGGCGGGGTTACACCCCGGAAGACATCAAGAAGATTGCCGGTCTCAACTTTATTCGTGTCTTTCGCGCCGCTGAGCAAACGGCAATCCGTATCCAATCCCGGCGGCGCTGAATCCCCAATTCACCCGGATGCTCCAATGGCCTCTCGAACCTTTGCGATGAGCACTGCGGCGCGATATGGCTTCTGTAGAAACCCCGCAAGTCCCTTGCCGGAAAAACGGCTCACAACCTCCTGCTCGTTGTATCCGCTTGTGAGGATAACGCGAACATCTTCCTTTATCTGGCGGAGCTCGCGGAAGGTCGCCTCGCCGTCCATATAAGGCATGGTAAGGTCAAGAATCACACACGCGACCCTGTCGAGCTCCTTTCTAAAGATTTCAAGCCCCTCATGGCCGTCAGAGGCGGTGAGGACATCAAATCCCGCATTTTCCAGCATGATTTTCCCAACGGTGCGGACAGTGTCCTCGTCATCTACCAGAAGAATGGTGCCGGCGCCTTGCCGCTCCTGCAGGGGCTCTGCCGCAGACGGGGCGGATGGCGCAGTTGGCTCAAGCGCCGGAAACAGGGCCTTGATTGTTGTTCCCCGACCCGGTTCACTGTAAACCTTGATAGCCCCCTTGTGTCCGCGGGCAATACCCAGAACGGCGGGAAGACCCAGCCCACGTCCGATGAACTTGGTAGTGAAGAAGGGGTCGAAAATTCTCTCCCGTAACTCCCTCTCCATTCCACATCCTGTGTCTGCCACTTCAAGATAGACATAAACCCCATCCGGCAGTTTTTCATCCAGAAATGTTCCGCCGAGGTAAGCCTGGTTGCATTCCATGGCTCCGGTTGTGATATTAATCACGCCGCTCTTATCGCCAATCGCCTCCGAGGCGTTTGTGACAAGATTCATGATTATCTGACTTAACTGTGAGGCGTCTCCCTCAATCAGGGGGAGGTTCTGCGCAAGATTGAACTTCAGCACAATCCTTTTGAAAATAGAGACCTCAAGGAGATGGACCATCTCCTCAATAATCTCATTGAGGTTGACAGGCTCAATGACAAATCTCCCCTTGCCGGAGTATGCGAGCATCTGTTTGCAGAGCTCTGCCGCGCGCTTTGCTGACGCCTCAATTCCCTTGATGTTATTGTAAGCGGGGGAGATGGGTGAGATTGCATCAAGCGCCAGTTCGGCATGACCTAAAATGCCCATGAGAAGGTTATTGAAATCGTGAGCAATGCCGCCTGCAAGGATGCCGAGGCTTTCCAGCTTCTGCGCATTTTGAATCTGCGCCTCCAGATTGCGCCTGTCCTCTTCCGCATGAACGCGCATCAGGGCGCCGGAACACTGGGCGGTGAAGGTCTCAAGAATCTCAAGGTCTCGCTCCCCATATTTCCCCTTTGTGTAACTCTGAACAGAAACCACACCAATGGCGCGCTCACCCCAGTGGAACGGCGAGAACATGATGGAAAGGGAGCGTCGTTCCTTTTCCCCCACAGGAATGAACCCTTCGTCGCTGGTATCATCTATCCTGTTATAAAGAGTGGTTTTGCCGGTATAGGCTCGGCTTTTTTTTAGAGACTCCAGAGGAAGGTTAATCGAGGTCGTTTCCAGCGGGGCGGACGCCCCCAGAGGAGTGTCCTCACTATAAATCCCTTCCGAGAACCCTTTCACCTCATTATAAAGGTAAAGACTGAAGTAATCATGCCCGAACAGACAGTGGGACTCCTCTGCGATTACCTTACCCACATCCCTCATGCTGACTGCCTCTGTCAGGCGTTGCGAAAGCCGGCGGAGGGATTCCCGCACCTCCTCAGACCTTTTCCGTTCTGTAATATCCGTGAAGATGCTGACGCCCGCAATGATTTCCCCCGCGGCGTTGCGAATGGGGGCGGCATTGCTCAGAACCCAGTATTCCCTGCCACCCGCATGGCGGACTTTCCACTCTACATTCTTTGCGGTCTTCCCCTGAGTGATTGCCTGAACAATAGGAATGTCCTCAATTTTGTAAGGTGTGCCGTCGGGACGAAAACCCTGCCATTCCGGATTGGAATGAAGGGGGGAACTCCCAACCATGGATGTCTTTGTCTCTCCAAATATTTTCTCAGCCGCAGAATTGACAAGACGGTATTTCACATCCGGGGCATCGGCGATGATAATGCCAACGGGGGTTTGCCCGATAGAGGCAAGAAGCAGGCTCTGCGCATCTGCCAGCGCTTCCTCCGCGCGCTTCCGCTCCTTGAGTTCCCTGCGAATCTCCGCCGTCCTCTGCCTGATAAGTCTCCTCAGAAACAAAGACCACAGATAACTTGCCACAAGTAACGCAAGCAATACTGCCAGAAGAATTGCAACGTTTCTGATAATTCCGTAATGGGATTTCCTTTCATAGACTGCGAACCACTTCTCATAAATCTCTCTGTATTTGCCCGAGGCTTTAAGGATATGCAGCCCCTCATTCAGTTTATTGATGAGTGCGGTGTCTCCCTTTTTCACGGCAATGCAATATGGCATTGTGTAGATGTCTTCCCCGACGCGCCTGATATTTTTCAGCCCTAACTTTTCAATATAATAAAACCCCTGGATTTTGGAGAGGGCGGCTCCGTCATGCATGCCCGAGGCAAGAAGCGTCAGCGCCTCTTCAGGATCCCTGACAGGAACAATGCGCCCCACGCGTCTCTCCCTCTCCAGTATCTCCTGCATCACGCCGCCACCCCGAACCATTATCTCTTTCCCGCGTGTATCGGCGTATGAATGGATGGGAGAGTCCTTCCTTGCGAACAATCCGAAGGAATCCTCGGCATAGGGCGTGGAAAAATCATATCTATCCTGTCGCTCCTTTATGAATACCATCCCCGCAATGGCATGAATGCGCCCGTTCTTCAAATCATCCATCGCATCCCGCCATGTGGTGAGACTGAACTCCACCTTGAGACCTATGACATTGGCGACCTCTCGCATTATATCAATATTAAAACCGGCGGGGTTCCCGTTATCAAGGAACTGGTAGGGTGGAAAATTGCGGTCGCCGCCCACAATGATTGAGGCTATATCCCCTTCCTCACCATAAACGGCGCCTGTCAACATCAGGACCGCAAGGAAAAGAAGTATAATGCGGAATAATTTTAATCCCACAATTTTATCCCCCTGACTACACGTGAAAAAGCACTGAATCTCTTGAGATTTCTTGAAAAAGAACTATTTCGTTCTGATGTACTTGTCAACAACAATATCTCAGGGCGGGATGACAGTTATTTTTTCTTGGTTGGAACACCAGGCATCAGGAGGGCAAAGCCGGTCTCTGCATCCTTAAGACGCGTCGCACGGATGCCGAGCAGTTCATAAAGAATCACCTCACCCACCACCCATGTCTTGACGCCGGGGCGCAGACACCCCGTCATGGTCTGCCCCGACCTCCCTAAGGCGGCATGGATGTGAAGAACGGGTTTCCCGTCCTCTGCCGGTGCGATGATGCCTACCCCCGCCACCTCGTGCGCACCGTCAAGTGGGAGAAGCATGGGTTCAGGCGGGCGCTCATCAGAGTTTCGGGGTCCCACGACAATACTTCCCTCCCCGATGCCGCCCACAAGTATGACCTGTCCATGCGTGATGCCTTTTTCCTCAGCAAAATGTTCGATGCAGTCCGGGAGTTTATCGCCATCCTCAAGGCGTATTACAAAAACACGTCCAATCTTACCCTCGGTCGCCTTCATTTTCATTCACCCCCTGTTTCTGAGAATCGGAGAAGCGGTGAAACGGAGAATCGGAGAATCGGAGAATTATTAAAATGATTTCTCAGATAATTGTCAATTGTCCATTATCAATTGTCAATTATCAATTAGTCTTTTTTGTGACATATTTCATGAGACCGCCGGCGGCAATAATCTCCTGTGCGAATTGGGGGAGCGGCTCAAAATGAAACGTGCGTCCCGTGCGGTGATTTCTGACAGTCCCCTTTGCCAGGTCAACCTCCACATTATCTCCCTTTTCAATATCTGCGGCTGCCTCGCCGCATTCAATGATTGGCAGTCCGATATTAATAGCGTTTCGGTAAAATATGCGGGCGTAACTATCCGCAATAACGCAGGAAATCCCCCCCGCCTTGATGGCAATGGGGGCATGTTCCCGCGAGGAGCCGCAGCCGAAATTCTTTTGCGCCACAATGATATCGCCGGGCTTTTTCTCACTCACAAAGTTTGCATCGAGAGCCTCCATGCAGTGAGCGGCGAGAAACTGCGGGTCGCTCGAACTCAGATAACGCGCAGGGATGATTTCATCCGTATTGACATTATCACCATATTTGAAGGCACAGCCTTTGAACTTCATTTTGCCACCTCCTCAGGATGGGTGATTCTGCCTGTGACGGCGCTTGCGGCGGCGACAGCGGCATTGGCGAGGTAAACCTCGCTTTTGACATGCCCCATGCGACCCACAAAATTGCGGTTGCTTGTGGCGACACAGCGTTCCCCCTCCGCAAGAATCCCCATGTGCCCGCCTAAGCACGGACCGCAAGTTGGCGTGCTGACGGCGCATCCCGCATCCAGAAATATGTCTGTGAGCCCCTCCTCGATAGCCTGGCGATAAACCAACTGCGTTGCGGGGATGATGATGCAGCGGACATATTTCGCCACGTGGTTTCCCTTCAGCACGCGAGCCGCCTGGCGCAGGTCGCTCAGCCGCCCGTTGGTGCAGGAGCCGATAAAGACCTGGTCAATCATGACATCCGTCGCCTCAGAGACAGGATGCGCATTGGATGGGAGATGCGGGAAGGCAACCTGCGGCTCCATATCGGAGACATCCCACTCATACGTGGCAATATAGGCGGCGTCGGGGTCATGCCTGTAGAATTTATATTGCCTCTGCGCGCGGGGATGAACATATTCCTCCGTGACCTCATCCGGTTCAATCATGCCATTTTTCCCCCCCGCCTCAATGACCATGTTGCACATGGCAAGCCTGTCCTCCATCGGCAGGCTCCGGATTACAGAGCCATCGAAGTTCATGGTGCGATAAAGGGCGCCGTCCACGCCGATTTTTCCGATGGTGAATAAAATCAGGTCCTTCCCGCCAACCCACTTCTGCAACCTGCCGCCATACACAAACCTCATCTGCTCCGGGACCTTAAACCACGCCTCGCCTGTGAGCATGGCGGCGGCGAGGTCGGTGGAGCCAACGCCCGTGGAGAATGCGCCGAGCGCGCCATAGGTGCATGTGTGGCTGTCCGCCCCGATAATGCAATCGCCGGGGAGGACGATCCCCTGTTCCGGCAGGAGTGCGTGCTCAATGCCCATCTCGCCCACTTCAAAATAATACTTCAGGTGATGTTTGCGGGCAAAACGGCGGAGCTGCGCCGCCTGTCCGGCGCTCTTTATATCCTTGTTCGGCGTAAAATGGTCAGGGACAAGGACAATCTTCTCATTGTCAAACACCTTTTCCGCCCCCGCCCGTTCCATCTCATCAATAGCAATGGGGGCGGTGATGTCATTGCCAAGACAGATATCAACCCATGCGTTAATCAGCTGTCCGGGATGCACCTCATCCTTCCCGCAGTGTGCGGCAAGGATTTTTTCCGTAATCGTCATTCCCATGAGTTATTACCCTCCCGGTTAAAATGGCGGTTATCACATCCTCCGCCTACCGCCTTTTGCGTGTGGCGCGCTTAAAGGGCTTATAAATTCTCTTCTTCAAGAACCTCCCGATTCGGAGATACCACGGGATATTTGCCAGTCTTTTCACCTCTTCCGGTGTGAGGGACTCCGGCAGAAATTTATCCTGCTGTTTAAGCAGGGTGAGTTCATCCACTTTTTTCAGCCGCCGGAATAGGGCGCGCGTGAGGATGTTCCCCTGCCCTTTCAGACTGAATGCGCCGGCAAAATCTATCAGGAACGGAGCCCCCTCTATATCAACAAGGATGTTTTTTTGCCTGAGGTCGCCATGTGTCACTCCCCGCCCGTGCATCTCTGTAACGAGTCTCCTCAATTGCGTGAAAAAGGACAGGGGAAGGGCGCCTTTTTCAATCAGTGAAAGAGGCGTCCCTTCCACATACTCCATGATAAATGCCTCATCATCCAGCCGCTTCAGGACACGCGGTATGCCCTCAATGCCATTGAGCAGTGTGTAAAAGCGCACCTCGCGGGTTATGATTCCCCGTCCCCAAAAACGGCGCACCATGAAAGGACGGGCGTGAAAATCCTTCAGGACAAAACGCTCTCCGCCTGCTTCTAAGAGGTCGATATTCGCCTGCGCCACGCTGTGTCCTTCATGCAGACGCCGGACGATATGTGATGACAGGGTCTCTCTCGTGAGACCGCTGAGGATGTCTGCCTCCACACTCATACCCCGTTCTTCGTCCTGATTTCCCCTTGCATGAGGATACTGTTTATTGCCGAGAGATACGCCTTGATGCTTGCTGTGATAATGTCGGTGCTGACGCCGCGCCCACGGGCGGTTTTATCCCTGCAGGTCACCTTGACCCGCACGCTCCCGATGGCGTCCTTCCCGCCCGTCACGGCATCGATGGCGTATTCTTCCAGATGGAAAGGCTGCCCGACGATGCGCTCAATCGCCTTGAAGGCGGCATCAATGGGTCCATCGCCTGTGCCGGAATCGAGAAAGGACTCGTTACCTTTTTTCAGCCGCACCGTGGCAGTTGGAATCGTGGCGGTGCCGCTGTTGGTGTTTAAGTAGTCTAGTTCCCAGAGGACCTTGTCCGCAAAGACCTGCTCATCCACAATGGCAATCAGGTCTTCATCATAGACCGCCTTCTTCTGGTCGCAAAGCCGCTTGAACTCCTCAAAGGCGCGCTCTATCTCCTCTTTTGAGAGCTTATATCCGAGCTCCTCCATGCGCCTTGAGAAGGCATTGCGTCCGGAGTGTTTTCCCATGACCATGCTCTCGCCCTTCCAGCCAACACTATCCGCCGTCATTATCTCATACGTGGTGCGCTCCTTGATGATGCCATCCTGATGGATGCCCGCCTCGTGGGCAAAGGCGTTGCCGCCCACAATAGCCTTGTTGGGCTGGACGCGGATGCCGGTGACCTGGCTGACTAACCTGCTTGCCTTGTAAAGTTCATGCGTGTTGATGTTTGTATCAGCCTGATAAAAGTCCCGCCTGACCTTGAGATTCATGACAATCTCTTCTAAGGAGGCGTTGCCGGCGCGCTCTCCCAGTCCGTTGATGGTGCACTCCACCTGCCCCGCGCCCGCCCGGATTGCCGCCAGAGAGTTCGCCACCGACATGCCAAGGTCATTATGGCAATGCACCGAGATAACCGCCTTATCGATATTGGAACACTTCTCCTTCAGGTATTTAATCTGCTCAGCGAACTCCCAGGGGGCGCAATAGCCCACCGTGTCGGGGATATTGACAGTGGTGGCGCCCGCCTCGATAACAGCCGTGATCATCTCCACCATAAAGCCCCAGTCCGTCCGTCCCGCATCCTCACAGGAAAACTCCACATCAGACGTGAAGGACCTGGCGTGTTTCACAGAATTCACCGCTGTTTTCAGAACCTCTTCCGGCTTCATGTGGAGTTTTTTCTCCATGTGGATGGAGCTTGTGGCGATAAAGGTATGGATACGTCCCTTTTTACCCACCGCCTTTCCCGCCGCATCAATGTCAATCTCCTTTGCGCGGGCGAGTCCGGCGATGACCGGTCCCAGTTCGGCATCGGCAATCGCCTTCACCGCATCAAAATCCCCTTGCGATGAAATGGGAAAGCCCGCCTCCATCACATCCACCCCGAGCCGGGCGAGTTGACGGGCCACCTCCATTTTCTCCTTGATGTTCATAGTAGCGCCGGGTGATTGCTCCCCGTCGCGCAGCGTCGTGTCAAAGACCACGATTTTCCTGATTTTCGTACCCATCACACTCACCCCTTTCAAGAAAATTTTATACTTCCCCACAGAGTATCTCTGTGTCCGCCAGAGGCGGATGGTGAATCATAAACGAAACGCCCCCGGAAGCGCTATCAACGCTCCCAGGGGCGAGTTTTCATTCCCGCGGTACCACCCTGCTTCGGCTGCACCTTTCCGGTGCAGCCCTTCATTGTTGGATTATTTACGGATAATCCACCGGCGCGGAGTAATCGGTTTAACA
>Ga0315291_10001550_pt1 | contig 30710 bp, 24 predicted proteins | sample YL17G12_20_MG_FD_203070 | JGI IMG/M metagenome (GOLD analysis project Ga0315291, IMG submission 203070) | Sediment microbial communities from Yellowstone Lake, YNP, Wyoming, USA - YL17G12_20 | ecosystem: Environmental > Aquatic > Freshwater > Lake > Sediment | place: USA: Wyoming | collected...
ATTTTTTTCCCATTTTTAATTAGAGAATAGTCTGGAACGCCTTCGTCTATCGAAACATTAGGTTGAACTTCATCTGGGTCTTCGGTATTCCATTCAAGGTTTCTTAAAATAGGATTTATTATTTGATCTCTTACTGCCATCTCATTCTGTTCATAAAAGGAACGATATTTTTTTATTTTTTCAATTACATTTTGCAAAGCCTCATTTAAATTGTTCATTTTTTCATATCCTTTTTTATTAGTGGAAATTTATATAAATACCAACAAAAGGGAACTACTATTCTCTTATTTTCTCTCAAGTATATTCTGTGGTTGCCCTTGCTTCTAATATGTTCAAATCCAGCTTTTAACAGCATTGCTTCAGCTTTTTAAGGTGTTAGCCGGGGCAATTTAGGCAACCTGCACCTCTAATGATGTGGTTAAAATTTCTTTGCTTAAAGACTCCTTTATTTCTTCCTTTGAAAGCGTCTCTAAATAAAGTTCGATAGCCTCTCTTATGTTAGAAATGACTTCCTCTAAAGAATCGCCTTGCGATTGACAGCCATCAAGTTCAGGACAATAGGCATAATATCCAAATTCATCCTTTTCAATTACAATACCTACTTTGTAATACATTGTTTTCACCCCATTAATAAAATTAGCTGCCTCTACCAATCGTATGGTCGGGGCGGGTCCGCCTCCGGCGGAAACCGCCGACCTCATACTTATTCTTTAAAGTATATCTATAGAATTTAAAATATTTAGTCGGGGCGGGCGGATTTGTCCGCCAGAGGCGGATCTCGCTTTCAGCGGAAACCACCGGCCTCATACTTGTCCTTAAAATATATTTGTAAAATTAAAATATTTGGTCGGGGCGGGCGGATTTGAACCGCCGGCCTCATGGTCCCGAACCATGCGCGCTAAACCGAACTGCGCTACGCCCCGAATATTTACTTCACCAATAATTTAGTGATAATAATACCCCCAATCAATAAAATTGTGAATATAACAACCAGCATATTAAAATATTTATCTATAAATTCCTTAATTCGAGTGCCAAACAGATATATCAAACCCGATACTAAAAAGAACCGTGCTCCTCTACTTAAAACAGAAGCGACAACAAATGTTATGAAATTTATTTTAAATGCCCCTGCAGTTATTGTAGCGATTTTATACGGAATTGGCGTAAATCCTGCAATAAAAACGGCTAACGCATCATAATGTTTATACAAGTCTTTAATCTGTTCATACTGATTCATTACACCATAAAATTGTATTATCTTAAAACCGATAAGATCCATCAATTCCAAGCCAATAAAATATCCAAAAATTCCACCTAATACTGACGCAATAGAGCACAATAAAGCATAATAAAATGAGCGTTTTGGCTTACTTAAATCCAGAGCAATAAGCAAAATATCAGGAGCAACCGGGAAAAACGATGATTCGGCAAATGCAATTGTAAATAACGCCGGCGTGCCATACGGCGTTTCCGCCCAACCCAATACCCAATCATACAGCCGACGTATTATATTTTTTTTTATTGATTTTTCCGTAACCGAACCAGCATCCACATCAAGCAGTGTCATAGCTTTAATTCATTATCATTTGCAATATTAGAGTATTTTAAAACACCCACAAATCCCGGAGGGGCAAGTCAAGTTTGTGGGTGTAACAATTACTTTGCAATTCTTTTGCTAATCTGTTCTTTCTCTATAGCACTCTGTGTTCTCTGTGGTTTAAAATAAAAAAGTACAAGTTTCAACACCTATTATCGGAAATTATTGCTCCATCCTTCAATACCAATTAACGGCACAAAAGAACACGGGCATAGAAATTTTTTATCAAATGATGTTTCACGTTTCGTAAAAACATACAAAATCTGCCCGAAATCTTCACCAATCGGTATTACTAATCTGCCTCCTAAGGCTACCTGCTCGGCTAAAGACTGAGGGAGCTTTGGTGCGGCAGCAGTAACGATAATTCCATTATAAGGTGCAAACTCCTGCCAGCCGATGGTTCCGTCACCGATCCGAAGCGCAATATTTTGAATTCCCATTGTATCGAATATTGCCCGCGCAGACTTCGCCAATTCAAAATGACGTTCTATGGTGAATACTTGAGACGCAAGTCTCGCAAGAATAACCGTCTGATACCCTGAGCCAGTGCCTATTTCCAGTATTTTTTCTATACCTTTCAATTCTAATGCCTGTGTCATCAATGCTACAATATACGGTTGGGATATTGTCTGATTTTTACCAATCGGTAAAGGACAATCATCATAAGCCCGGTCCCACAGGCTTTCCTCAACAAACCGGTGTCGCTCTATCTTTAAAAATGCCTGTAATACCTGTTCATCGGTAATATCCCTCCCTTTAAGTTGCAGTTCTACCATCCGCTCCCGGAGGTATTTATACCCGTGTTTCTTTTCACCGAATAATGACATTGTTTTTATTTAAAAATTTGATAAATTTATCATTTATTATGAAATTTTACAATGATTCTTTTGATTCAAACTGAATTACCTCTCAATTTTGTAAATTATGTTGGTAATTTTGACACACCTTTTCAAAGTTCTGTTTATATTATTTTTTTATGTACGGGACACCGTTTTCAATCCAGTCAGCCGCCGGTTCGCCTTTCAGGTAATGGTCGAAGAACTGCTTCATCCGTATCTGGAAATCAATTTGATTTTCCTTTTTAGTCAAGTGATGGTCTTCACCGGGGTAGGAGAGAAAAATAATTTTCTTGCCGAGCCGCCTGCCGGTGTTATATAACTCCAATCCTTGATGCCAATCAACAGCGCCATCAGCAGTTCCCTGTAAAATGAGAATTGGAGCGGTAATTTTTTCAGCATTATAGACCGCTGATTGGCTCTCATACAGCTTTAAATTTTCCCAGGGATTAACTCCCATCCGAACTTGCCCTGTCTCGGTAATACCGTGCTGATTGGTACCAGTGCTATTATATAATTCATTGTAGAAACTGACCAGATTTGTCGGCGGGGCACCCGTAACGACACAGGCAAATAAATCGGTCTGTGTTGCGATAAATGATGTTTCATAACCGCCCCAGCTATGCCCCTGAATACCAATTCGTTTTGGATCAGCATATCCAAGTTCGATCACTTTTTTTACTGCACTGGTAACACAATCTAAAGCAGATGATCCCGGCGTTCCAATGGTATACACAATATCCGGCATCAGCACAAGATATCCGTTGCTTGAGTATGTAGACATATGCGGCCGATCATCATACACAGGCATCGAATATTGATGATGCTGTGATGACACTTTTTCATAAAAATAAACCACCATCGGATATTTCGTACCCGTTATATAATCAGCAGGAAGTGTCAGCGTCGCCTGCAATTTCACCCCTTTGCTGTTTTTAAAATCTATGAGTATCCGGCTTCCCCATTTGTATTCTGCCTGCTGTGGATTCGCATTTGTTACCATTTTTGGCTGAGTAAATCGGGTATCACTCACATAGTAATTTGGAAAATCAACAAATGTCTGCATTGTAAATAAAATCCTATCGGCATTTTTTGCCTTCATTGGACGACCGATAGTCTTATCTTCAAACACAATTTTCTTCGGTTCGTCGCCAATTTGCAGTGAATAAAAACCCGACTTCTTAGTCCATTCCCCATAAGCTGACAACAGTAATGGTTTTGCCGTATCAATAAACCGCTCTTCAGAATCAAAAGAAATATAGCGGAATATAATTTGTTCCTTTTCACCGATTCCGGTAGTGATGTTTTTCGCTTTGCCGCCGTTCAACGGAAGACTCCATAAATCAAACTTATGATTTACAATGACTGACGTTCCATCTTTTGTCCATCCGGCAACACCATACGACGGTTTTTCATAGGGATGGTCATCATCTTCATTAACAAAGCTTACCGGTGCATTCTTTGACATATCAATCGTACTACCTGTCTCTATATTATAAATCCACAACTGTTTATCTTTTAAATATAAATACCATTTCCCGTCAGGTGATAATCCCATAGACCGTCCTAATGCGGAAACAAATAATTTTCGCTCTCCTGTTAATGTGTTAACGGTATAATAATCTGCTTGGCTGACGCCCCATGAAAGGTCTGTGATGTATTTTGTCCCATCGCGCCCGATGCCAATTTTCGAATCATATGTCGGTGTAATTGAACGCATCTTATCGTCAGTCAAACAGACAAACCTGAGGTTCGTAATATTTAATACTGCTCTATAGGTAAAGTTCCTGTCTGCAGTTGCCTGCTTCTCTTGAACTGATTGAATCCGCTCATCGTTATAATGCCAGACATCTACATTAGCTGCCGGTTCTTTTGGCTTTTCAGGCTCTTTTTCTTGCTCTTTAATGCCAAAAAACAGTTTTGTATTATCTCTGCTCCAGTCAACCGATGCCAATTCACTTAATACCATAGTCGGGGAAAAATACGAATCCTTCGCAGGATTATAGCTAATAATTTTCGGCTCTGATTTATCTATACCGGTCACAGCAATGAGGTTATTCTCTTTCTGTATATATCCCTTCTTCGTATTTCCTTTAAGGACAGCAATCGCGGTGCCATCTTCGCTCCAGGTAAGCCGAGCATAATCTGCCGTGCCGGAGTCCAGAACTAACCGATTATCATTAGCAGTATTTAAGATGACTAAACCATTTCCTGTCTGGTCAGCGGCATCTATTGTAAATGCCAATAGATTCCCCGCCTTATTGAAAGCGTACCCATTAACATTCCCGATATTTTCCTCAATACCGGTTTTTAAGTTGTGTACAATGAGGTCTGTGCCATTGTGTTTTGCATCTTTTGAAGATTTAATCTTTTTTACGACAAAAAATTTTGAATCCGGGGAGAACATAAACGATGCAACATTCTCAAACACGACAGAATCCCCGGTGGCAAGGTTTATCTCTACTGCTTTATTGATGACCGGCTTTTGTTCTTTCTGAAGTCTCTCACGTTCTGCTTGAGAAGGACTGACCATATACGCTACCCACTGGGAATTTTCTGAAAAACTGGGGCGTGAACCGCCAATCTTTTCAATCACTGTCTTTTCATCTACAAGACTCTTTATAAAAAATCGAACATCTCCTTTATTCGACTCATACGCATACGTCATCCAGTTCCCGTCAGGTGAAATCTGAACCGATGCAAAGCGATTCCACCGGTCATAATCCTGAAGCGTCAATACTTTTTTCTCAAGCTGTGCAATACTGTTTCCCACAAGAAAAACAAGTAAAACACATAATCCCGCAGTTAAAATGTTTTTTCGTGTAAACATAACTTATTTCCCTCCATTCTTAATCTCATCTCCATCATTATATTACATAATGCGACACTATCCTATTCGTTATAAAAAATAAAAGTGTTTCAATATACAACCTTACGGTGCGAAAAACAATATGAAAGTACCATAATAGAAATAATAAGATTATACTTAATTATACTCTTGACACTCAGTATGTGAAATAGTATATTAAATAAACATAGCTACATATATGAATTATTTCTTATAAATTTACTTGATGGAGCAAAGAGTTGTGACAGATAGAGAGTTACAAAAAATAAATAACGTTTTCAAGAATGATGTCTCCATAGTAGTTGCATATCTTTTTGGCTCACAGGCTGGTGGCAAAGCCAATAAATACAGCGATGTTGATATTGCCATTCTATTTGATATAACGGTAAAAGAATATTCTTATATTGATAAACAAATTGACCTTATTCTTTCAATAAGTGATGTTTTGGATAAAGAAGTAGACGTTGTTATCCTTAACCGGGCATCGTTAACTCTTCAGTATACCGTCATTAAAGAGGGGAAAAGAATCTACGAGCGTGCCGATAGAACGAGCCGATCATTTGAAGCTCGGGCAATCGTTGAATATTTTGATTTCCTCCCGCTCAAAACAAGAATGGAAAACGGTCTCATAGCAAAAATAAAAAGGATGTATAGTACAGAATAATGCAAAAGATATATATATTTTTCTTGATAATGCATTTCGTTCACTATATCTTTGTAAAAACAAATAATGAAGTGAAATTGAAAGGTGAATACCTATGTTAAAGAAAGATTCTATCAATTTCAAAATGAGAGTGCTTTGCGTACTCACAAGCTTGTCAGTCGCTTTACTACTTACTTTCAGTATGTTCACGGGGCAGAGCGCTCATCAATCCACTATATCCCCTATTTCCACCCCAGCTCTGCCGCAACAAGTTATTCCTTCGCAACAATTTGTATTTCCCGGTGCGACTTGGGATTATTATACTTCACCCGAATCAGCAGGCTATTCCACGGTGGGACTTGATTCTGTTCGTACTTATGTACAAACCCTCGCAACAACCGGATTAGTCATCGTTGTTGATGGAAAAGTTCTTTTAGAATACGGTAATATTACGGAGCTCAGTTATCTTGCCTCGGTCCGGAAGAGCGTTCTGGCAATGCTGTATGGAAACTATGTCGCCAGCGGAAAAGTTCGGCTTAATAAGACATTGAAGGAATTAAATATAACTGATATTGGCGGGCTTTCTGAACAGGAGATGGAAGCGACGATAACAGATTTGCTCTCCGCACGCTCCGGTGTCTATCATCCAGCCTCAAACAGCGGCGACAATTTAGCCGATGCACCCCCGCGCGGTTCTCAAAAACACGGCACTTATTACCTGTACAGTAATTGGGATTTTAATGCAGTCGGTACAATCTTTGAGCAGGAAACCGGCAGAAACATCTATGATGCGTTAGAGACTGAGTTGGCGCGTCCAATACAAATGCAGGACTTTGACCGGGGAGCACAAAGAAAATCCGGTGACTTAACAAAATCAATACACCCGGCATACCATATATACCTTTCAACACGCGATATGGCACGGATAGGATATACAATGCTGAGGGAAGGTAACTGGAATGGAAAACAACTCGTCCCAAAGGATTGGATGCATAAAATAACCAGTCCGATTACCCGCTCAACAGAGATGAATCCTGCTTCTCTCCGCAATGGACGTTTCGGCTACGGTTATCTATGGTGGGTATTTGATGGTCCGCAAGCAGTGGGAGCGTATGAGGGAGCGTTCACCGGCATTGGATCGGGCGGGCAGTTCATTACCGTGCTTCCGAAAATGAATCTTGTGGTTGCACATAAGGTTAACCTAACACGCTCAAATAATCGTTCAGTTTCACGAGACCAGTACTTGCTCCTGCTGGATAAAATAATCGCGGCGCGGGTAAATAAATAGATAGTGTTGAAAGAGGGCTGAAAACGATGGATATAACCATAAAAAATTAGTATATTTTCTTTAATTTGTTGCGGTATTTATACGTTGAAATATATATTTATGTCAGTAAAACCCGCACCTAATTATATGCTGGCGGGGTCGAATTGACCTGGGAGTAAAATAAACGCAATGAGGATTGTTTATGAAATAGTTATTCGCTATTGTTTGCCCGCCAAGAAAAAAGAATAACGCCTGCCATCAGTTGCAGGCTATATAGGATTGAAATATGTTATTAGAAGAAAAAGTATACTTAATAAGTTTCTATATATAAAATATTTATGGGAAGAACTATGATAGATGAAGTATTAAAATATTGCTCAAGAAATTACAATCGAAGACAAAAATGCCCTGATTGCCAAAATGTTTGCCAAGGAAGTTGTGAATGTTGTCTTAATGCAATACACTTTTGTAAAATTTATAGACCATATAACTGTACCAATATTGCAAATTATTATACCTGTAAGTATTCGTGTAAATATTCTTCAGAAATAGACATCTTGCTTTCAAAACTTAAGTCTTTGAAAAGCTACGATTCTTTTAATGTTTTGTCTATTGGATGTGGTCCGTGCACTGATCTTATGGGCTTATATAGATACATAAAGTGCGAAAATATTGATAGAGAATTAACCTATATGGGTTTTGACATGAATCCAATATGGAAATCAATTCATTTGTTTATCATAAGCCTATTTGAATCAAATTACTCTGTAAAAATAAGATTTTCATATTCTGATGCTTGCATTTCAATACCAAGATTGGATCTTTCAAAAATAACTTGGAGACCTAATATTCTTATTTTGCAATATGTTTTGTCGGATATGAATAAATCAGGTGTCAGTATTAAAGATTTCATTAATAATCTTATTGAAAAAATAATTCCATATATGCCTATTTATTCTTATGTTATTATTAATGACATCAATCATATGGAAACAAGGAAATGGTTTGAATATTTTGAAAGAATATTTTGTAAAAATTATACATCATGGAAGTACAAAGGTTATTTTAAAAGTAATACAAAAAAAAGTTACTCATACGGTACACAACATGATACAAATAAATTAACATGTAATCCACCGTCAGAAATAACCAAATTTAATCCATGGCTATTCTGTAGTAGTGCGCATATGGTATTAAAAAAGAGAAGCGAATAATGATAATAAGTGCAAGTAGGCGAACAGACATTCCAGCATTCTTTTCAGATTGGTTTTACAATCGAATAGAAAGAGGTTTTGTATTAGTTCGAAATCCTATGAATACTCATCAAGTAAGTCGAATTAGTATTAGACCAGAAATAGTAGATTGTATTGTGTTTTGGACAAAAAATCCTGAATATTTTATTAAGAGACTACACCAAATTGAGATGTATAGATATTATTTTCAATATACTATTACCAGTTATGGCAAAATACTCGAACCAAATATTCCCTCATTAGAGGAATTGATTGAATGTTTTAAAAGACTATCGAAGACTATTGGAAGAAAACGAGTAATTTGGCGATACGACCCAATAATAATTACTGATGAACATAGTATAAATTATCATAAAGAACATTTTGCGATGATAGCACAGCAACTATCTGAACATACAAATAAATGTGTAATAAGTTTTGTAGACTTCTACAAAAAAACCATGAAAAACATGTCTAAGATTAACTATTATACATTACTGGAAGACCAGATTATCGACTTAACAAACAGTCTTAAATTAATCAGTGAAAAGTACAATATAGTTCTTACAAGTTGTGCTGAGGAGATTGATCTTTCAAAACAAGGAATAATGCACGGCAAGTGTATTGATGATAAACTTATAGAAGAAATATCTGGATATTCTCTCGAAGCTGAAAAAGATAAAAATCAACGTGCTGAATGTGGCTGTATTGCAAGTATAGACATTGGGGCTTACAATACTTGCCCACATGGATGTTTATATTGCTATGCAAATTATGATATGAATCAAGTTAGAAGCAATTATGCGCAACACAAAAAAGATTCCGATTTACTTTATGGAAATATTACAAAAGAAGATAAAATTACAGATAAAAAAGTGTTAAGCTGTAAAATTGTTCAAAAAACATTATTTGATAGAGACCTGCCTTCGCAATTTATGACTTCGAAGGTAGAGAAATAAGAATGGCAGGCAAGAAACAGCAATGTGTCAATTTTAAAACAGGATTACCAGCTCTGGCTTTTAAGCAATTTTGAGGTTAGCTTCAGTAAGTTATGAGGCATTATATAAAATATTTTATTTTCTGCGTCCCATGTTGCACTTGTGACACAAATAGTTAAAAATATTCACTTTTAAATTTAATACGGCAATTCCTTCAATTAGTTCCGTCCCAAGTTTTTCTGCTTCCCAAATTGCACTTTTCCAGTTGCGTCAAGGACTGAAGTCCTGACGCTCCGGGAACAAAGAAATGAGGATTATGTCCCCGAATTTCTATAAAATAAAAAAGGCGGACACCAACCGCCTTTTTCCATTGAAGATACCACCAATATAAAAAAAGGAACACCAATAGCCAAAGCTTCACTCATTTGTATAATCGGATAAAACGATAGACGAGTTTAAAATTGGATGGAAAAAAACATTTCCCCTCCGCCCCACGGTATCCATTTTTCTTTTTCGGTCAATTCCCGTTTTACTTCTGCGAGTACTCCGGCAGATAAAATACGCGGCTGGATAACAGTTCCTTACCGTACAAGACTCACGAAATTCAATAAAGCTAATGCAATCGTTTTCGTTTAATGAGATATTCCATAAGGGCTTTGTCAAACGGTGTTTCTGTGTTTAATACGACATAATCAATTAGATTATCACCGCAAAATTTCTGGTAACCGGTTATCATTTCCTGTACTTGCTTGCGGTATTCACGCCGAATGTGCCAGGGTAAGGTACGTACCTCCTCTCTGGTCTCTAAATCAGAAAAAATTGCTTCTTTAGAAAAACCAAAAGAAAACTCAAAAGGGTCAAGAACGTGAAAAATCAGCACTTCATGCTTTTTATGACGAAAGTGTTTTAATCCGGCAATAATACGCTCCTGTTTGTCAAAAAGGTCTGAAATGATGATGATAAGCCCCCGCCGTTTAATCCGCTCAGCTAATGTATGAAATGCAGGGCTAATGTTGGTTTCCCCCTGCGGCGTAAGCTGTTCAAGCTCACGCAATAAATGAACAAGATAAGTTTGAACTGAACGGGGTGGTATATATTTGATGATTTTTTCTGCAAACAGCGCCATTCCAACCGAATCCCGCTGTTTTAACATTAAATATGCAAGCGAAGCGGCAAGGTATGTGGCATAGTTCATTTTCGTAATAGAACCTGAACTATACTGCATTGAACCGCTGATATCAAGTAAAAGATAGCTTTTTAAGTTTGTTTCCTCTTCATATTGTTTGACATAATACCGGTCCGTTTTGCCAAGTACTTTCCAGTCTAAATGTTTTATTTCATCGCCGGGCATATACTGCCGATGCTCTGCAAACTCAACACTGAATCCGTGATAGGGACTTTTATGCAGACCGGTAATAAATCCCTCAACAACGAGCCGTGCGCGCAGTTCAAGATTGGCAAGTCGTGAGAGTGTTTCCGGTTTGATGATTTCTAAATAACGAGGCATATCTACCAAAAGCAGAATATCTTATGTATGAATTTTTATTGCGTGCAAATATAAGATTTGCCCCTCCAGTAACATAAAAAAGAAGGCGAGTTTATTCGCACAAATTATGAAACCTCTTGCAATATCCGGTCAATTATATCAATCGTATCAATCCCTTCTGCTTCAGCAGTAAAACTTGTTACCAGCCGATGCCGAAGCACCGGACGGGCAACCGCTTTTATGTCTTCAATATCAGGCGTTGACCGACCGTCTAATAAAGCTCTTGTTTTTGCACCGAGCACTAAATACTGTGAAGCACGGGGACCTGCCCCCCAGCTAATCCAGTCTGTAATAAATTTGGGCGCACCGTTTTCATGCGGCCGCGTTTTCCCAACCAGCGCTACTGAAAAATTAACCACATTATCTGATACCGGAACACGGCGTACCAAATCCTGAAATACTATTATCTCTTCATTTGAGACCACCTGTTTTATATCCGGATTATAGGCACTCGTCGTTGACTTCACAATCTCTTGTTCTTCCGCTGGTGACGGGTAATCCATCCACAAATTGAACATAAACCGGTCTAACTGTGCCTCAGGCAAGGGATAAGTGCCCTCCTGCTCAATAGGATTTTGAGTCGCTAATACAAAAAATGGTTCCTGGAGTGTATACGTTTCCCCGGCTATGGTTACTTTGTGTTCCTGCATTGCCTCTAAAAGAGCCGCTTGAGTTTTCGGGGGCGTGCGGTTTATCTCATCAGCGAGAACAATATGAGCAAACACCGGTCCCTTAATAAAACGGAATTCTTTTTTACCAGTCGTACGATTTTCTTCAAGGACTTCAGTTCCGGTAATATCGGACGGCATTAAGTCCGGTGTAAATTGAATACGACTGAAACGCAAATCCAGCGTCCGTGCAAGCGTCTGAATTAACAATGTTTTCGCTAATCCCGGCACGCCGATAATAAGACAATGCCCGCGCGCCAGCAAACAAATTAACAACTGTTCAATGATGCTTTGCTGCCCGACAATTCGTTTCCCCAATTCAGCCCGAAGTACATCGTATGCTGTATGAAGCTTTTGTGCTAATTCCGTATCATTACCGTAAATCTGGCTGGAAGTCATTCTCCCTCCACAATACCAATATCCTATTAATGAGCTTTTGTGAAAAGCTACTCCATTTCAACAAATGTATAAATATACAATACAAAACATTTATAAACAATTTCTATTGATAATTCTTTGGAAAAAGTATATTTTAATGCTGATACAATTCAGGGGAATATTTTAATGCTCAAAGAGTATTTGAAAAAAATATTTAAAACATCAAATCGTCAGGATGCTCGTGAGGAAAGCTACTATTCTATACTTAAAGATATGCTTTTAGCATATTCTGATTCTGTTGGAAGGAAAAACGATTATATTACAGTACTCCCTAAAAAAACCGACGCGGGCAATCCCGATTTTAGAATATGGGATGGGAACCAGCACATCGTCGGATACATTGAAGCAAAAGCACCGACCGTTGAAAATTTAGACCAGATTGAAGAATCAGAGCAGTTAAAACGGTATCGAGATACATTCCCAAATCTGATCTTAACTAACTTTCTTGAATTTCGGTTATATAGAAATGGTGAAATAATAGACAAAGTATCTATAGCACGACCATTTGTTTTATATACACTTGAAACTATTCCTCCTGCTGAAAAGACAAACGATTTCCTTAAATTGCTTGAGAAATTTTTTTCATTTTCATTACCTGTTGTCTATGATGCTGAAACACTTGCAAGCGAGTTGGCAAAAAGAACCCGCTTCCTTAAAGATGAAGTGGTAATTCAAGAATTAAAAAATGAAAACAATACTATCGAGACGGGTGTTTGGGGATTTTATGAAGCGTTTAAACAATTCCTTATTGGATATCTTTCCAAAGAAGAATTTGCCGACCTTTATTCTCAGACAATTACGTATGGATTGTTTGCAGCAAGAACCCGCTCTGAGAATGGATTTACTAAAAAATCGGCTTATGATAGCATTCCCAAAACAATAGGTATATTAAGAGATATATTTAAATATGTATTATTGGAAGATTTACCAAAACAGATGGAGTGGATTATTGATGATATAATAGAAATTCTTGCGATTACTAACGTAAAAAGCATTCTCCATAAATACTATGTAGAGGGAAAAGGAAGCGATCCTATTATATTCTTTTATGAAACATTTTTAACAAAATACGATCCTGAAACAAGGGAAAAAAGAGGTGTTTATTACACACCAGAATCAGTCGTTTCATATATTGTAAGTTCTCTTCATATTATATTAAAGGACAAATTTAATAAACCTGACGGATTCGCAAATAAAGATGTAACAGTTTTAGACCCAGCCGCGGGAACGCTTACATTTCTTGCCGAAACCACAAAGACAGCAGTTAGTGAAACTATAGCAAAATATGGTGAAGGTATAAAAGAGATATTTATTCGAGAGCATATCCTTAAAAATTTTTATGCTTTTGAATTAATGATGGCGCCTTACGCAGTTGGACATTTAAAGATGTCGTTTATATTAGAAGAGATCGGATATAAATTAGAACCTAATGAAAGGGTTAAGTTATATTTAACTAACGCACTTGATATTGAAGAGCTCGCTCAGACAATTTTGCCGGGTCTATCATCTCTTTCAGAAGAATCTCATATTGCTACAAAGATAAAGAAAGAACAACCTATATTAGTCATACTCGGTAATCCACCCTACTCTGGTCATTCAGCAAACGCGAGCGAAAGAACCATAGCCATAAGAACAAAGAATGGAAACGAAACAAAGAAAAAAATTAAAACATGGATTGGCGGTCTCATTGAAGATTACAAAACTGTTGACGGTAAACCACTTGATGAAAAAAATCCAAAGTGGCTTCAAGATGATTACGTAAAATTTATAAGATTCGCACAATGGAAAATTGACCAAGCTGGAAAAGGTGTTTTAGGTTTTATAACAAACCACAGTTATTTAGACAATCCCACGTTTCGAGGAATGCGGCAATCTTTAATGAAAAGCTTTAATGAAATCTATATTTTAAATTTGCATGGTAATACAAAGAAAAAGGAAAAATGCCCTGATGGTTCAAAAGATGAAAATGTTTTTGATATTCAACAAGGAGTTGCAATTGCTATTTATATTAAAAAACGTATTAATATAACGAGGAAAGAAAAACGCACTGTACGATTTTCGGAGATTTGGGGATTACAAGAAAACAAAACAAATTGGTTATTACATCACAATATCAAAAAAACAAGATGGCTTAAAATAACACCAAAACCTCCGTTTTATTTCTTTGTTCCGGTAGATTATGATTTATTGCCTCAATACATAAAATTCCCTTCTATCAACGAAATCTTTCCTATAAAAAGTGTTGGCATTGCTACCGCTCGAGATAATCTTACCATTAGATGGTCAAAAGACGAAGTATGGAATACAATACGGAGGTTTACTTCGTTAGACGTAGAAACTGCACGGCAAACATATAAACTCGGAAAAGATGTACGAGATTGGAAAGTCGAATTAGCTCAAAAAGATGTAATTGATAGTGGATTAGATAAAAACAAAATTGTCCCAATTTTATATAGACCTTTTGATGTCAGATATACATATTATACTGGTAATTCTCGAGGTTTCCATTGTATGCCGCGACCGGAAGTAATGAAGCACATGTTCTATGATAACATAGGAATGTGTATTGGCAGAGCTGGCCAAGTTGTTGGTGTTGATAAACTATGGAATATCGTATTTTGCTCAAATCATATAACAGATTTAAACTTATTTTATAGAGGTGGAAATGTTCTTTACCCACTTTATCTTTATAAGAAAAAAAATCCACCGAAGAAAAGACTATCCCCCCCTATTATGATGGTATTTGAACCTTCGTCTGAATATGTAGCAAAAGAACCCAACATTTCTAAAAATATTTTAGAAAATTTAACAAAATATTTCAAAAAATTACCTTCCCCTGAAGAAATTTTAAATTATATCTATGCCATTCTTTATTCAAGTATGTATCGTACTGAGTTTTCAGAATTTTTAAAAACCGATTTCCCTCGGATACCGTTTACAAAAAATTATAACTTATTCACAAAATTAGCCCAATTAGGTCAAAGGCTTGTTAATCTCCATTTGATTAATTCCCAAGAACTTGATACTCCGCTTGCAAAATGCTATGGTGAAGGTGAGAAAACTATTAAAAAAGTACAATATGAAAATGGCAAAGTATATATAAACAACAATTATTATTTTGAACCGGTACTCGAAGAAATCTGGAATTATCACATCGGTGGGTATCAAGTCTGCCATAAATGGTTAAAAGATAGAAAAGGGCGAAGGTTATTTCTTGAAGAAATAGAACAGTATTGTAAAATCGTAACATCCATTTCAAAAACCATAGAAATCCAAAAAGAAATAGATGCAATTTTCCCAAAGATTCTAAACTCATTAATTGAATTTTAACAAATGGTTTCAAATAAGATATATATCCCTGATTTCACGTTAAATGAATTGATTGATTTTATTAAATCTATCGGCGAGAAAGCATATCGCGGTCGGCAGATTTTTGAGTGGGTACATCAGCATCGGGTCAAAAGTTTCACTGATATGACTAATATCCCGATAGAATTGCAAAGTAAGTTAGCGGATAGTGCCGACATAACTCGCTTAACTGTATCGCAAGATTTACTCTCGGAGGATGGTACAAGGAAATTCCTCTTCATTCTTCAGGATGGATATTTTATAGAAACTGTATATATTCTTGAAGAGAAGCGGAGAACTCTCTGCATTTCTTCGCAGGTTGGCTGTGCATTAAACTGTACATTTTGCGCCACCGGATTAATGGGATTTTATCGAAATTTATCCGCTGGCGAGATTGTTGACCAGCTTTTGACTGTTACACGAACCATTGGTGAAAAAGTAACAAACGTTGTATTTATGGGTATGGGCGAACCATTTTTAAATTATGACAATGTTTTAAAAGCCGCCGATAGTATGAACAATCGGTATGGATACAAGTTAGGCGCCAGGCATATCTCTATCTCCACAGCGGGACTTGCAGACCGAATTGCTCAATTTCTTTATGAAAGGAGAAGCTATAAATTAGCACTTTCTCTGAATGCTGGAACTCAAGCAGTACGGCAATCCTTAATGCCGATAGCTCAGAAATACCCGCTTTCAAGGCTGAAAAATGTGTTTACCCAAATGGTTAACAGCTATCCGCATCCAATCACCTTAGAATATGTACTGTTGAAAGATATAAATGATTCGGATTATGAAATAAAAGAATTGATTGCTTTTGCGAAACCTTTGCGCGTAAAAATAAATTTAATACCATATAATAGTATTAGTGCCCATTATCAAGCGACTCCGGACAATAGGATTAAAGAAATTTACAAAACAATACGTAATGCAGGCATCCAAACAAATATCCGAAAAAGTTCAGGTGGTGATATAAAAGCCGCATGCGGTCAATTGTTTTCCGAACAACAAAAATGCAGGTAATAAAAGAATAAAAATTAAAACGCAAAGTTTTGTAACTATGATTGATTATGTACTTATAGCCATTATTGGTGCGATTGTTTCAATGGACACGACGGTTTTCGGGCAGTTTATGATTGCCCAGCCGCTTGTTTCATCGGCACTTGCGGGGATAGTATTAGGGGAACCACAATCCGTACTCTTTATTGGGGCAATTATGCAGTTAATGTGGCTTAAGCTTATACCTGCAGGCGGTGCTATCTATTTAAATGGAAATTTAGGCACGCTCACCGCCGTTGCACTCTATGAATTAATTCGCCCACAATTTTTATTCTCAGAAGAAGCACTGTTGTTTATTGTTATTTTATCAGGGATAGCGGCGAGTTACATTTTCGGATACATTACCGTCTGTCACCGACGGATTAATGAATTTTTTATAAAGCTCGCATATAAAGCTCTTAAAGAAAAACGGTTGTTTCTATTTCAAACGGTACATATTCTGGGCGTTTTTACAGCAGGAATTGGCGGTCCCGTGTGCTTATTAGCACTTGTAATTTTAGGAAAACAATTCCTTCTCGTTATACCGACTGTTTATTATTTAAAAATTGAAGCGTTTTCACGCTACGGATTATATTCGCTCCTCGGTGTTGGGCTTGGAACGGTATTTTCAATGGTGTGGATACGAAAAGGATGGTATTACCCGCTGGTCGGATTATTTGCTGGGGCATTGGCACTTTTCATACTATAAATAAAAATGGAACAGAATTCACATAACATACAAACGGGCATTAAAACCTTTGAATTATTTAAAATATTTCTCCGAAGCCTGTTTATTCAAGCGTCATTTACGTATAAAGATAAATTAAGTGTCGGATTCGCTTTTTGTCTTATTCCCGGATTAAAACATATTTCAAATAATTGTGAACATTTCTGGCAGCTTTTAACCCATCATAGTTGTTATTTTAATACACACCCCTATTTAGCATCATACATAATTGGGGCTGTATTATCATTGGAGAAGCGGATAGAAAAAAGCCCGGCTGAAGAATTTCCTGATATAGAAACAGTTAAAGTTCGTTTAGCTGGTGCGTTAGGATCATTAGGCGATCGGTTATTCTGGAAATATCTAAAACCTTTTTCGTCATTGGTGGGATTATCCATTGTATTTTTGTTCTATAATCAATTTCCGTGGAATTGGATAGGAGGAATTTTATGTTTTTTAATACTCTATAATTCGGTTCATCTGTTTTACCGATGGAATGGCATCGCGCTCGGATACAAATCAGGACAAAATCTTATAAAAAGCCGAACGATTGTCTGGATTGAAAAAATAAACTTTATCCTTGCCTGTGCCAGCTTAACAGTTTTAGGTATTTTAGTCATACTTGAAGGGAAATTAATAGCAACGCACAGCTATTCAGGCGTCATTATCTTTATAACAGCAGGATTGACAGCATTTTTCATTAATTATAAAAAGATATTCCCTTTTTTCGGGATTATTGCAGGACTGCTATCGGCGATTCTTCTATTTGGAATATTTTACTGGTTGGGAATAGAGTTATGACAGAGCAGACAATAAAAATAACAAACAGTACTGGTTTACATGCGAGACCTGCAGCACAATTTGTAAAAGTAGCTTCCCAGTTTCAATCTTCTGTTGAATTAATAAAAGACGAAATTGTCGTGAATGGGAAAAGTATTTTAGGTGTATTATCGTTAGCCGCTGAACGAGGCAGTACTCTTGTTCTTCGTATAACCGGTGAAGATGAACAAAAAGCAGCAGAAAGTTTATATAAACTCCTCTTGAAAATTCTGAACGATGAAGAAGAAAACAATAAATAAACCTGTAGCAGAAATGCTGGTACAGGGTCAGATTCTTTCTCCAGGGATTGCCATCGGCAAAGTATTTTTGTTAGAAGATGACCATAGTAATCCCGTGGAAGTTACCGTATTACCAAATAGAGTACAGGCGGAAATAGAAAAATTTAAAAAAGCAGTTCAGGATACTATTCTTGATCTTCAGTTGCTTATAGACCAGATTGGCGAAAAAGTGAGCGCTCATAAACGAGAAATATTTGACGCTCATCTTATGATTTTGGATGATTCAAATATTATTGAACAGACCATAACAAAGATTCACAATGAACACGTTACTGCTGAATATGCTTATTCAACAGTAATGAGTAGTTATCAGCGGACTATCGCTGATTCTCAAGATACGTATCTGCAGGAGCGCGCAACTGATATCCGGGATATAAAACGCAGAGTCATTCGGAAGATTACCGGTGGACATCTAAAACAGTTTACTGATTTAACCGGCACTATCATTTTTGCGAAGGATGTTAATATTTTCGATGTTACTGCATTAGAACAACAAAATGCCGCTGGTTTTGTTTTGGAAAACGTTGGCAGAACGACACATACCGCAATCATCATAAGAGCTCTCGAAATCCCGTGTATTATTGGTATTTCAAAATTACTGATAAAATTAAGGCAAAACGACATCTGTATTGTTGATGGAATTACCGGCGAAATAATACTGCGTCCCTCTCAATTAACAATAAAAAAATATCAAGAAAAATTAAAAAACTATAAAAAATATCAGCTACAGTATAGGCGTATTGGACACTTGCCAAATACTTCTTATGACGGAAAATCATTCATTGTAAACGCTAACATAGAATTACCGGATGAAGCTGACATCGTGAAGCAGTCGGGAGATTTTGGAATCGGCCTGTTTAGAACAGAATATTTATTTATGGCAGCAAATCGGCTTCCTACTGAAGAAGAACAATATGAAAAATACACTGAAGTAGTAAAAAGGATAAATCCCTATCCCGTAACGATTCGGACCTTAGATGTTGGCGGAGATAAAACTGTCCCATTTCTTGAATCAGAAAAGGAACGTAATCCTTCTTTAGGATGGCGGGGTATTCGTATCTGCCTTGATATGCCAGACCTTTTTAAAAAGCAGCTTCGTGCAATACTTCGTGCAAGCGTATGGGGCAATATAAAAATAATGTTCCCTCTTATCTCATCTCCGCACGAAATTTTGCATGCAAAAAATCTATTAGAAAACGCTCAGACAGAACTTCAGTATCAAAATATTGATTTTGACTCGAATATACCAGTCGGTATTATGATTGAAGTTCCTTCATCAGTGATTCTTGCTGACAAACTCGCTCAAAACGTTGACTTTTTCTCTATTGGAACAAATGATTTAATTCAATATACGCTCGCTGTTGACCGCAGTAATACGAAGGTAAGCAATCTATATAATGCTTTCCACCCGGCAGTTCTTCGAATGATAAAACATACCGTTCAGATAGCTCGGAAATACAATATTCCAGTAGGATTGTGTGGAGAGATGGCTGGAGACCCGCTTGCAGCGCTTCTCTTATTTGGATTGGGAATTGCTGAATTCAGCGTCAGTCCGATTATGCTGTTACGAATTAAGCAAATCCTCCGCTCCATTGAGTTCTTAGAAGCACAAAAAATCAGTAACCGTTGTTTACGATTATCTTCTTCTGAAGAGATTGAAGACTATCTGCATCATACGATGCATATCCTTTTCCCCGGTATGGATGAGGATAACTATTTTTACATTAAATAAAATAAGAGGTATCTCCGGTGAATATCAGTGAAGCAATTCAAATATATGATACAGAAAACTATTGGCAATTTTTAATTACGTTTCCCGAACAGTTCGAAACAGGATATAAAGCCTCTTTCTCAAAATGGAATCCGCCCGAAAAAACAATTACTACCGTTGTTATTGCCGGTATGGGGGGATCTGCAATCGGGGGTGAACTTATTCAGTCACTGTTTCAAAATGAATTACCAGTGCCTCTTGTTGTTGTCAGAAATTATACATTACCAGCTTTTGTCTCTGAACAATCATTAGTAATTATTTCAAGCTACTCAGGCTGTACTGAGGAATCCCTATCAGCATATAAACAAGCATTGAATATAAAAGCATCTGTCATTTGTCTGACTTCAGGAGGAACACTCCAATCATACGCACAAAATGATAATGCTCCGATAGTAATATTACCAAATGGATACCAGCCGCGTGCCGCAGTTGGGGCATCATTCACCGCCATAGTGCATATTCTGGAACAGTATCAATTGCTGAAAAATAAATCATCAGAAATTGCTGAAACAGTATCAATTCTCAGGGAACTAAACACACATTTTTCTTCCGATAGTCTCGTTGTTTCAAAACCATATCAGTTAGCCCAACAATTAATAGATAAAATTCCAATAATTTATACAGGACCATATCCTTTTACTGCGGTTGGTAATCGCTGGAAATGTCAATTCAATGAAAACGCAAAAATTCCAGCCTTCTCCAACAGCCTTCCTGAAATGAATCACAATGAAATTATGGGATGGAACAAACAATTCCCGTTTACACCTCAATTTTTTGCTATTTTTCTCCGTGATAAAAATGAATACTCTTTTCCTGAAGGGATGGATTCCCAAATCACTCGGCGAATAGAAATTACTCAAGAAATTATCCGTTCACAAAATGGGAATATTGCTGAAGTGTGGAGCACCGGCACCAGTCCTATGGCACGGGCATTTTCTCTGTTATATTTTGGTGATTACACAAGTTACTATCTCGCCCTTCTTTATAAAACAAATCCCACGTCTATAAATAATATCATCTTTTTAAAAGAGCAATTGAAAAAATGTAATTGTTTTTAAAATTATTAATAACTATATTAAAGATTTTAAAAATTTAAGCTTATCTATGAAAGCAATAATACCCATTGCAGGCATTGGAACGCGGCTTCGCCCGCATACTTTACTTATGCCGAAAGTATTAATAAATGTGGGCGGTAAACCAATTATCAGTTATATTATAGACCACGCACTTCGGTATGGTATTGATGAGTTTGCATTCATCATCGGGTATCGGGGCGAGCAGATAAAAGAGTTTATCCAATCTCATTATTCCATAACATATCGTTTTTATGAACAGCACCAGATAAAGGGAATTGCATACGCAATAAACCTTGCAGAAGAATTCTTACGAGATGAACCGGTTTTTATTATTCTCGGGGATACCATTTTTGAAACAGACCTGACTCCTGTGTTTAAAGGCGCCTATTCTTCATTAGGTGTTAAAACGATTGAAGACCCCCTCAGATTCGGAATCGCCATCGTTGATAAAGATGGTTTTATTACTTCTCTTGTTGAAAAGCCTGCGGCACCAGAATCAAATCTTGCGCTCGTCGGTTTATATTATATCAAAAAAGGCTCTGATTTGAAAACCGCTATCAATGAACTCTTGCGTCGAGATATAAAAACAAACGAAGAATATCAAATCACTGATGCCCTCCAAATTATGATTAATCAGGGATATAAATTTAGGACATTTTCTGTGGAGGGCTGGTATGACTGTGGAAAACCAGAAACAATTTTGTCAACAAACCGATATTTATTATCCCAATATCATCAAACATATAATATAGAAACCGCAGTAATTCGGCCGCCGGTTTTAATTGCCCCGGATGTAACGGTGGAATATTCTATCATAGGACCGTATGTAACAATCTCCAGAGGAGCAATTATTAAAAACTCAATCATTCGTAATTCAATTATCGGTGAAGCATCAACGATTATAGACACCTTTATTAAAGATTCTATTATTGGAAACCGAGCAACGATAAAGAATTCTGGAAATGTATATAACGTCAGTGATTATTGTGAAGTTATACTGTAAATGATGGCGATTAACTCCAATGATGAAAGACAGAAAAATAAATTAAAACGGTTAAGGAGATGGTATGAGCAGTTATATTTTTTCTTCGGAATCGGTAACCGAAGGTCATCCGGATAAAATAGCAGATCAAATTGCTGACAGTGTTTTAGATGCAATCATAAAAGAAGATCCTTTCGGACGCGTCGCCTGCGAGGTATTTGTTACTACCGGATTAGCGATGGTTGGCGGGGAAATTACGACATCTACCTATGTTCACATTCCAGCGATTGTCCGAGAAGTAATTAAAGATATAGGCTACACGAACGCCATTTTTGGATTCGATTACGAAACGTGCGCCGTTATTACCAGTATTGACCGGCAGTCTCCCGACATTGCTCTTGGTGTTGATAAAGAGGGCGCTGGTGATCAAGGAATTATGTTCGGATATGCAATAAAAGAAACTCCTGAACTTATGCCGCTTCCCATTATGCTTGCTCATAAATTAGCGCACCAATTAGCCGAATGCCGCAAAACCGGTATTCTGCCCTTCCTGCGTCCAGACGGCAAAACACAGGTTTCAGTAAAATATGAAAATCAAAAACCAGTTTCAGTTGAAGCAATTGTTGTCTCAGCTCAACATGATGAAAATATTACCCAAAGTGAATTACGCACAGAAATTATCGCTCACGTGATAAAACCCACTATTCCAGAGCAATTTTTGCACAAAGACACTCAATACCATATTAATCCGACCGGCAGATTTGTCATCGGCGGACCAATGGGAGATACCGGACTCACTGGAAGAAAAATCATCGTTGATACGTATGGCGGTTTTGGACATCACGGCGGTGGTTCTTTCTCAGGAAAAGACCCGACAAAAGTTGACCGTTCTGCATCCTATACCGGCCGCTGGATAGCAAAAAACATTGTTGCTGCGAGCCTTGCTGATAGAGTTGAAGTTCAAATCGCTTACGCAATTGGTGTTTCAGAGCCGGTGTCTGTTATGGTTGATACCTTTGGAACGGGGAAAATCGAAAATATTGAGCTGGTAAAACTCATTCGGAAACATTTCGACCTGACTCCAAAAGGAATGATAAATACTCTTAATCTCAGAAAGCCAATATATCGAAAAACCGCTGTATACGGACATTTTGGAAGAAACGAAGAAGGATTCACCTGGGAACTCACGAATAAAGTTAACGATCTTCATTCTTGAACATAAATTAAAAGCAGAGTCTAAAATAGAGAAGACGCACAGATTAAGCACCGAGTACTCGGGGGAGAGTACGCAGAGAAAAATTGTTTATTAGTATTAAAATATTTTATAAACATTTCCTCTATATCTATAACGAACCTCTGTGCTTTCTCCCGTTACGGACGGTAGAAGAACCATATCTTCAGAGCTTACACTCAGCGTATTCTCTGCGCCTGCCCGCCGTCTTTTTGGAGGGTCTCTGCGGTTAAGAATAAATAATAAATATAAAAGTTTTGTATATTATTGAGAGTATGCAGAGCAAATCTACGAAAGGGAGATTGTGAATGAAGTTGAAATATAAAATAGCCAACATTTTACGCGCCGATGAGGGAAAACGCCGAATTGAATGGGCAAACCACGATATGCCGGTTCTTCAGATCATTCGGGAACGATTTGAAAAAGAAAAACCACTAAAAGACCTTACTATGTCTGCCTGCCTCCACATTACTGCAGAGACTGCCAATTTAGCACGGACGCTCACGGCAGGCGGAGCAAATATTTTGCTGTGCGCTTCTAATCCATTGAGCACTCAGGACGATATCGCCGCATCGCTTGTCAGGGATTATAATATTCCCGTCTGGGCAACTCGGGGCGAATCATCCAAATCCTATTACGAAAACATTCACGCAGCTATCAAACACCAACCTACTATCACAATGGATGACGGTGCTGACCTTGTTTCTACTATTCATTCGGAATATCCTGAATTAGCTCCATCAATTATTGCCAGTATGGAGGAAACAACAACGGGCGTCATCAGACTTCGGGCAATGGAGCGGGACAAAGCGCTTAAAATCCCCGTTATAGCGGTTAATGACGCAGAAACAAAATACCTCTTTGATAACCGTTATGGCACCGGTCAGTCTACGGTTGACGGCATTATCAGGGCAACCGATTTCCTGTTAGCAGGCAAAAACGTTGTTGCCGCTGGCTACGGCTGGTGCGGGAGAGGCTTTGCAATGCGGGCAAAAGGGATGGGAGCAAATGTGATTGTTACTGAAGTTAATCCTATTCGTGCTATCGAAGCCGCATTAGACGGGTTCCGTGTAATGCCGATGATTGAAGCCGCAAAATTGGGAGACCTCTTCTGCACATTGACCGGAGATATTAATGTCATTCGAAAAGAACATTTTGAAGTTATGAAAGATGGCGCCATTGTCGCCAATTCCGGGCATTTTAATGTTGAAATTGATATTCCAACCCTCCAGAAAATGGCAAAAAAAGTAGAAAAAGATGTCCGTAAAAACGTTGACCGCTATATCCTGAAAAACGGTAAGGCAATCTACTTATTAGCCGAAGGGCGGTTGGTTAATCTTGCCTGTGCCGAAGGTCACCCGGCTTCCGTTATGGATATGAGCTTCTCCGTTCAGGCACTGACAACCGAATGGGCAGTAAAAAACAGAGGCAAGCTGAAACCAAAAGTCTACGACGTCCCCACGGAAATTGATACCATTGTGTCAACCCTGAAATTAAAATCAATGGGAATCACTATTGACGAGTTAACCAAAGAGCAGAAAGAATACCTCAATTCCTGGACGATGGGAACGTAATAATTCAACACAAATCATATAACAAAAAATGTAGGGGCGGGTTTACCCCGCCCTTTTATATTTGGGCGAGGAGACCTCGCCCCTCCGAGAGATAAAAAATAGTAATAACTATTTCTTTTTCTGATATTTATATATTGATGAGGTTTCTGACGACCCCAGATATATATCATCATTTAAAGTTGGCTCAAAATAAAAAAATATAGGTCTTTTTTCTATTACATCTTTTGGAATATAAATTTCGTAACGACCAAGTAAATTTAAATCATAATTTAAATACTGTATCATTGTTTGGCCATCCCGATAATCAACAGAAAATATTAGATTTATTTTACCTCTACTTATTATGATATCATGAACTGACCTTGAATAATAGTTACCAGTATACTCTTTTGTTCTTGGATTTATTAAGAATTGTTTTCTAATTGTACCCAATATTGTATCTAAGTCTTTTTCTTCAAGAAATATTCCGTTACTGTCGTACTTTCTAACATCAAACAGCATTTCCAATATTATACAGTAATTTACATAATTGTCAACAAACGGATACCCTACAGCAAACACATAATTTGTCAAAGGATGATTGTTCGGAAAGTACTTTTTAAAATCCTGGATTTGACCTATTTGTTTTAATAATTCTCCCTTTAAAGAATATACACTAATATAATACTCAGTTTCAGGAAAATTAAATAATATTTCTTTATTTACATCATTTTCATTTATGAAGAATCTAAAACGACTTGGTCTATCGGGATTAATCATTTTACCCAAACGAAAAGAATCAATATATTCACCGGAACCTGAATAATATGTAAATCTCATATTATCGGTGTCTAAAATATATATATTCCCTTGCTTATCTATTTCTACAGCAGAAATAGACATATATTCCCCGGGTCCCTGCCCGACCTTTCCAAATTTTCTTACATATTTTCCGTTTTTATCAAATATATAAAAGCACATATTCCCGCCTTCAAATACAACAACTTCATCGGTTATATAATTATATCTGATGAATTCGGGCTTGTTAAGACTTTCATTATTAAATATATAATTTTCATCTATAAATACAGACGCTTTATGATAATTTGCAAGATTGAATTTTTTTATGGAATCTCGGTAAATATCCATTCCGCGCTTTTTCTTTGTACAAGATACTAAAAATAGCAGCAATAATATAATGACAGTAATTAATAGCCAACTAATTACTTTTTTCATATTAGATTATCTTTGGTTTAGCAATTCATGATTAATACTATCAACGCTTTCTCTATTATTTATGGAAATAATCATAAACAGTCTGAGCCAATTTTGGTGGAATTCCTTTAACTTGTTCGAGCGACGGTACATTGGCGGTGCGAATCTTCGCAATAGTTCCAAAATGCGCTATAAGAGCACGCTTGCGGACTTCACCAATACCAGGGATATTATCCAGTTCAGACAGTAGGGTTCGTTTTTTTCGCTGTTTTCTGTGATGCATCAAGGCAAATCGGTGCGCTTCATCACGAATCCGCTGGAGCAAATGGAGTCCTGGCGACGTTTTGGGTATGTTCTGGGCTTCAGAAACTCCCGGAATGAACACCTCATCCAGCCGTTTTGCAAGCCCGATAACCGGAATTGAACCGAGACTTAATTTTTGTAATACTGTTTTTGCCGCTGATAATTGCCCTTTTCCACCGTCAACGAGAATAAGATCCGGAGGCTGCTCTTTTTCAGCAAGCACTCGTGAATATCGCCGCTCAACTGCTTCTGCAATCATTGCAAAGTCATCAGGGACGTCTGTTGTACGGATTTTAAAAATACGGTATCCTTTTTTAAACGGCACTCCATTCCTGAAAGTAACAAGCGATGCGACTGCATCTTTTCCTTGAATATCAGAGATATCAAATGCTTCAATGAGTTTCGGTGGCTGTGAGAGATGAAGTTCTTTATGAAGTGCTTGAACAGAAGCAACGACGTAGTCTTTTCTCTGCTGTTTCTGAATCAGAAGCTCCTGCAATAAGAGCTCAGCATTTTGCTGGCACATTTGAACCAGTTTTGCTTTATCTCCTTTTTGCGGTGTTAATAAATGAACTGAGGTACCGCGGCGCTCACTCAGCCATTCTTCAAGGGCTTTATGCTCAACGACAGAATGAGAAAGCAATAATTCAGCGGGAATATATTCTTCATTGATATAAATCTGCATAATAAAACTTTGAATGATTTCTTCTTTCATTCTCCCTGTATTATTATCCAGCATATGATGCCGTCTTGCGATTATCTTTCCTTCACGCTCTAAAAAGATGACACCGCAGGCTACATCGGTATCCGAGGCAACTGCAATAATATCTCTGTCAACAGGATTAACATCAACAACCTTTTGCCTTGACTGAAATATAGTAATTTCATTGATTCTGTCCCGATAACTAGCGGCGATTTCAAATCGGTGCAGTTGAGCCGCCTCCTGCATTTTTTGCGTCAACAGAGAGAGAAGAGACTTTGTGTGGCCATTTAAAAATTCCTGAACCTCGCCAATCATCTGATTATATTCTTCTTTCGACACCAATCCTTCGCAGGGACCGCCGCATCGTTTAATGTGATAATCAAGGCATAATTTTACTGAATGTTTTGCAATAGTTTCCTGAGTTAATTTATAGTCACAATTTCTAATTTGAAAGATTTTTCCCACAGTTCGAAGGAGTGCCCGCAGAGGCCGAACTTCAGTATAAGGCCCAAAATATTTACCGCCGTCATTAATTTTTTTCCGGGTTGGAATAATGCGGGGGAAATTTTCATTTGTTATTTTTATATAGGGATAGCTTTTGTCATCTTTAAGGTTGATATTATATCGGGGGCGATGCAATTTGACCAGATTTGCTTCAAGGATGAGAGCTTCTTTTTCTGTATCAGTAACAATGTATTCAAAATCCTGAATTTTTTTCACCATTATTTGTGTTTTTGCATATTCAGGTACAGAATTATGAAAATATGACCGCACACGGCTGCGCAATAGTTTCGCCTTGCCGATATATAAAATCGCACCAGAATTATCTTTAAAAAGATATACACCCGGTTGTTTTGGAAGACTATTTAATCTCTTCTTAAGTTCAATAGAATGTTCTTTAGTCATTGACGGTAATTCTTTTTCGCTCCCGAAATGTTTTAATTAATAATGAATACAAACGATCGTAATCTAAATCAGTAATGAGTATGCCATATTCGGCAACGGAAATTTTTCCCATTTCTTCAGAAACGATAATAACGACGGCGTCTGTTTCTTCAGAAATGCCAATACCTGCACGGTGCCGTGTACCCAATTTTTTGTCAATATGGGGATTTTGTGTTAACGGGAGCAGACATTTTGCAGCCTCAATAGTATCCTGATTAATAATGACTGCTCCATCATGGAGAACAGATCGAGGTGAAAAAAGCGACACTAACAATGCATCGGAAACTTTTGCCTGAATTTGAACACCGGTTTCAATAATCCCTCTGAAGCCGGTATCTCTGGCAAGCACCATTAATGCACCGTACCGGCGCTGGGCACATTCTTCCGCGGCTTTCGCAATCTGTTGTAAAACAGTTGTCGTCTGTTCATCGCTGACAAACGCACGGACAAGTCTGCTTTGACCTATCACAATTAATAATCGTCGGAGTTCAGTCTGAAATAATATAACGAATGCAATCACCCATACTGTCTGTATACTTTGCATAATCCACGACATCCCGCTCATTTTCAGACCTTGTACGATAAAAGAAACTATCAGTAAAATGACCAGCCCGGCAATCATCTGGCTGCCGCGGGTACCGTGCATTATTTGATACAACTTATAAAAAACATACGATACTAATATAATATCGAGTATGTCTAAAAACGAAACGCTTAAAAAGAAGATTTTAAAAAGCTCAAAATGTAAAAAATCCATCACAGCACCCGGATAGTATTTAACAAACCTTTGATTTTATTGTTTCCCTATCATTTTTGCGAGAGCAGAAATGACATTTATTAAAGGTCTTTTTAATCAACAAAAGATCATTAATTGTTCAACAGCGCATCCGTCAACCGCGCAATGCGGCTCATTGCTTTTACATCGTGAACACGGACAATATGGGCGCCGCGTACAATAGAAATACAAACTGCTGCCCCTGTACCTTCTACCCTGTCGTCCACTTCAACGTTTAATATCTTTCCAATAAATGACTTGCGGGAGGGTCCGATTAAAAGCGGTTTATTCAACCTGGCAAAACTATGCAAGTTATTGATTAATTGAAGATTATGCTCAACAGTTTTACCAAAGCCGATGCCTGGGTCAAGGATGATTTTGTCCTCAGCAACACCATTTTCTACAAGACTCTGGATTCGTTCTTCAAAGTACCTGTATATATCTTCAACAACATTAGAATAAACAGGATTTTTCTGCATATTCCGTGGTTCACCTAAAATATGCATAACAATGACCGGCACGTTATATTCAGCTGCTATCTGCGGCATAGTATAATCAAACTGCAGACCGCTAATATCATTGATAATATCCGCCCCTGCATCTAATGCGGCACGTGCAATGGAAGATTTATAAGTATCTATCGAAATCCAGACCGTACTTTTCTTCCGAAGCGCTTTAATAATCGGTATCGTACGCTTTAATTCAACTGATTCCGGAATGGGTTCTGCTCCGGGCCGTGTTGATTCGCCTCCAATATCAATAATCTCCGCACCATTTTCAATCATTTCTAAAGCACTTTCTGTGGCGTGTCGGACAGATTGATAGACGCCTCCGTCTGAAAACGAGTCAGGAGTATAATTGATAATACCCATTATGACAGTGTACTGTCCAAGCGGCAGTTGTTTGCCGCCGCTTGTAAGAGTAAAAGAAGCTCTTGTCATTTTTTCATTAGTTATTATACGCTCTATATTCGTAACCATACACAGTAACAAAAAATGCCGGCTCGGAATAAAAGTCGGCATCAGTATATTAAAATTTCATAGAGTACGCCATAATGGATAAACAGATAAGTAATTTTAGTTTAGCTTCTCATCTATTGATTGTTTTTTTTGCAATGGTGATACTATTTCAGACTGTTCTGCTTTTTCTTTTTTCGGCCGTTTAGCAGTTGATTTTCGTTTCGAGGGGATGAACTTTTCACCGTTTTTCTCTTTTAAGATGCCTTCAATCTGGTAGCTGTCTAACATTTCATTTTTCAATAACTCATCTGCTAACCGATGTAATTTATTAACGTTGTCCTGGAGCAGTTTAACCGCCATATTTTCAGCATTCGCAACGAGCAATTTAATTTCGTCATCTATAATCCGGGCTGTTTGCTCACTAAAATCCCGACGGGTGGATATTTCGCGCCCTAAAAAAATTTCTTCGTCTTTTTTACCGAATGTCAATGGTCCTAATTTATCGCTCATTCCCCACTCACAGACCATTTTCCGGGCTAAATTAGTTGCCTGCTCTATGTCATTCCCTGCACCGGTCGTGAAGGTATTGAATACGATTTTTTCTGCGGCTCTTCCCCCCATCATTTTTATCAGGACGGCTTCACAATAATTCTTGGAATACGTATGGCGTTCATCTATGGGAAGAGAGGTTGTTACTCCAAGTGCTCTTCCACGGGGAATTATGGTTACTTTATGAATTGGGTCACTCCCCGGCGTCAGGATAGAAGCAAGAACATGTCCTGCTTCATGGTATGCGGTGCTTCGTTTTTCATCGTCGCTGATAATTAACGTTTTTCGTTCAGCACCCATCATAACTTTATCTTTAGCATTTTCAAAATCTTCGTTATCCACTTTCTTTTTATCCACTCGTGCGGCGTGGAGGGCTGCTTCATTAACAATATTTGCTAGATCAG
>Ga0315291_10001552_pt1 | contig 30707 bp, 30 predicted proteins | sample YL17G12_20_MG_FD_203070 | JGI IMG/M metagenome (GOLD analysis project Ga0315291, IMG submission 203070) | Sediment microbial communities from Yellowstone Lake, YNP, Wyoming, USA - YL17G12_20 | ecosystem: Environmental > Aquatic > Freshwater > Lake > Sediment | place: USA: Wyoming | collected...
TGATATAGAAAACTTCTTTATGAGCATTGATAAAGACGTTCTCTATTCCGTCATTACTGAAAAGGTAAGAGATGAAAAGGTGCTCTGGCTGGGCAGTGTAATCATCTACCATGATTGCACAAAAGATTATATCTTAAAAGGGGACAGAAACTACCTTAAGAAAATTGCTCCCCACAAGAGCCTTTTTTATACCGAAGAGAAAAAGGGGTTGCCCATTGGGAACCTTAGCAGTCAGTTCTTTGCCAATGTGTACCTGAACCAGTTGGATCAGTTTATAAAACATCATTTAAAATGCCGGTACTATCTTCGTTACTGTGACGACTTTGTGATGCTTTCGGAGGAAAAGGACACACTGCTTAAGTGGAGGGATGAGATTGAGGAATTTCTAAGGGATAGGTTGAAGCTGAGACTTAATGACAAGAGGCAATCGTTCCAACCGGTGAGTAATGGCATAGACTTTCTGGGATATATCGTTCGAGGAGACTATATCCTGGTGAGAAGGAGGGTAGTAAACAATCTAAAATCTAAGCTTGAGACTTATGAAAGGCAATTGATTAAAAAAGAGCCTCCCTATCTAAAGATAATGTATGACTACCAACTTCTTGAAAAACTCAGGGCCACCCTCTCATCCTATTTTGGACATTTTAAGTGGGCGAATAGCTATCGACTTCAGATGAGTGTTATGAAGAAGTACAGATTTTTGAAAGAATTTTTCACACTAAAAGATGGCAGGTTGACCGCAATCTATAAAGTTCCTAAGAATATTCTCTCACTAAGGTTGCAGTACCGCTATTTTAAGACGAGGTTTTCTAAAGATGTTTTGCTTTTTCAGGTAGGACGGTACTATCAGTTTTATCAGGGTGAGAGTACTATCTCAGAGAAGCTCAAACTAAAAAAGATAAACAAATATGCAATGAGCGGAATGAACTGCGGCTTCCCTATAAGTCTTAAAGGCATTTATATCAGTAAGCTGAAGGAAAAGGGAAAGTCGGTTGTGGTAGTGGGTGAAGGAGATAGATACTTAACCAGAGTAAAAGAGAGATTGCCAAGGTATAGATTGGTTGTAGGGCAGTGAGAACTTTAACTGGGAATAAAATTCTTAGGTTAAAAAGGCAGGGGTCAGGTGTAAGGGATCAGGGATCAGAAGAGTGAGGATTTTGCGCAATAAAGTCGATTGCCCTATTAATTCTTTCTCTCAATTTTTCATTTGCTGTTCTGTAAAATTTTATCGCATTCTTATGGAGGATTACCTTATACACGCTTTATCTTATCCCATGACTTATAAGTTACCTTTTTACCTGATTGCCAATCATCGTCTGCCTGCCTAATTTCCCTCATGAGTTGCTTATTCGCTATTATTTCAAAGGTTTCTCTCCATGATTCCAAGTCTTCAGATATTACATCATGTATTATTTCTTTGAGTTCATCGACGGTAATATCTGAACCTTTTTTCTTTGCGGATCGCATTGCTGACTCCCTTTAGTTCGATTGTGCTATGGTGCCGAAGAGGGGACTCGAACCCCTACGGGATTGCTCCCACTAGACCCTGAACCTAGCGTGTCTGCCAATTTCACCACTTCGGCACTTGAAAAACGGCAGGGGAAATGATATGGTGCTCTGTAACTTTTTTAACTATAATAGATTTTTTATGTTTGTCAAATGAATATTAATGATGTGCGATGTGAGATGTGAGAACAAAAGATGCAGGGTTCAGGGGTCAGGGGTCAGGGTGGAGGGAAAAGTAGTCTACGGTCAACAAATACAAGATAAAATAGTCCATAGTCCACGGTCGATAGTCCATAGATCAAAAAGTTCTAAGTACTAAGCACGAAATCAAACCTCAAAATATCTAATGTTCAAAACTTAGTTTAACTCATTCTATTTTGAATTTGGGATTTAATCATTTGAGATTGTTTCGGATTTCGGATTTGCTATATTGGAAGGATGTTATGGGAAATGATATCCACTTAGAAGACGATAGCATGTGCTATGCTTGCGGGAAGAAGAATGAGAAAGGTCTTCACCTTACGTTTGCCTTTTCTGAAAAGGAGAAGAGCGTTGAGACCAAATTTATGCCCTCAGAGGCGCATCAAGGATGGAAGGGAATTGTGCATGGAGGGATTATTGCTACTCTCATGGATGAAGCCATGGCAAAACTCGTCCATTTCATGGGGTATCATGCAGTAACCGCTTCCCTTGATGTGCGATATAAAAGTGTTGCCAAGACGCTGGAAGCCCTCACAGTAAGGGCGGAGGTGAGTAAGGTTGCCAAGAGGCTTATCTATACCAAGGCGATAGCCAGCGCAGGGGATGGCAAGGTGGTAGCTGAGGCAAGCGCTAAGTTGATGGTGTATTAAAGTAGTCCATAGTCCACGGTCGATAGTCCACAGTAAAACCTGCAATAGGCATGAGGCCGAAGGCAATGATACCAAAGTACTAGCCAAACATATTTGAAATTTCCCCTCACCCTTCCCTCTCCCCGCCGGGGAGAGGGGATGGGAGAGGGGGCAAAATTTGTGTGAGAGAAATTCTCAGAGTTATGTATGTCCGAAATTCGAATATCCCCTGAGTTAAACGAAAGAAACTCATTTAAACGGGCAGGCGAAATTCTAAACAAATCCGAATGATCCAATTTCAAATGACCAAGATTTTTATCGTATCTCTTTGTGCACTGTTTTTGTTTTGAACATTTGGGTTTTGAGATTGTTTAGGATTTGGTGCTTGGGATTTCAAGTGTAGGCAGCTTAAACACATCTATCGAATAGAGCAGTGAGAGTCAACCTATACCACATAATGTACGTATGAAGATATTTGAGGGTGCATCAGAGATTAAGGAAAGGCTTAGAAACCCGGTGGTGACCATTGGGAATTTTGATGGGGTTCACGTCGGTCACCAGGCGATTTTTAAAAAGGTTATTGAAAGGGCGCATCAGATAGGCGGTGTATCGGTGGTGTATACCTTTGATCCCCATCCTCTTAAGGTGCTGCAACCCGACCGCTTTTTCCCGCTCATCACGAGCAGGGAGGAAAAAGAGAAGGTGATTGAGTGGGCAGGGATTGAAGTCTTGATTTGTGAACCTTTTACCAAAGAGTTTGCCCAGCTCTCGACTGATAAGTTTGTGAGTGGTGTTCTCTGTGAAAGGATTCAGGCAAAAGAGGTCTTTATTGGGCCAGACTATCGCTTCGGCAGCGGGAGAAAAGGCACTACGGATGTATTAAAGAGCTTGGGGAAAGGGTGCGGTATTACCATAAATGTTTTAAAGAATGTGGAGGTTGATGGGGTGGAGGTACGGAGCACCATGATCCGCAATTATATTATGGAGGGGAAGGTAAAAGAGGCTGCAAAGTTTTTGGGGCGCGGCTACACGTTACGGGGAAAGGTGGTCAGAGGCAAGGCGCTCCTTAAGGAGTTTGGGATACGAACTGCCAATATAGAGCCTGAGAAAGAGCTCTACCCGCAGAGTGGAATTTTTGCGGTCAAGGTGCTTTTACAGGATAACTACCTCAAGGGAGTATTGAACGTTGGGATGAATCCTACCTTTCCCGGGAAAGGTTTTTCCCTGGAAGTTCATATCATGGATTTTAATCAGGATATCTATGGGAGCGAGATTGAATTGATATTTGTAGAAAAGCTTAGAGATGAGAAGAAATTTGAAACTCCCGCGCTCTTAGTAGGACAGATACAAAAGGATATTAAAGAAGCAAGAAAAATATTACAGTGAATGATTGAAAAAAATTATCAGATTGCTTCGCTCCGCTCGCAATGACGTCTTCTATGTCAACTTATCCATATCAGTTACGATAGTCTTATAATCCTATCCCTTGCTTACCCTTTCTCTCTTAAAATCCTCTTTTCCCCTACTCTTATGGTAACCTTGGACTGATCGAAGTACTCCATCAGGGGGATGGTGTACTTTCTTGATGCCTGGGTGATCTCCTTAAATTGAGGAGTGGTAATTTCACCGTTTTTCTTGACAAACTCAATAAGTTGTTTTTTAAGCGCTTCAAGCGCTTCTCTGTGAAACCAGAGGTTCTCCTTTACCTTGACCACGGTGCCCTCAGCAGTTAATAGATCTATAATACTCTTGGTTTCTTTCTCGTTACTTGCGAGCTGTTCGACCAATTCTTTAAATGAGGGGGGTGAGAGATTACCCTTACGGAAGGTATGTTCAATGGTATCTTTGAGCGCTTTCTGAGAATCCTTAAGCAGGGGCTTGTGTTCGTTGAGCCAGAGGTTCTCTTTCTCAATGGTGATAAGAGACGCCTTGAGTGCATCAGCGAGGAGGTAATTAAACAGCCGAGGGTCGATGGGGTGAGGAAGTTTACTTTTTAATTCCTCTTTAGACATCCCTTTTTTGAGGGGAAACTTTTTATGGTAGTCTTTTATCTGTGCGATAAGCGAGGATTTTAATTCCTGATAGTTATGGGCTGCGATCACCCTGTTGGATTCTTTATCAACAAGGATAAGCCTGCCTTCTTTGATAAGCTCCTCGATAAGTGGAGATAGCTGAGCAGGTGAGGTACCTATTTTAAGTATGAGCTCCTTGAGATCGAGGCCCGTCCAGCCGGAGTAGGTAACCACCAGGTGGGTGTTTTCCTTGTCTGATCCCCCTTGAATGGCGTGTAAGTGAGCGAGTATCTCTTTAGCGAACCTCTTATGTTTTTGGGGGATAGCATCGAGGACTTTTCCTCCACCGATGGTGAAGACAGGTGAGTAGCTTCTGATGACGAATCGATCCCGGGGGAGAACCACGATGGGCTTTTCCAGTTTCAACTGCGCCAGTGCGTTTCCCCCCGGCGGCAGTTCATCTCCTTCCAGGAGGATGAGCAGGGCGAGCACTTCGCTGGTGCCGCTGTGGAACCTGACCACGGAACGGTTTTTCAAGGGCTTGGAGTTGCTAGCGAGGTGTTCTATTTTTACGTCGATTCGTGAGGTAGGGTGGATGGTATGAGGTCGAACCAGCACGCTTCCCCGCTCCAGCGAATCTTTTTCTACTCCCTGCAGGTTGATGGCAGTTCTCAAGCCTGCACCAGCCTCTTCCACCTGCTGGTTATGGACTTGAACACCTCGTATCTTGGCTTCTATGTTTTCAGGGAGAATTTCTACATTCTCACCCAATGAAATGGTGCCAGAAATCAGGGTGCCGGTGACGACCGTCCCGAATCCTTTCATGCTGAAAACCCGATCAATGGGAAGCCTGAAAAGTCCTTGACTGGTTCTCTCTTCAACCTCCTTTGCCACCGTGTCCAGTGCGCTTAAGAGAGAGGGAATGCCCTGACCGGTCGTAGAAGAGAGGGGCACGATAGGGGCAGGTTCTAAAAAGGTCCCCTTGGTAAAGTCCCTTACTTCACCCTCCACCATCTGGAGCCACTCTTCATCCACCAGGTCAGCTTTGGTGAGAGCGATTACCCCCCTTTTAATTTTAAGAAGCTGGCAGATATCCAGGTGCTCCCTGGTCTGGGGCATGATGCCCTCATCAGCAGCAATGGTGAAGAGTACGATATCGATTCCTCCTACCCCTGCCACCATGGTCTTTACAAACTTTTCATGCCCCGGTACGTCTACCACGCCTACCATCTGACCGCTGGGGAGGGTGAGTGAGGTGAAGCCCAGCTCGATAGTAATGCCTCGTTCTTTCTCTTCTTTCAGACGATCAAGGTCAACACTGGTCAGGGTTTTTATAAGAGTGGTTTTCCCGTGGTCGATATGACCCGCAGTTCCTACAATGATTTGTTTCATTTTCTGATAGTTGTCAGTTGCCAGATGTCAGATGCCAGGAAAAAGGATCAAAATTCAGAATGGAGAGGTCAAGTATTGAAGATTTGTCATTGGGAATTTTTTGTACTTTGACCCTTGAACCCTTTACCCCTTGGACCCTTTAAATATATACCCTAAACAAAAGTAAGGCTATTTTCAAGAGAATTTTGGAAAAGATCATCAGAGGAAAGGAGATGAGAAAAAGGTTTTTCCCATCGGAAAAGGTGAGTAAGAGGAAAGATAATCTTTGGTTGGTTTCTCACGGAGTTTACTGCGGTGGTTACGGAAGGCAAGGAGAGTGGGAAACTACGTGTCAGAATCGGTCCCGTTGATTACTCCTCAAATTCTTCCATATCAATACTGGAGAGTTCTCGATACGGTGCCTCTTCTTCAGACTTTTTATATTGGGAGATCTGTTTTTCCGTATCCGATTTGCAGGTAACGCAGAGACGGGCAAGGGGCAGTATTTTTAATCGGTTAATGTTAATCCTCTTTCCACACTCCCCACAGATACCATAGCTGCCATCCTCTATTCGCTCTATCGCTTCGTCTATTTCCAACAGTTTTGCTCGATCACGGTCAGTCAATATATGGGAAAGTTGGCGATCCCTCTCATTGTCTGCCGAATCATAGAGATCACCAATTTCGTTTCTTAAATCATTGGTTTCCATCTTTCTATTCTTGGCAATTTCTTCAATGAGTTCATCACGCATTTTTAGCAGCATGGTCTTGTTCGTTTTATACATACTATTTCTCCAACCCCCTCTCCATTAGTGTATGTTCACTTTTAGAAATGAAGTGCCTTTATACACTGATTATTTTTTTTGTCAATTAAAAAATCACTCAGTTTGTAGTCAGTTTGTGATTATTTAAAGATTGATTAAGTAATAGTATCGGAAATTGTTTAATAATCTTGAACTTTTATTTAAACTTATATGTTTGCAAGAAGCAAAAAAACCGCATTTGATTTTTAATATTTTTTCTTCTCGTCTTAATATGTATCTGTCTTGACATCGTTAATGTTCCAAATGCACCATATGACGATCAAGACAGTAAAGAAGCATAGGAATACATTTTTCCACTCTCCGTTTTTTATTGTAAAATTTTTATTAAAATTAATTTCTTGCTTTGCAACTAATTGTTTTTTTATATGTGATTTTCATAAAAAATGCTTTTTGTTCTTTAATTTGCTGACATGGCTATTTTTTTCTTGCATTCCTATTAAAATAGTGTTATTTTCTAAAATACTAAAATACTACAATATATTGTAGTAATATTAAAAAAAGAACAATATATAGTATATCACATTTTGGAAAGGATAATCACATATGGCTATAGTCCAATCTGTGGAAAAAGTGAAGCGTGATGCAGCATTCTGGAACAAAATTACAGAGGTTACTTTAGAGACAACAAGAAAGGTAGTTAACAATCAGATTGCTGCAAGCGGATCCCCTCCAAGAAAAAAAGTCTCCAGAATTATACTGCAACACCCAAAGAGCAGAAAAAAATGATATCCTTTATTGTGTAAACCCTCCATCTATTAGAACCAGATCCTTATATACCCCTGAAATTATTGCCTTAATCACCCCAGTTAAATCACCCCAGTTAAATCACTATCTTTCTTATAGTTAGGAGAATGGTAACTCGTAGCTCGCTGTTCCTTAATAAGATCCTCGAAAACTTCCCGCTTTGCACTATCCTTGTGCATGATTGCAATCCCATAACCATAATTGTGTTTGATCAGAGAAAGACAGGGTATATCCGTTAATCCATCTCCTACATAAATCATATGCTTAAATGGCACAGGACGTTTGTCTTTTTTTACTTCTTTGTTGACTAGCATCGGATTTTTATCAGATTGCCTTTTTAGAATGCCTTTGTGAATCTCAAAAATATAGCGAGTTTTTTCCGTGAAACTTATTGCTCTCATAATATATTTTACTTGACCAGTAGGAGTATCTCCAGCAAGTCTACAGCCATAAAATTCATTTAAGTTTTTGCTTATTGTGTCACAGCCACGGATTATTTCTTCAAAACCTCCTGAAACCACATAGTAACTAATTTCTATGTCCAGATCTCCAAATGGTGGTTCCTTGCTCCATTTCCTTAAATGCTGAAAAAAACCTGGTAAACCATCATAAGGCTTCAATTGTGATCCAAAATCTCTTAAATTCTTATTGGTAATTCCATCAAATGGTTTACCGGCTTTGGTCAGATCAAGAAACAATTTCAAATAAGCGTGTACAGGATCCCATCCATTTTCAATCAATGACCTAACGTCTTCTTTCCAGAATTTTCTACATCAACGCCTACCTTTTGGAGCATGAACGTTATAGAATCGGACACTAGAGTATCATCAAAGTCGAATATGATTGCAATATTATGCTTCGCCATTGAAATCCTCCATAAGAAAGTTTTTCATTCTTCAATCTTCTTATTCCATTACTTACGAATCTTGAATTTTTTATCAATCTTATTGAGTTTGTCAACAATGCCTCCATATTCCAGTTCACTGAAGGGCAACATGGCGGCTCCCACGAAGCCCTGTTTCCTGATCTCGGTTGCCTTTTCAGAAACCCTGTCTCTCACGTAATCCCAGTAGGGGTGATCAAAACAGTCCACCGGCTCGGTCAGTTTACCCTCGTGAACACAGAACCCGGTACAACTTACTACGGGGGGACCGTCAAAGAAGGAGATGGTGGTGAATCGTTTCACCGGCATCAGTGGACCAGTGTGGCTTCCCCGCATGAACCCGGCGACGTATTGACCAATATTGAAAGGAGAGAGTACCTCACCGGTGGCGGGGAATGCCCCCTGTACTCTTACCAGCATGACGGGATCATCTTTTCCCGTGTATTTACCAGCTATATTGTGCAGACGAGTGGTGCTCACCGCTGCTGCCTGTTCCCCATTATTCCGTGAGAAGATGGATTCCACTACAAAACGTTCCTGGTCACGAAGCAGGGCAGCAACGTCATAGAGTTCTTCGGGTACATTAAGCTCAACAACTCGATCAGCCTCGATATAGCTCACATCCATGATATGATAGGAAAATCCCTTGTTCATACTGGGAGAGAGGAGGAGGCCAGAGTTATGCATGGGGTCAGAAAAACCAAGGTAGAGGGGAAGATTGTATGCTCCAGGATCAGTCTTATCAGCGGCAAAGAAGAGGAAAGGTTCATTAGGTCGCTCATCGAATTCCATTTCAGCTACCGCAGGACCCATGCCCTTTACATTGCCCGAAAAGCTATCTTTAAGTAAATCCTGACCGGCTCCGTAGAGCCCCTGAGATTTGGCTACCTCGGTGCCTGCGAGGAAGGCCTCCCACGCCATTTTGTGAACTTTCTCATTTAATTTCCCCTGCTGGTGGGTGCATAGAATAGCAACATCATCACCGGTAAAGCTTATATTGTAATCGATAAGAAACCCCTTACCATGGTTTTTTACATAGTTTTCGACCGCCTCCAGTAATTTTTGACTGGGTTTCACGTGTCCTGCTAGGCTCCCCACATCGGCTTTAATAACGCTAATAGTAACTTTCATGGTAAACCTCCTTTACAGTAATTGAAGGGATTTTTACCCCCTTGCGAGAAAGATCAAACCCCTTCCTAGGTGAGAATGTGAAGAAATGTTTTATATAATTTATTTTCTTGCAATCCTTTGGAGGGATAACTTACTATCATATCCTCAAAATAATTTCAACTTAATATTTTAAAAAGGTTACTCTCAATTTCATGGATTTAGGACTTGAGATTTGAGGGGGCAAAGAGTCAAAGGTTCAATGGTTTTAAGGTTCAGGAGCTAAAGGGGGGTCTGGCGAAAAATCCATTGACAGGGTAGTTATTTAAAATTATTATTTCGGACGACTTCGTAAAAAGTCCATCTGCCGCGTTGTGCTGCATCCTCAGTCATTGCGGCGTACACGCAAGTACGCCTCATTCCTTCGTATTTGCACGCCTTGCATCTGAAGCTTTTTACTTTGTCGTCTGATTTTTGACTTTTTACGAAACCATCATTTTTCAAGAGGTAAAAGTAGTGGTTGAAGTCATAGAACGCGTTCAGCATCCATCTCATGAATACTATATGAGGATGGCGCTTGGAGAAGCCCAACGTGCACTAGTAAAGGGAGAGGTTCCCATAGGTGCAGTTCTAGTCTCTGAGGGTGAGGTGCTCGCCAGTGCTTACAATAAGCCAGTGTCCCTGCATGATCCTACTGCTCATGCTGAAATCCTGGTGTTGAGGGAAGCTGCTCTTAAGCGAAAGAATTATCGCTTGCTCAACACCTCGCTTTATGTTACGGTTGAGCCCTGTGTGATGTGTGTGGGTGCAATGGTGCAGGCGAGGATTAAAGAGCTGATATTTGGTGCCTTTGATCCTAAGGCAGGAGCCTGCGGCAGTGTGTATACTATCCCTTCTTCTCCCGGAACTATGCATAAGATGACAGTGATTTCTGGCATTTTAGAGGAGGAGTGCAGGGAGATTATTCAGAGATTCTTTAAAGAGAGGCGGTAGGAAAGAGATGCAGGATATGGGATGTGAGATATGCGATATGCAATTGAGGAATTCAAACAGTCCATCGTCCATGGTCAATAGTCCATAGAGGAAAAATCCGAAATCCGAAGCACGAAATTCGAAACAAATTCAAAATCCAAATGTTCAAATTTTTTTGCTGACAACTGAAAACTGATTTTGTAGTTTTTTCCCTGAACCCTTAACCCTGTACGCTGAAACCTGTTACCTGCTTTTTGAGGAGAGATGGCCGAGTGGTTGAAGGCGCCGCTCTCGAAAAGCGGTATCCCGAAAAACGGGATCGTGGGTTCGAATCCCACTCTCTCCGCTTCCAATTAGTTGACAGTTGTCTGTTATCTGTTGTCAGCGGAAAGGTATTTTCCATTATAATAGGTGAACCTTGTACTGGAAACTGGGAGCTGAAAGCTGAAAGCTGAACCCTGTTACTACAGGAGAGATGCCCGAGAGGCCGAAGGGGCACGATCGGAAATCGTGTGTTCCGTTAACAGCGGGACCGTGGGTTCGAATCCCACTCTCTCCGCCAGAAGCCATTCACGAAATATTGATAGCTGGGTCCTGCGCAACGGAAATTTGCGAACCCCGTCAGGTCCGGAAGGAAGCAGCGGTAGTAAAACCTTCCGTGTGCCGCAGGGGAGCCTAGCTATCAATATTTGTTATCATTTTTTTTAAGGAGTGAGAGCTGTGTCCTACCAAGTGCTTGCACGCAAGTGGCGACCACAAACCTTTGAAGAAGTTATTGGTCAGAAACACGTGGTCAAAACGTTAAGGAATGCCATTGCGAACGCACGGATTGCTCACGCGTTTCTCTTTACCGGTCAGCGCGGGATAGGTAAGACCACCATTGCCCGCATTCTCGCCAAAGCCCTCAACTGTCAGGAGGGACCTACCCCAGAGCCCTGCGGTCGTTGCACCTCATGCCGAGAGATAACCGAGGGAAGTGCTATGGATGTACTGGAGATTGACGGTGCCTCTAATACCGGCGTGGATGATGTGAGGGAATTGAGGGAGAGTGTGAAATATGTTCCCTCGAGTGGTAGATATAAGATTTATATTATAGATGAAGTGCACATGTTATCGAATAGTGCGTTTAATGCCCTGCTTAAAACTTTAGAAGAGCCACCTGCCCACGTCATCTTCATGTTTGCGACCACAGAGCCGCACAAGATTCCTTCCACCGTGCTCTCCCGCTGCCAGCGATTTGACTTGCGTCGCCTTCCACCAGAGGCGATCGTGGGGCAATTGAGCGCCATTGCCGCTCAGGAGCACATTTCTATAAGTGAGCAAGGTTTGAGGAGTATTGCCAGTGAGGCAGAGGGGAGCATGAGAGATGCCCAGAGTATTTTAGACAGAGTTATTTCTTATGCGGGCAGAGAGGTGCGGGATGAGGACGTTATCGAGGTACTGGGATTAGTAGATAAGAGTGTGCTTACAAGAACTTCTCAGGCAGTGCTCGGTAAAGATGCGAAAGAGTGCCTTGCGATCATACAGGATATTTTTCATTTTGGCTATGATGTCAGGCAGTTTTATCAGGCAATGCTTGAGCATTTGAGAAATTTAGTTATCGTTAAGATTAGCAAAAACCCTGCTCCCCTTTTAGATCTGCCTTCCCAGGAATGTGAGGCGTTGAGAGCGCAGGTCAAAGAGAGCGAGGTAGAGGTGCTTCAGCGACTGTTTGATATCTGGTGCAAGGCAGAGGAGGAGATTAACCGGTCTTCGCAGCCTCATATTATTCTTGAGATGACCTTGCTTAAGATGGTGTACTACAAGCGCCTCCTCCCTTTAGACGAGGCCCTGGCGAAACTGAGTAGTGTGGAAACGAGACTTTTACATAGAAAGGGAGAAGGTGAGAGCACTCATCATGTCTCTCTTGCTCCCCCACCACCGGAGTACAGAGAGATCCCTGGTGAGGAGAGAGAAGTTACTAAGGTAGAAGAGCAACCCCCTTCTCTCACACCAGATGTTTACCAGGGGACGCAGGACAGGGGGTGGGACACATTTCTTGCGTTTGTCAGAAAGGAGAAACCGCTGCTCGCCGCGCTCCTTGACCATGGTCGGCTCCTTCACCTCGATCAGGAAAAGATAGAGGTGGGATTTGCCTCTCAGTCAATTTTCTTGGAGAGTGCTCAGGATGCGGAGAAAAAGAAGCAACTAAAAACTATTGGTGAAAAGTTCTTTGGAAAATCGATGCAGGTTAACATTACTCCCCTTAAGGGGGGAGATGGTATTCCATCACCTGCTCAAGGGAAGGAACGGGTAAAGGGTGGTGAGGAGGTCCAGGAGAAAGAAACTTCAAAGGATGCTTTGATAGAGGAAGCGCTGCACCTTTTTAATGGAAAGATTGTTGAGGTGAAGAAGGAAAACAGCGGGTGAGTGAGATAGAAGATGTGAGATGTGGGAACAAAAGATGCAGGGTTCAGGGGACAGGGATCAGGGTGGAGGAAAAGTAGTCCACGGTCGATAGTCCATAGATCAAAAAATTCTAAATCAGAAGCACGAAGCAACTTTGATGGGGATGGGAGATAGAAAATGTTGCGCGTTACGGGTTGCCGGATGAGCTTCTTAATCTCTACACCCCTCAATTCCTAAATTTCTTTTGATGAAGGAGGTAGTAGTTAATGAAGAACCTAGGATCTATTATGAAGCAGGCTCAAAAAATTCAGGCTCAGATTGCCAAGGTACAAGAAGAGCTTGCCCAGAAAACAGTTGAGGCGACTGCCGGTGGTGGGATGATTACAGTGGTTGCCAATGGAAAACAGGAGATCGTATCCATCACTATTGAACCTGAGGTGATTGAAGCAAAAGACGTAGAAATGCTTCAAGATTTAGTGGTGGCAGCGGTGAATGAAGCCTTGAGGAAAGCCCAGGAAATGGCTTCAGAGGAGATGCGAAAGATTACAGGAGGGCTGCAGATTCCGGGATTAACCCTCTAAGGGAAACTTTGCTATGACCAAAATGGCTGAGCCGATTACCCAGTTGATCAGGAAACTGGCTCGATTTCCCGGCGTAGGAGAAAAGACCGCTTCCCGATTGGCCCTCTATATACTTCGCAGTTCTAAAGAAGAAGCGATAGACCTTGCCAAGAATATCATCGAGGTGAAGGAAAAGATACGCTTCTGTTCGATGTGCTTCAATCTCACTGATGAGGACCCTTGTAAGATTTGTAGAGATGAGAAGAGGGATGGAGCGGTGGTGTGCGTGGTTGAAGCACCGGGAGACCTTATGGCATTGGAGAACAGTGGTGAGTTTAAGGGTAAATACCATGTATTGCATGGTGTGATTGCGCCTCTCGATGGGGTTATGCCAGACGATATAAGGATTAAGGAATTGATGATGCGGCTAGAGGGGAGAGAGGTACAAGAGGTGATTTTAGCGACCAATCCTACTACCAATGGGAATGCGACTGCACTCTATCTTTCCAAGTTGATCATACCCCTGGGGATTAAGGTGACCCGTATTGCCCAAGGGATACCAACAGGAGGAGATATTCAGTATACCGATGAGGTAACGCTTAAAAAGGCCTTGGAGGGGAGGAGGGAATTGTAACCCTTTTTTACCCACCCAGCTAAAAAATGTTTGACAGGTGTTTTATGTTCATGCTACTCATTAGGCATTTCTAGTGGAGGAGCATTTCATGATTAAGATTGATATAGATAAATGTGTGGGGTGCGGTGGATGTATTGATTTGTGTCCCGCAACTGCCATGAGCCTGGTCAATGATAGAAGCTATGTCGATGTAGATCTCTGCTTAGAGTGTGAGACCTGTGTAAAAGTGTGTCCGGTAAAGGCACCGCAAATAGTGTAGGGTGCTTCTGGTAGTGACGACGCAGGTGAGAGAGGAATTTTTAACGCAATGATAGAAGTACGATTTCATGGGAGAGGTGGTCAGGGAGCGGTAACCTCGGCAGAACTGGTGGCACTGGCTGCGATCAGTGAGGGGAAGTATGCCCAATCCTTCCCCAGTTTTGGGCCAGAGAGGAGAGGAGCACCCGTACAATCATTTACCCGGGTGAGCGATGAGCCTATCAGGTTACGCTATGGTATTAATAAACCGGATGTGGTAGTAGTGCTGGATCCTGCGCTGATTGTGGTGGGTGGTGCACTCAACGGGCTTAAGGAGAAGGGAATCCTGGTAGTAAACACCAGAAAATCCCTGGCCGATATCAAAAAGGAATTTTCCCTATCCTGCAGGACGGCGGTAGTGGATGCGACTAAAATAGCTCGCGAGATCCTGGGGTTACCTATCACCAATACCACTATGATTGGAGCTTTGGTGAAGGCTACCGGGATCGTACAAATGGAGGCTTTAGTAGAGCCATTGCGCCATCGTTTTGGCAGGATTGCTGAGAAAAATATTCAGGCGTGCCAAAGGGCATTTAAAGAAACAATAGTGGAGAAGTAAGAGCGTGGCAAAACCAGAGCACGAGATTACCTGGAGGGATTTAGCAGTCGGTTGTGTGGTGACCGAGGCTGGCAGTGCCAGTGGTTACAGGACCGGAGACTGGAGGTCACAGAGGCCAACCTATGATTTTAATAAGTGTCTTACATGTGGTATTTGCGCACTCTTTTGCCCTGAGCCCTGTATCCATCAAAACCAGGAGGGGCATTTTGAGGCAGACCTCTTTTACTGCAAGGGGTGTGGTATTTGTGCCCGGGAGTGTCCCACCGGGGTAATCACCATGGTAGCGGAGGAGGAACAATGAGTAAAAAGGTGGGAATTGAAGCCTCCTTTGCCATTGCTGAGGCGGCCAAACTGGCGAGAATTGACGTTGCCGCTGCCTATCCTATTACCCCCCAGACGCATATCGTGGAGCGGCTCTCAGAATTAGTAGCTGATGGCGAGGTAGATGCCGAGTTTGTCTGTGTGGAGTCAGAACACTCAGCCATGAGCGCCTGTCTGGGTGCGGCAGCAACAGGTGCCCGCACCTTTACCGCTACTGCGGGACAGGGTCTGGAATTGATGCATGAGGTGCTCTATGTTGCTTCTTCTTCCAGGCTACCCATCGTGTTAGTGGTTGCTGATAGAGCGCTCTCCGGCCCACTCAACGTGTGGGGGGACCACTCGGACGCTATGGCAACGCGTGACTGCGGCTGGATTCAAATGTTTGCCATTAATGGACAGGAAGCCTTTGACCTCACCATCTGTGCCTTTAGAATCGCAGAAGATCCTCAGGTGTTGTTTCCGGTGATGGTCCACCTTGATGGCTTTCATGTCTCACACGTGGTGGAGCCCATTATTCTCCTTGACCAGGAAGAGGTAGATTCATTTTTGCCTCCCTTCACCTATCCCTATCCTTTGCATCCAGACAAGCCTCTTACCATAGGGGCGTTTGGGCCACCTATCATTTACAGTGAAGCCAAGAAAGCCCAGGAAGAGGCACTGATTGCTACTCACACCACTATTCTTAAGGTGTGGGATGAATTTGGGAAAAGATTTGGACGTTCCTATGCCCCCGTGGATACCTACCGCACCGAAGATGCTGAAATAGTGTTCTTAATGATGGGGAGCTTCAGTCAAACCGCGGAGGTGGCTATAGATAAAATGAGAGAAGAGGGAAAGAAGGTTGGCTTGGTAAAACTCCGCCTGTGGAGGCCCTTCCCCTTTGAAGAGCTGAGGAGAGCGGTGAGAGATGTTCAACTGCTGGTGGTGTTTGACCGGGCACTCTCCATGGGTGGTACAGGGGGGCCGGTGTGTGCCGAGATTAAAGCTGCGTTATATGGAGAAGAGAAGAGGCCAAAGGTTGTTAATTTTGTAGGGGGTTTGGGTGGAAGAGATGTGCTTCCCCATGAGTTTGAGCAGATGGTGGAGAGAGGTTTAGCGCTCGCAGAAAAAGGTCATGAACGGGCTTATGAGATGATTGGAGTGAGAGAGTAATGGAGCAGTTCAGTGTATATGTTCCTCGATTAACGCCTGCGAAAGAGTACTTTGCCCCTGGCCATCGGGCCTGCGTGGGCTGCGGAGAGGTACTAGCGCTGCGACTGGTGTGCAAGGCGCTGGGTCGAGAGGTAATCATTGCTAATGCCACGGGGTGCATGGAGATTGTGAGCTCTGCGCTTCCCACCACCTCCTGGCGGGTTCCGTGGATTCATACCCTCTTTGAAAACACCTCCGCAGTGGCTTCGGGTATTGAAGCTGCCCTCAAAGTGCTGCAGAGGAAGGGGAAGATCTCTGATAAAAAAATCACCGTGGTAGCAATGGGTGGCGATGGGGCAACCAGTGACATTGGTTTGCAGGCGCTCTCGGGCGCGTTAGAGAGAGGGCATGATTTTCTCTGTGTGTGTTTTGATAATGAAGCTTACATGAACACAGGCATCCAGCGGAGCAGTGCTACACCCTATGGGGCGATGACCAGTACCTCACCTCCGGGGAAGGTGTCCATAGGACAGAAGACCTGGAAGAAGAACATGACGGCAATTGCTGCTGCCCATGGCATCCCCTATGTGGCAACTGCCAACCCCAGCTATCCCATTGACCTTATCAATAAGGTAAAGAAGGCAGTGAGGATTGAAGGTCCTAAATATCTCCACGTGTACTCTGTCTGCCCTACCGGGTGGCGGTCTGCTACTGACCTTACTATCCGCTTAGGGAGGCTTGCGTTAGAAACCGGTGTGTTCCCCCTCTATGAAATTTCGAATGGCCAGTATCGATTAACTATAGACGTTCCTAAACTGAGGCCGGTTGAAGACTACCTTAAACTGCAGGGAAGGTTTCGTCACCTCACTGAAGAAACAAGAAAAGAGATACAGACGCGGGTGACCAAAGAGTATGCTCAACTTAAGAAGAGAGCAGCGCGGAGATAAAGGATTCCATGAATAGCAAAGAGGTTACTGCCATCCTCAACAAGTATCAAGGTGATCCCTCCTTTATTATTGCCATTCTTCAGGATATCCAGGCGCGGGAAAGGTATCTGGCCAGGGAGGTGCTCGAGGATGTCGCTCAGCAACTTGCGATACCCTTATCCAAGATCTACTACCTCTCAACCTTTTACCGGGCCTTTAGCTTAGAACCCCGGGGTGTGCACCTCATCAATGTGTGTGTGGGTACTGCCTGCCACGTGCGTGGTGCTCAGAAGCTGGTTGATGCACTGGAGAGTGATCTGGGGATCAGTGCGAGGGAAACTACCGCTGACCACAACTTCAGCTTAGAAACCGTCAATTGCCTGGGGACCTGTGCACTGGGTCCGGTGGTGGTAGTTGATGGAGAGTACCATGGTCAGGTGACCTCGGAACAGATTGATGAGATCTTAAGGAATTATCGCAAAACCCCCTCGAAGAAGGCGAAAGCTTCAACCGGGAGGGCAACGGATAAGAAAAGGAAAAAGGTTCGAGCCCTTAAGGCTTCTCAAAAAGTGAAGACAGGGCAGAAGAAAAGAGGAAGATGAAAAGACTTAAGAGCAGTGCAGATCTTGAAAATGTAAGGGCAAAACTCTTGGCACAAAGGGATCCTGAACGACCCTGCATTACCATATGTTCAGGGACGGGGTGCCACGCTTACGAATGTGAGAAAGTGGCTGATGCCTTTACCCAGGAGATAAAGAAAAAGAAACTTTCGAACAGGGTTGTTTTGAGAACTACCGGCTGCCATGGCTTCTGTGAAAAGGGCCCGCTTGTAGTCATCTATCCGAAGAAGATCTTTTACCAGCGTGTCAAGGTGGAGGATGCAGCTGATATTATTAATGAAACTATCCTTAAAGGAAATCTGGTTGAGCGTCTCCTGTATGTTGACCCCGACACCAAAGAAAGAATTGTGTATGAAGATGATGTGCCTTTCTACAAGAAACAAAAGCGGCTCATCTTTGGGAACAATGGGATTATTGATCCCACCTCTATTGATGACTATCTGGCGGCAGGGGGGTATGCGGCGTTAGCCAAGGTATTAAACGGAACGAGTCCGGAAGAGGTTATTGACACCATAAAGAGAGCCAACTTAAGAGGGCGAGGCGGTGGAGGGTTCCCTGCGGGGGTGAAGTGGGAGTCCTGCCGTAAGGCAAAAGGTGATACGAGGTATGTAATCTGCAATGCTGATGAGGGTGACCCCGGTGCCTATATGGATAGAAGCCTGCTTGAGGGGAATCCCCACAGCGTGCTGGAAGGTATGATTATTGGTGCTTACGCTATTGGTTCGAACCAGGGGTATGTGTATGTGCGCAATGAGTATCCGCTGGCGGTGCATAATCTTACCATTGCCATGAGGCAGGCTGAGGATTTAGGGCTTTTAGGTGAGCATATTTTAGGTTCGGGTCTTTCCTTCAATGTGAAGATCAGCAGAGGGGGCGGAGCCTTTGTCTGCGGTGAATCAAGTGCTCTGACGGCATCACTTGAGGGAAACGTGGGAGAGCCGAGGGCAAAGCATATCCACACGGTGGAGAGCGGTCTTTGGGATAAGCCCACCAACTTAAATAATGTGGAAACCTGGGCTAATGTGCCCTTGATTATTAACAAGGGCGCTGAGTGGTATGGTCGGATTGGAACTGAAGGGAGCAAAGGTACGAAAATCTTTTCCCTGGTGGGTAAGGTAAACAATACCGGACTGGTGGAAGTACCCATGGGCATTACCTTGAGGGAGATTATCTATGATATCGGGGGTGGCATTCCCGGGGGGAGAAAGTTTAAGGCAGTTCAGACCGGTGGCCCCTCCGGTGGGTGTATCCCGGAGCAGTATCTTGACCTGCCGGTTGATTTTGACCGCTTGAGTGAAGTTGGCTCCATGATGGGTTCCGGTGGAATGATTGTGATGGATGAGAGAACCTGCATGGTGGATGTGGCAAAGTACTTTTTAAATTTTCTTAGAGATGAGTCCTGCGGAAAGTGTACCTCCTGCCGTGAGGGGATTGACCGGATGCATGAGATAGTGGCCGCGATTACTGTGGGTAAAGGTACGGAGAATGATATCGCCCTCTTGGAAGAGCTGGGTGAAGTGGTGGCTGAGACCTCTCTCTGTGCGCTGGGAGGAACCGCCCCCAACCCAGTGTTAAGTACCATCAGGTATTTCAGGGACGAGTATGAAGCCCATATAAAAGATAAGCGGTGCCCCGCGGGTGTGTGCAAAGAGCTTACCCGCTTTGTGATTGATAAGGAGAAGTGTGTGGGGTGTGGCAGGTGCAAGGTGGTGTGCCACAGCCAGGCAGTCACGGGAGAAAAGAAGAAGCTTCATAAAATCAGTCAGAAGAAGTGTATAAAGTGCGGCGCCTGTTTTGAGCAATGCAAGTTTGATGCAGTGAAGGTAGCGTAACATTTTAAATCCGAAATCAGAATATCGAAATCCTAAAAACAGTCCATCGTCCATGGTCGATAGTCCATAGTAAAAAACATAACGCCTGAGACTTGAGACATGAGACCTTTTTTCACTTGAACCCTTGACCCCTGGAATCCTGGAATCCTTCTGAAAGGAAATTAAACGAAAGAAACTCGTTTAACCGGGCAGGCGAAATTCGAAACAAATCCTAATGACAAAAATCCAAATGACTAAAACAAAAGTTTTTAATTTTGGAAAGTGGAATTTTGGATTTGTTTAGTGCTTCGAATTTAGAATTTTGCAATAAGGAATATAGGAAATGGTGAAATTAACAATTGATGGAAAACCGGTTGAGGCTCAGGAGGGAAGCATGCTGATTGAGGCTGCGAGACAAGCGGGGGCGTTGATTCCAAGCCTTTGCTACAATGAGGAGCTTCCTCCCTATGGGTCATGTCGTCTCTGTCTGGTGGAGGTGAGAAAAGGAAAACGGAGCCGTATCACCACTTCCTGCAATTATCCGGTAATGGAGGGGATTGAGGTTATTACCAACGCTGAGAAGATTGCAAAGTATCGGCGGGTGAATATGGAACTCATTCTCGCTCGGTGCCCTCAAGCTGAGGCAGTTCAGGAATTGGCACGAGAGATGGGCATTTTGAAACCCAGATTTTCCTTGAAGAATGAAGATTGTATCCTCTGCGGCCAGTGCGTGAGGGCATGCAAGGAGGTAGTGGGGGTGAGCGCTATCAGTTTTGTGAACCGGGGAACGCAGCGGTGGGTAGCAACGCCCTTCTTTGATTCTTCAGTAGTATGTATCGGCTGTGGCAGCTGTGCCTACGTGTGCCCTACCCAGTGCATTGGTATGGAGGATGTAGGTGATACCCGCAAGTTCCGCAAGTGGAATACGGAATTTAAGTTGAAGGCCTGCAAGGTTTGTGGATACTACTTTGCCCCGGAGTTTCAACTGGAGTTTATGCGGAAGAAATCTAATCTTCCCAAAGAGTTCTTTGACACCTGTCCCAACTGCAGACCATGATTGTGAAATGATCCAGGATGCAAGATACCTGACTTATTATACATGAAAATAACTTTAAAATCCTAAATTCGAAATCCGAAGCACTAAACAAATCCAAAATTCCACTTTCCAAAATTAAAAACTTTTGTTTTAGTCATTTGGATTTTTGTCATTAGGATTTGTTTCGAATTTCGATATTAGAATTTCGGATTTAATAAATACCTAGTGCTCCTCAAACGGAGTGCTCTTCTTGTATGAAAGGAGGTTTTGTTATGTCAGGTGATTTAAAAAAGACCATTCTCGATTTTATAGCGAGCTACCAGTACTCAAACCTTATCACCATCGCGGAAGATGGAGCGCCGCGAGGAAGGATGATGGCGCACCTGCCGGTGAAGGATGACTTGGTCATCTGGTATGCGACGGGGAGTCAGTCAAGAAAGGTGAAGGAGATTGAAAAGAATTCCAAGGCGAGCGTGTTTTTCTATCGTCCTTCCGACCATAGCGGGGTTTCTGCCATAGGAAAGGCAGAGGTGGTGAAGGATGAGGCAACCCGCACAAAGATGTGGCAGGATGCGTGGAAAATGTACTGGAAAGGTGGACCTAGCGACCCCGGATATGGTTTGATTAAGATAACTCCCAAAGTGATTGAGTATCTGGATTACCCCAATCACAAGCAGGAGAGCTTGAAGTTATAAAAATAGTTGCCAGTTGTCAGCTTTAAGTGATAAGTAAAAGGTGCGCTCTGTGTGCACCTTTTACTTTGAGAGCACAAAACAGGTGACATGTCGTTGCGAGGAATCCCGTTAAGACGGGATGACGAAGCAATCTCAACCAGCAAAAACAACTAGATAAGTAGTATGGCTCATAAATCATTTACCATTGATCTTAACGAGCAGTTCCTCCATGCGTTAGACGTAATGGAGAATACTCAAAAAAATGTTTTTATCACCGGTCGGGCAGGTACGGGCAAATCAACCCTGCTTGACTATTTCCGCACTCACACCAAAAAGAAGGCAGTGGTGCTGGCTCCGACTGGTGTCGCAGCGGTGAATGTCAGAGGACAAACTATTCATTCATTTTTCAAGTTTAAGCCTGATGTGACGCTGCAATCCATAAAACTCAGGAAGAAAAAAGAAGACGTGAAAAAGAATATTTATCAAAAACTCGATACCATTGTGATTGATGAAGTATCGATGGTGAGGGCAGATCTGCTTGATTGTGTGGATAAGTTCATGCGTTTAAATGGCAGGGATGCGACTAAAACTTTCGGTGGCACTCAGATGATCTTTATTGGTGATTTATACCAGCTGCCTCCTGTCGTGACAAGCCAGGAAAAAGAAATTTTCCGATCGCACTACCATACTCCCTATTTTTTTAGCGCCAGAGTCTTTGAAAATTTTGATATGGAGTTTATTGAGCTGGAAAAGATTTATCGGCAACAAGACGAACATTTTATCAATCTGCTCAATGCCATTCGGAATAATTCAGTAAATGATAAAGATTTAGCAGCATTGAATCAAAGATATAACCCCGAATTTGAACCATCCCTGGATGACTTCTATGTGTATTTAACCCCTCTCAATGCACAAGCAGAAGCAATAAATGAAAAACAGCTCGCACAGCACAAGGCAAAGCTGCACACCTTTCGAGGCATTACCAGGGGTGAGTTCGGCAGGGAATACCTGCCCACCGCGATTGACTTGCAGGTAAAAAGTGGCGCCCAGATCATGATGCTCAACAATGATTCCAGCAATCGCTGGATTAACGGAACGATAGGCAAGATCGAAACCATAGAAGAAGATGAAGCAGGAGAACCTGTTATCGTGGCTGAATTAGATAATGGCAGAAGCGTTGATATCTATCCTTATACCTGGGAGATCTTCAAATTTTATCTTGAGGAGGGACAATTAAAATCTGAAGTTATCGGTTCGTTTACTCAATTTCCCCTGATGCTGGCGTGGGCTGTTACCATTCATAAAAGCCAGGGGAAAACCTTTGAGAGAGTAATTATTGATCTCGGTCGGGGAACGTTCGCTCACGGTCAGTTGTATGTTGCGTTGAGTCGTTGTACCACTCTCAATGGAATGGTGTTGAAAAAACCTGTTCACAAAAAGCATGTGTGGATGGACTATCATGTGGTAAATTATCTCACTAAATACCAGTACCACAAGGCTGAACAACGATGCTCAGTTGATGATAAGATGGAGATTATCAGGAGAGCTATTAAAGACAAAAAGGCACTCACTATTGTGTATCTTAAACCAAATGATGAGAAATCTAGAAGAACCATAAAACCCAAGAAAGTGGGGGAAATGGAGTATCAGGGAAGGGCATACCTGGGACTTGAAGCATTTTGCATGAAAAGGCAGGACACCAGAGTTTTTAGAGTGGATAGGATACTTGAAATACAACTAGAAACATAGTACATAGGGGACGTCCGTGAAATATTGACTTATTTGAGTAGGCTATCTAAAACTAGAAACAAGCAAGAGAGTGCTGTTAAAAAGTTAATAAATCACGTCCCCTAGTCCTATATGCATTTTCAATTTCTGATAGCGTAGGTTTGTTTTTCATAATTTTTTAATAAAAACTTAAGGGAACCTCTAAAAATTAATTTTTCGTGAAATGGCTTTAACGAAAATCAAATAGTTGCGTTTACAAAGGTATCAGAAGCTCGATTTTTAGAGGTACCCTTAAAAAATAAGCTTTTTATTTTTTAAGTTATTACCCTCCTTCACCGAGGTAATCTATAATTGTGAATTTCTGGGATTCGTTGATGCAGCGCAAAGGAGGGTTGGATGTCTGCTTCACCCTTCCCTTCATCAAGGTAGGGATTTAAGAACGTGTTCTTTTTACGGTGCGGAACTCTGTGGTGGGCACTTCTGTATCAGCTTCACCTCTCTCTCCTCTGTGGAACAGGAAGCCGTTATAGGGTCACTCGATGATTGGTACCTCTATGGACTGGTGATTACCGATATTGACTTGGTGAAAGAGTTTTTCACGCACACTCAAAACCGCTTGGGAGAGGGCCTGCGCAGTGAGAGGTTAAAAGATGAGGAGGTTCGAGGAGCGGTGCGAGAATTTTTTAGCCTCAAAGAGTACTGGAGGTTTGCCTCCAAGGGTAAGCGGTTGGGAAAGTACTGCTTCTCTCGCGCTGAATACCAGATTGCACGGATTGAGTATGAAAAGAACTGGGGGATTACCCCATCACGCTTTGATAAAATTTTAGTGAGCCTTTCTTCTGATTTTACTACCGTGACTGAGGTGCATGAGGCAGAGGCTATTATTGAAGAGAAGGTGGGTACATTCATTGAGGCTTATCAGAAGGGGTGAAGATTCATTCAGTAAATTTCATACAGATCGAGTAGCAATTATCTTCCAGTTTACTTTGCACGGGGTAACCGCATTTGTGAATAACGTGCAACATAATCCTGTTTTCGGCAAGTATCTCAGCAGAGAAACCGCAGATACCCCTACTTTTAGCGATCTCCACCAGATAACAGAGCAGAAAGGTACCAATGCCCCTGTTCTGGTAGTGCTCATGGACGATAAAGGCAAGTTCTGCAAGGTTAGTGGAACGATTGAGGTAGTAACGACCAACCGCGATAATCTGATCCTGGTCTTCATGTTTGATGAGCCCAGCAATGGCCATGTCTTCATCATAATCAGGGTTTACCATCTGCTGGAGTTTACTGTGAGGCATATGGACCCGGCGGGTGAAGAATCGTTGATAAAAACTTTCATCGGAGAAGGAGTAGAAGAATTCCTTCATTAAAGGTTCATCGGTGAATCTCACCGGTCGGAAAAAGACTTCAATGTTTTGATCAAAGCATTTTGTAACCTCCAGTTCCACCGGGTAGGGTCTACAAGTTTTGGGTGGTTCTTGATCAGCATATACATAGCATCGTATTTTTGCGAAGTTAAGGAGTTTTTGGTGGAACTTGGGGTGAGCAATATTAATCAGCGCGATTGCCCTCTCGCGGAGACTCTTCCCGTGTAGATATGCCACACCATACTCTGTAACCACATAGTGGACATCTCCCCTGCAGGTTACTACCCCTGTTGCTTCACTCAAGTGGGGAACAATGCGAGAAACGGTTTCATTTTTTGCCGTTGAAGGGAGTGCAATGATAGGTTTACCGCCTTTAGACTTGGAGGCGCCGCGCATGAAATCTGCTTGGCCTCCAAGCCCGCTGTAAAGAAGGTAGCCTAACGATTCTGCTGAAACTTGTCCGGTGAGATCAACCTCAAAGGCTGAATTGAGTGCCACCATCTTCTGGTTGAAGCTGATGACAAAGGGATCGTTCACGTACTCACTGGGATAGAGTTCAACAATGGGATTATCATTGATAAAATCATAAAGTTTTTTGGTGCCCATACAGAGCGTGGCAACGATCTTTCCTGGGTGGAGAGTCTTTTTCTTGTTAGTTATCACTCCCTTTTCCCACAAATCTACCACCCCGTCGGTGATCATTTCGGAGTGCACACCGAGATCTTTTTTATCTTTAAGAAAGCCGGTGATGGCTGAGGGGATAGTACCGATGCCCATCTGGATGGTGGAGCCGTCTTCAATCAGTGCCGCAATATTTTTAGAGATTTGCTTAGTGACTTCATCGGGGAGAGGGACAATGACTTCCGGCAGTGGTGTGTTGTGTTCAACGAGAATATCAATCCGATCAATATGAATAAGAGTATCTCCTCGGGGACGTGGCATTTGGGGGTTGATCTCTGCAATAACCGCTTGTGCGCTCTCCGCAGCAGATTTTACTACATCTACGGAGATTCCATAGCTGCAGAACCCCTGTTCATCTGGTGGTGTTACTTGAATGAGCGCGACATCAATGGGGATGCTGCGACTCCTGAAGAGATGAGGTAAATCGGAGAGAAACACCGGGGTGTAGTCTCCGCGTCCATCTGCGATTGCACTGCGAGTGTTCTCACCGATAAAAAAGGCGTTGCAGCGAAAATTGTTACAGAATTTCTCATTGGTATAGGGGGTATCTCCTACCGTTATGATATGCATGATCTCAGTATCAGTAAGCTGGTTTCCTACGTTTTCTAAGGCCTGTACTAAGAGACTGGGTACCGCACAGCCTGAACCGATAAAGATTTTTTCACCCGGCTTTATTTTTTTTAACGCGGATACAGGGTCTTTGAGTTTATGCCGATATTTTACTTTCCAATCTTCCTGGGCCATGCGCTTTTCCTTTTAAAAAAATTTTACCACTTGCATTCCATAAAGGCAAGAAACATTAATAATAGGGTTCAGGGTGACTCTAAGGTATCTTTGGCTATCAGGAAGTACAGCTTCCCAGAGTGCCTCAAGTGACTGGCGAGGTACTCAGCCTGGACCCCCGCTCCACAGAAAAGATCTACTCGATGGGGACCTCTGATGGCACCCCCCTCGTCTTGAGCGAGCACGAAGCGAGACCACGACTTCGTAGGGTTAGACAAATCTGATGAGGTAATAGAAGGTACACCGGTTACCATATAGGAGAGGGCTCCAGGGGGAAATATCTGTTTGTCGGTTGCAATTGATCTCCCAGGCGTGAGCGGTATTCCAAGGGAGCCTGTGATATCACCCTTCCATAGACTGAAAAAGGTATAGCGCTCATTTCGATTAAGGTAGTGCTGAAGTTGGTCAGGGTGTTGTGCGAAGTATGAGCGGATGGATTCCATCGATGCCTGCTGAGGCGAGATAACACCATCTTTGAGCATCTCCTCCCGAAGTGAGCGGTAAGGGTAGTAGTTACTGCCTGCGAAATGGAGAGGGAGAAGTGTGCCATCGGATAACCTAACCACTCCTGAGCCTTGTACATGCAGGAGGTAGCAGTCGATGAGGTTCTTGAGGTACACGATTTCATACCCTTTGCCTTTCAGTACCCCTTCCTCATCAATCTGTTTTCGCGTATAGTAGGGGTACTCCTTGCCGTCTTTAATTCTCACCGCTTTTTTAAGTCCATGAGGTTTCGTTGCTCTGATGACGAGATCGTCAGGTAAACGGTAGAGTGGATAGCGGTACTCTTTTCTGGGTGTAAGGTTTCCCTCCACCTGAGGGAGGTAGTATCCGGTAAAGGTGACCATTCCAGTTCCATTTTCACCGTTTGATTGGTATACCTCAAAGTACGTTTTGATGAGCTGATTTAAATCTTGACCCTCGCTATGTTCAAGGATGCGAAGGAATTGTTCTAGCGTTTCCTTTATGGTTTCCGAGGATATGGTCTTTCTGCCAAAGGAGTAGAGAGCTGGTTGGGTGAGCTGGTAGAAGTAGTTAATCTGTTTTTTCAGTGCGCGGATAAGTTCCTCCTTGTCTCCGTTGTCGAAGAAAAAGGGGTACTCATCAGGGGAAAGTCGCACCAGGTGGGGGCGGAACGGTTCGATTGGTAGAGGGGGAAGGGTTACCCTCTGGCAGTTGGAGGTAAGCAAACCTATGAGCACTAGCACCAAGCTTACCCACTGGCGAAGGGAAAATGATTTCATAGATGTCCTACCACCTTTCTCAAATTCTTATAGGGGGAAAATGGTTCAAGGCTACAGAGGTTCTTTAAATTTCTTATAGCAGCTGGCATATAGGTAGTAAAATGAATTTTTTTCTTTATGGTGGAGAGATAGGCGAATGCACCCAGTATCTGCATCGCGCGGTGGAGTGCAATAAAAGGATATTCTGAAAGAAATTTTTCTCTCTCAACGGTAGTAATCAGAGAGAGCTGCCTAAGATAGTAGTCTATGAGTGTGGTTTGCAACCCCTCATCGAGATCGACGTAGGGATCAAGCAGGAGAGAGGCAAGATCGTAGTGAAGGGGTCCTTTCCGCCCTCCCTGGAAATCAACAAAACGGAACTGATGCGCTTTGATCATGATGTTATTTGATTGAAAATCCCGATAGAGAAAAAAGCTTCTGTCCATCAATGAGAGAGTGCTCGCAAGCTCTTGGAATTCATCATGGAGAAACTCTTCGGTAATATCCACGTTGAGATACCCTTTCAGAAAGGCGCGAAAGAAGTAACCTGATTCCCAGGTACGAACGAAGTGACTATCATACGGTACGCTATGAATCTTGGTGGCATCAAATCCCTGTGCTCCTTCGACTTGGATGGAGGGAAGGATGTCAAGTAGCTGTTGGTATAATTCTCTGAGTCGTACCGGGTCATGTTTCATCTCACGTGCCTTATCCCGCAGATGGGTACTCCCTAGGTCTTCTATGATAAACCAGCCCCTCTCTCTTTGAAACTCATAGATCTCAGGTGTGCCAATCCCTTGAGACCTCAAATGGGTACCAATGTAGTAGAAGGAGTCGTTTTCATTAATTCCTGCTTCGTTGGAGGAGGGGTGAGAGTTAACTACTATAATGAGAGAACCGCTTTGATAAGAAAGACGATAGAACACCCGATCAGAACCACCTCCTGAGAGGAGCTGCCAGGTGGATTCACTAATGGCTAGGTTATTGCTGCGGAGATACCCTTCTGCAAAGGAGATGATCTCTTGAGAGGGGTGATCCTGGTTACAATTGCCCATACTGTGCTATCGTGAATGGTAAATCGTGAATGGTAAATCGTAATTTTGCATCTTGTATCTTACTAAACCACCACTTTTCCCTTCAACGAGTGCTTCACCTTGATTCTATCACTAATGATGCAATCTTCAATGGTGAGGTTGTCACTGACTTCCACTTCGTCCCAGATAATGGAATTTCTTATGATGCACTTTTTACCAATGGAGGTATTGCTCCCCACACTCACGTAACCTTCAAGAAGAGTCCCTTTTCCTATAGCGATGGATTCCTTTTGATTAGCAATAGAAAGGGCGTCTCTCATTAATGGTATTCTCTTGTGGAAGATATCACTGTGGATGTGGTGATAATCTTCTGGTGTGCCGATGTCACGCCAATAGTGGTTCTCAACGTGATATCCGCAGACCTTCATACCTTGAGCAATGAGGTTACGATAGATAGTAATAATATCTGCATAGCAGCGGGGAGAGATTTCCCTTAGCAGGAGAGGGGAGATGATGTGGATGCCGGTGAAGGCGCGCAGGTAGGTAGGGGTGGAGGTCTCCTTAACCCTTTCCCCTCGAATACCGACAATGCGCTTTTCTTGGTCAATCTCTACATGATGGTAACGAGGATAGGTGTGGAGAACAAGCGTTGCCAGGTTGCCACTGGTCAAGTGATAGTGATAGGCAGCGTCAAGGTCAATGGTGTGGATACTATCTCCATTGACCACGATAAAAGGTTGATCGTCCCAGAAATATTCTACGTTTTTGATCCCTCCCCCAGTACCTAAAAGGGAGGGCTCATGGCTGAGGGTAATATTCACATCTGCAGGAGTGTTTTCCCTAAAGTAGTTACTTATGTGCTGGTGGAGATGGTGGGTGTTAATGATGATATCTTTCACACCTATTCCCTTTAGTTGAGTGATGATAAGAGATAAAAGGGGAATAGTGTAGATAGGAAAGAGGGGCTTTGGCCTGAGATTAGTTAAGGGGAGGAGACGGGTTCCTGTACCTGCTGCAAGAATCATAGCTTTCATGGTAGTATGCCTGTTTAGTGATAGAGGAAAAAGCGCCGTGCTGTTTCCTTAAATGTAGTAAGATCTTCTTGCCAGGAATGTTCGCATTGGTCTAGATCGAGATGGTGCTCGATACTTTCCCTCACCCTTTTATCTCCGGTGATGAGGTCAATAGGCATTTGCTCCTCTTCATATTCATAGGGGGGAGTACGCCAGGCAAACTGGGTGGGATAAAGTGAGAGAGTATCCTGGAGGATGGCGAGCGTGGTGAGGTAGGGTTTGTAGGTGTGGGAGTCGTTAACATGAATCTGCACGCCACCACAAACCTTATTGTGCCATTTATTAAAGGTGGGTTCAAAAAACACTTCCCTTAGGTGGATACCAGGTAAATTTCTTTTGTGGAGTTTCTCTTTTAAATGGTAGGGATCGATAAAGGGGGCTCCACACAGCTCGAATGGGGTGGTGGTGCCTCTCCCTTCAGAAAGGTTAGTTCCCTCAAGCATCACCTGCCCCGGGTAGACCAGGGCAGTGGAGGAGGTGGGCATATTAGGTGAGGGTGCTACCCAGGGGAGACCGGTGTGGTGAAAGAGCATCCGGCGATTCCATCCCTCCAGGGGTATCACTTCAAGCTCACAGCCGATCTGATAGTGGTTATTGAAGAGGAGCGCTACTTCTCCTATGGTTAATCCATGCCTCATGGGGATGGGGTAAACCCCAACAAAAGAGCGAAGCCCTTCCTTGAGTATATTTCCCTCTACCCTCTCTCCTCCCAGAGGGTTGGGCCTGTCGAGCACTACCACTTTTTTTCCATAGCGCTTTGCTGCCTGCAGGCAATAGGCCATGGTGGAAATGAAGGTATAGACTCTCGTTCCCACGTCCTGGAGATCAATAACCATAGTATCGATATGGTCCATCATCTCGCGGGTGGGTATGCGGGTTTTGCCATAGAGACTCACTACCGGGATGTGATAGCGTGGGTGAAGGAAATCGTCTGATTCCACCATGTTGTCCTGTTTTTCTCCCCTGATACCGTGCTGTGGCCCGAAGAGGACCTTTAGGTGGTGAGGGTATCGCTCAACCAGGAGATCAGGGGTTGCTCGAAGCTGACTATCAACGGAGGCTTGATTAACCAGGAGCCCTATCCTCTTCTCGCCTAACCAGGAGGGAGAGAGTTCAATCAGTCTTTCAATGCCTAGTTTTACCGTAGCCATTTAACTTGCCTTAAAAGGAAGGTTCCCCGGTGCGTGCGCTTTTCCAAAAATAACTTTTATCAGGGAGGATAATTGTATTCTACGAAAACCATAGGTTGTAATACAGGTATCCTTGGGACTTAACCATTCACGATCAAAGGGGTTATCCAGGAGCACGTAGATAGTATCCTGGTTTCCTTTCTGCAACTTTTTGATAAGCACCTTCTGTCCCCCGTGACCCTGCGCGTTAGAGATACACAGGATGCAGAGTTGATGATGGTTGAGGAGGGCGCTGATGCGTTCAATTTCCTTGTGGTCAGGGTTTAAGGAGAAGAAATGGAATGAGAGGGTGTCTGAAAAGTAGCGTTTACATTCCCTTATCAGAAAGTGGTGAGCAGTAGGTTCATATCCCTCTTCCAGCGTGGGGAGTGTTGATAGATCAGGGAAGAGGAGAAGGATATCTTTTGTCTTGTCACTTG
>Ga0315291_10001554_pt1 | contig 30701 bp, 34 predicted proteins | sample YL17G12_20_MG_FD_203070 | JGI IMG/M metagenome (GOLD analysis project Ga0315291, IMG submission 203070) | Sediment microbial communities from Yellowstone Lake, YNP, Wyoming, USA - YL17G12_20 | ecosystem: Environmental > Aquatic > Freshwater > Lake > Sediment | place: USA: Wyoming | collected...
ACATAGGCATTTGCAAACATTCCCTGCATATTTGTTACTTTACTTACATCCCAGCCACTTAAATCCCCATTAAATGATGTAGCAACATCAAACATATTATTCATATCCGTCACTCGACTAGTATCCCAAACAGATAAATTCTGATTAAAATTCTGGGCACCATAGAACATAAAATTCATGTCCGTCACACCACTCGTATCCCAACTGCTTATATCTTGGTTGAAATCAGAATTTGCAAACATTGAATTCATGCTAGTTATACAACTGGTATTCCATCCAGTTATATCCCCATATGTTGCATCAAAACCAGTCACTCCACTATACATAGAAGTCATATCTGTTGCTGTGCAGCCACCACCACAAGGACCACAAGTAGCATTACAGACATCACAAGCAGAAGCAAAGCTAACTAAAAAAAGAGCAACTACAAGAAATAAACTTAGCCTGACTGCATTCTTCAAGCTAACGCCCCCAAAACTTTTGTTGTTATTACAATTAACCTCCTAAAAAAATTCATCGTTGCTTCTTCCCCCTAATCACCAAAAAGCTTATTTCTTAAGCTTTGGGCCCTTAGTGTTGACGTACATAGTTACTGCTTTATGCAATCCATGCGCAAATCCTTTTCCCATGTTAATCCCTCCTTAGTTGAAGACAAAGTTTTCAACTTTATCTTTCATTTCCATTTCTTTACTTTGAACCCCATATAGCTTCCGACAGTTCTCGCAAGAGAATTGCCAAAACCCTTCTGGAATCGTTTCCACCCATCGTACATAAGGCTACCTCACCATTTCTTAAACTTAGTTCCATAACCCTTTTTGTACATCTTGAAGACAATATCTGACTTCAACGGCTCTATTTTTACCTTTTGTGTTTTCATTTTACTTTGCTCCATGTTTTTTTACCAAATCTTGCCATACCTACTGACATATTGGCAATGCCCGACGCCTTCATTCGCTTTGCTGTTCCGAACATAGCTTTTCCAGTTATCTTCATTTTACATCTCCTCCACTTCATTTTTCTGCTCAACTTCAGACAAATCATGCAGAACCACATTTGTCTTGCCCCTTAAAGGACTATTATACTTGAAAATACCCTGCCCCTCTTCCAAAGTGTTTATCCAACTTGGAGCCGGCTCTGAAAATACTTTAACTGGCTGCTTAGGCTCACTCATATCTAAGGGCCCTAATTGACTCAACCTATTCAATTTTCTCTTAAGCTCAGCGATCCTCTGAGCAACAGCATTGCTCGATTTCTGGACTTCCAACATCGTCTTTGACATCCTTTCCGTCTGCTTAGCATAAGCTGCCGAACCCGTATTGCTCCCCATCACTGGATTAAAGAAGAAACCACCCTGTTGCTCTTTTCCCTTCATCATCGTATCTGTAATATTTTTAGTTGAGGAAATCTGCTGCCTTATATTGTCAATAAGGGAAACCCTGTGCTTCAAACTATAATTTTCGTATTCTAAATCAAGAATTGACTTCATAAGACCTTCCCTATCTCCCCGCTCATATGCTTTCAATCCAGTCTTAAATGGAGAAAAATCAACCTTAGCCAAATCGGCCTTACCATTAAAAATATCATCAACAAAATAATCTACTTTTTCTGAAGCCCTGGCCCTTTCTACTTTTGCTTTATTTGATTTATCTCTCCTCTTCAATTCATCATCAAGACCGCCAACCCTCAATGGATTCAACCAACCCGGCTGATCAACAATTTCCTCACCGGTAGACATATCTACTCTTACTTTTGGCTGACCAACATTAACTGGACTAAAAACAGACCCTGCACCGCCACTAAGGTCACTGAATAGACCCTCTTCTGGAGCCTCTTCAAATCTTTTTAAACCTTTTGCAAGAGTTCCCTTAAATCCAGCTTCTGCCGCACCCTCTATTCCAGAAACTGCCTCACCAGCAATTTCACCAACTGCACCCGCAGTACCAGCAGCCGCACCCCTGACAACTGCAGCTCCAGCAGGACCACCCATCTGAGCAGCCCTTACAGAACCTACTTTTTGTGCCAATGCAGTTCCTAGCTCATCAATCTGAAATTTAGAAAGACCCGCCTGTTGAAGCATTTGCCAATCCGGAGCAAGACCCTGATTAACCATATTTCTTGCACCATCAAAAGCTGCTGAAGCTAATTGACTTTGCCTATAAGAATCAATTGGCAAAACTTTTCCTGTTGTTGGATCCAACATAATCATATCTAATTGACTTTTTAAATCAGAAGCAGTCACTGTTCCAAATCTTAACTGGCTAGTCAACTCTGTAAACGGTTCTCTTGCAGCTGCTTCAGCACCAGCAATTCGCCTCTCTCTCCTCTCAAAAGCAGGACCTCCAGGAAGTAACCTGGGCCCCTCTTCTTTTTTCTTTCTTACCGGCCTAAATTCCTTTAATCTAGCATCATCACGCACAGACCCTTTTGACAAAATATCATCATTTGAAGTTTGCCCAATTCCTTTAAAATCTGTTCCTTTAAAATCTGTTGGACTAACTCCCTGCGGCCTCATAATTGACTCCGCAAAATTTCTTTTAGAAGCAAGATTAGATTTTATTCCTCTAGCTGCAAGACTGTGCCTATATGACTCCTTATACCATCCACCAGTTTTGCTCTTAAAACTAAATCTCATTCTTCCCCTTCCTTTTTCTCCTCTTCTTGCTTTTGAAGTTCAGCAGACTGAGGTTCAGAAAAAATTGTCGATACCTCTACCTTCGGTTTATTCCCCCTCAATTCTTCTATTTTTGATTTCCTAATTGCCCTATCCAATTCTTCCTTCTGCGCATTAAGAAGCAACAAATCACTCATCAGTATCCCTTTATTAAAAGGATCTCTCGGATCGGCAACATATTCTGGCCCCAACTTATTCTTCCACATCCGATCCAATTTTTCACTACTTTCAAAAAAATCCTGTAATTTCTCTTCGTCTGAAGTCAAAGTAATTGATTTCTCCCTTCTCCTTGCTTCAGCCTCAACTTCAGGAAATCTGGCAAGCTCAGTGGGAACTGGCTCCAACGCCTTTAACGCTTCTGGCTTAAAAGTAGCAGTTTCTGGAAGCTTATACCTTTTCCTGAAGTCCTCTTCCCCCTTCTTAAAACCCTTGGCAGCAGCTCTAGATAACCAACCCTCTGCAAAATTATTTCTTTTAGAATATAAATTCGTCTTAATTCCTTTAGCTGCAAGTGAGTGCCTATATCCTTCATATCGCCAGCCTTTCATTTTACAAATCGCCCCCATAGACGCTTCCCGCATGATCAAGATATTCTGCCATTTTCTTATTTCTTAATCTTGGTTTCTCAAAATCAAAATCTTCCCTAATTTTATGTGGCACTTCTTCTGATTCAAAAGTACCTAAAACATCTTTTCGCTGATCCTGAGACAATTCACGAAAACTTTTCCCGTATCTCCACTCGGCCATATCATCCAACTGAACCTCTGTTGGAGAATTATAAATTGTAGAGCCAGAACCAAGTTTCATCATCCCAGTCATATAACCTTTCTCAGTATCTGTTTGAAATGGAAAAATATATTTTTCCTTTTTGCTAGCCATAGCTACTTTTGGAGCCATAGCTATAGCCTGTTCTGGCTCCATTAAAGAAGGCAATATAGAGGCATTCTCAACACCAAAAGAAGGCATCAATGATGGTTGTGGAGACGGAACTTCCCTTTCAGGAAGTCCGCCTTCCACTGGTTGGGCTTGCTGTTCTGATAAAGAACCTATCTGAGCATATTCTTGAACAATTGGCGGCATCACCGGCAATGTCACTTGCCTCGGCATATATTCAAACTCTGTAAATGCAGGCTGCCTTTCAGCTTCAACCTGACCTTCATAAATATTAATCCCTTCAATTGGGCTAAATGTATCTCCTTTTCTTAATGTTTTCCTCTTATTTCCCGTCCTGATGCCATATGCAGAAGCAACTTTTCTCCAATCAACCCATCTTTTCTTCTTATCGTCCCACACCACATCCTCAACTCTAGAACGATTACCTTTTCTCGAATTAGCGACGAGAGAAGTGCGAATACCTTTCGATGCAAGTGAATGTCTGTAGCTCTCCCTAAACCAACCGCGTTTCATGTACATTTCTAGGAGTAACTTCCTTATAAATACGCGTATACGAAATATTACATTGTGCACTCAGAAGTACAATTAAAAACTTTATTTAAATACTATTTAAAAATAACCGTGCTTCTTAATCATTCTTTTCCTATAATCTTCTTCTCTTTTAATAAACTGACAATTCATACATAAAATCTGAAATCCGGCCGGAAAATTATGTTCTATTATCCATCTTTTAACTCCGTTGCCAAGAAGTCCACATCCTGAAATCTCGCAAGATTTAGGTTGTGGATGAATTGGCTTTTGTCTCTCGTTCATCCTGAAATCCCCTCGCTTTTGTAATGATGTGATAACCAAGTTATTTTGTTGAGCATCTTGCCTTTCTGATAAATCTTTCGACCATTATCTTGTAAGTCAAAATCACAATACCAAACCTGCTCCTTAGTCCCACCAACAATCTGACCAAACTCACACATACTTCCTTTCCTTATACCTTTGAAAATTCCAGAAGAAAACTTAGCCCTAATCCCTCCTTTTGCTGGTTGAGTATCATGCAATCTTCTCCTGACAAAGCGGTAATTATCATCAACATAAACCAAGTCCTGATTTGGTGTGGCACTCGATAATTCATTAGCAATCACGAAGCTATCAACACAATGACTAGAAAACTTCTTCTCACTCTTATCGCTTGACTTCTTCAAGCTTAACTTTTCTCGGAATCCTTGAGTATCATAACCATTGAACTGAATAAGATTTCCAACACCAACTTTTACTCTCAAAAAATCATAGAGCATCTTTTTTCCAATCTCGATTGTTGAAAAATTCTTACCCCAGCGATTATCTCGATGGTTAAAGCAAACATCCTCAATAACCACAGCATCAAAAGGATAGCAGTTGAATAATTCAGAAATGCACTTCTGTCTACTCTGAATAATTTGCAGTTGAGATGGAGCAATAAAACCTTTTTTGCTCCTGTTATCGCTTCTGCACTCTCTTCGTCGACAATTCCTGAATCGTCTGGCCCTTCGTAAAGCCTTTCTCTCCTCAAGCTTCTTAACAAGCTTTTTCTTGTCTGGAAGCTTCCACATAACATTCAAAATATTCTCAGTCCCCGATATGACTGAATACCCCTCAAATTTTGTGCCGAAGTCACAACCTAAAACCGTCTTCGGTATTTCTTTTCTCGTGTCAACAAGCATCTGAAGTCCAAATTGATTGAACTTATTCCAGACTGGAACTGCTTGTTTTCCTTCTAACAATTTTCTTGCTTTAGACTCTTTGCACGGCGTTAATGGCTTACCATCCTTGCTTAACACGAAAACTCGTCCAGACATACTGGCTCTGTCTTCAGAGTTATACTCACTTCGCAAATGAGAATAGAACTTAGATTTCGCATCAACTTTGTTAGTCTCATCGCTAATCATGGCATTCAACGATTCTGCCGAAGAGGGCAAAGCTAGTGAAGCACTCTGCCGTTCTTGTAGTTCTGTTCTCGTAGTCGTTTCCATTTTCTTATTTTTTCCCTCAACTTTTGCTAGTGAACTGTCGCCTTCCGTTTCGTCACGGGAAGCCCTAACCTCAACTCCGAAGAGTTAGGTCAGGGTAGTTCACCCTTTTTATATAAACTTCATGCTTATATTTTTTATCCTTCTTCCCCCACCAAGCTCTTCTTTTCTTATTATGCTCATCATTCTTCATTCAGGAACCTCCAAACCACATTTCCTACAAAAAAACTTGCCATTAATGAAAGTTGCATGCGCACCACAAGCACCACACTTAACCCACGTATCTTTATGAAATCTAGTCATCTTTTAGACAGAATCCTCGTATATACCCGCATAAACAAGGCATCCTCCTCCACTTCATCCATCATTTTCTTCACAAAACTGTCGTCTTTCTCCAAATCTACTGCTACGTTCACTAAAAAATCCTGTTCATTTTCAGCCAGTTTCTTTTCTTTTTTCATCGTCACGTCACACCCTCTTCTTTTTTTTCCCATCAGCATAGGGGATGGTCCAAGTCCCCTCAAGTTCCTTATTCAATTTTATCCTTGCAGCGACTTCGCCAACTATTATGCTTGATTTAAACTCAGGATAAAGCTTGTTAATTATCTGAATCACCATTGATGCAGGAATATAACCTATCTTCTTCTTATAGAAAATTTCTGCCTTTGCAAAAAGCTCTGATGAAGTTATCTTCTCGGCAATCTCCTCTATCTCATCAACCTGCTTAGCACCAGTCAACTTATCCAAATGCTCATCTTTCTTTGTCTCATAAGACTTCAAAAATTCCTCAGTAACAAAGTTCAATGGATGAGGGATCCTAACGTAACCAAGAGTCATCAATTCCCTCGTTTTATAAGCAGAATAACAAACCTTCTCCTCATAATCGATATACATCGTCTCCAAGACATAGTGTGAAGACTTATACTCTTCTTTTAGTGTCGGAGAGCAAAATATGAAATGAATTGACTTCTTTCTTAATTGCTCTTTCAAAGCACCAAGAATAATATTGATTCTGTGAGAATCAAGCCCATACTCCTCGGACTGCTCGTCAACAAGAACTGCACAGCCCGGCTTCAATGTAGCCCTATTATACACCAAATCTCTATAATCAAAATAAACATTATCTATTGAAAATTCAGGATCCAATATCTTACAAATCGTTATGGCACTATATGACTTTCCATTTCCTTGCATGCCTGTTATGCTGGCGATAAATGAATGGTGGGCCTCTATCGACCTACGAGAATCTAAAGTAGCCATAAGTTCATCTGTATAATCTTCTTCCGTCGCACGATAAAACGATGGCTCAGAATCGGCACGAAGTTCCACCCTATCTTTTATTTCCCTTGGAAGTTTTGAAGTATCTATCATTAATTCACCCAGATAATTGCCCCATTATCTCCGCCCAAAGATCTAATCAGCTTCTTATTAAAACTTGTCCTTTTCATTATTGAAAACTTTGAATTCTTCCAATATTTTTTATAGCCAAAAAAAACAACTAAATCCAAAGCCCCGAATAAAAAACAAGCCTCCGGATAAATAATAGTCCAATTTGGCGTCAATATCTCCACACTTATAAGCAACAAACATAATGGATAAAGCAAAAATGAGAATACTATTCCCCCTAAATAACTCCATCTACTCTTATATGGCTCATGCAATTTAACTCCGACAATTAACCCGGTCATAACAACTTTATCATAAATCCCTTGTTTTCTCGCATCATAATAATGACCCAGCTCATGAAAAAAAATAAGCAAAACAATCATCCCTATATCGATCAAATACATCGTTACCCGAACCTCTTATATCTTCTAGTAGTTAAAATTACCTGTATCTCATAAATTTTCTTCCAATGGCCAATTCTCTTACTTTACTGTAAATCCAGGCCTTTATCTTGTTCAATTCTCGCTCAACATCAAATTTTGTGACTACAGAACCATCATCCTTTGCAAAATAACTATAGTAATCTGGATTTGACTCCAAAGCCATCTCAATATCATAAAGACTCATTCCAGCCTCAAGCTGATTCTCTTCTAAAACCATCTTCTCAATATCCCTTATTGCCTCCTGCAAAACAGCATATTCCTCGCTATCTGGAGGAAAAAGCTGAAAAGACACCAAAAATAATTCTGAATAATAATGAGGCATCAGGAAATATCTCGTTAGTGCAACCAAGCACTAAACTTTAAGATCCTGAAGTCTCAGCAGCATCATTTCGGTGTATGTATATCTGTACATCATTGTTAATCACCCATAGCTGTGTTTTTTCCAACCGCCCCGATCAATTGAAACCCATTGCTCGATCATAATATTATTAAAAGCATATTTTTTCGCGAATTCCTCGAACTGCTTATGTGTATGATGCCTATTTGTGCTAATCTGCAATAACATAACTTGCCCCCCACGCAAAGCCAACAAATCAAACAGGCCAAAGCAATCTTTTTCTTTCGCATACCTGTTTGTCTTTTCAACAACATCAACTATCCAACCAGCTTCCTGCAGCTCCTTAATGGCTTTTAGCCTACTTCTATTGCCTTTTCTTCTTAGATTAATCATAATAGAGACACAATTATCAGCACTGCACCAACAAGCATGAAAATAAGATTCATATATTGCCTGTTATAATACAACTGCATTTCTTCTACCCAGGGATCACGATAGAGATTTCCTTGGGTTATTATGAACGCTTCACTCTTTACCATCTTTTATCTTCTCCCACGTCGCACCACAATGATTGCACTCGTAAACAAACAACAACTCCACCCCTGGAAAACCCCTGGCGCTTGAATAAGTATAATTTCCACACACCAAACACTTCGGATTGGCTACATTAACCTGCTTTCCAAGACGCTTATCTTTTTTTACCATACGGCAACTCCAGCTGACCATTCTCAGCTAATGATAAATTCTTATTATGCCAACATAAGGGCATTCTTTACATGATTCATCAGTGACTAACCAATTCCTGCCGTTCTTTCCAGCCCTCACTTCTACTGATTTAACACAATCATCAATGGTTTTTTCTGGCATTTTCCACCCTCCCTAACCTTTCTTCTAGCTCAGCAATTTTAATCTTCACAGCCGGCAAATCAACATCAATAGCCGCCTCTGTAACGGCCATCTTTATTTCCTCATCTATGTTAGCTTTTCTTATAACTTTTTCGATTTCCCTAATTATCGCTTCTCTAATTAGCTTCTCTATCTCACTCCTTGGAAACCGTATTTGAATGCTTTTATCCTTCACGATAACACATCTCCGATGTATTAATCATCATTGCCCCTCTCGCTCGATTCACCTAAAGGTGCGATACCTCATTCAGCCAATAATACCACAAAAATCTAACCCAATATTGTCGACAAACCAATTTTATGGCAATCACTTAAAATCTTTAAAATTTTAGCATCATCATTAATAAATTGTTCTGGAATAAAAAGAGCATTATAACCAAATTCCTCGAAATGCAGAGTCCTAGCCTGCTTATAGCCCATAATATCTCCATAAGCAATTTTATGATGAATATCATTGAATACCTCTACAACTATCTTCTCAGTCATGTGAATAAAATCAGGGCATTTCCCACCAATCACAACAGCACCGTCACCACAATAGAAATAAGGCAAATTATTCTTCATTATAACATCTTCTACCCTCTTTTCAAATGATGTTTTCTTCCTAAACCTAACCTTCAAAATAGCAGCAACCCGTTTATTCTTATTCTGCTTCCAATCTGCTAAAATCTTATCCTTAACTCCCGGCAACTTGCAAATATTATTTTCACCAGATATCCTATCCGACATTCTTTTAGCAAATTTAGGATCCAGCATCTTTCTCTTGAAACCAGCAACTCCCTTTAGGCCAATATCTGATTGACGCTCCTTAAATGCTTCCTGACGCTCCGATTTTTCCATATAAGCTTCGTTCAAATCTGCAATTACAGTTAATTTACAACCAAAATATCCTGCTATCTCGCAATATGAAGCACCAGAATAATACATTGACAAAATCAGTTCAACATCATCGAATTCCTTGAATATTTTCTTAGCGGACCCTTTTCTTTCCAAAACAGAGAGCTTAGCCTGTTCACTTAAAGTTCTTGTTTCAATACCTTGTTTTTTTAATAAAACAAGAATTGCTTGTTTACAACAACCAAATTTAACCCCCAACTCTGTTGTCGACTTTCCACTAAGATACAAACCAATTATTTCATCTTTTTTTTCTAATAATTTCCTATTTTTATCTACCGCAGACATAGCAACATCAAGAAGCTTACTTACCTTTTTTGTTGATGTCTTAAATAATCCAGCAACTTTTCTTAAACTCTTTAATTTAGCATATTCCAATCTCATCAATTCAATTTCATTTTCAGTAAAAATTCTTTTTTTCATTTTAATATACTAATTACTATACTAGGATCCTCTTTCCTGACTTTCTCCAAGAGGAGACGGAATTTTTAGCAGCTTCCTCTCTTCCAAACTCTTCCTGTGATCAGCGTCAAGACCTGATGCCCTTTGGTTAATTGAAACCATGTCCTTCAGGAACTGATGTATCTGTCCTCTCCATGCTTCCCTTATAATTGAAGTATCAATCCTAGCAATATCAAGATGACCTCTGTTTGGCCAGTAGTAGCCAAATTTCTTAATCATTGAAACAGCATAAACTTTCACATCACCAACTAACTGAGAATGCTCATCCTCTAGTGTTCTAAGAACCTTTGGCTCCTCAAAGAAATTAAATGGAAATCCAAATTTCTTGAAAACAAAACAATCCTCTTTTACAATATAACGCGATGGATCGATTCCTCTCTTTTCTAAAGCATCAATCTCCTCCTGAGTTAAAGCAGCAATTTTGTTCAGATCTTTATATGACATAATTTGACAATAACCCGTCACTTTTCCGACGCGAAACTCACCGTGCTCTTTATCTCCAGTAAAATACAAATCATGCAACATCGGTGGTTTCGAAAGCAACGCAGCATCTATAATATCCTTCATATCTGCAGCCACCAAATCCACTTTTGGTTTTTGCAAAATCTTCATAACTACCCAGATAACGACACCAATGGCAGCAAGAATAATTACCCAGGTCAGAACTTTAGAAACCAAAGCCTGCATTCCTTGAAATCCAGTCGTAAATAGAGTATATCCTATAACCAGAACAATAACAACTATTATTCCAACAAGGATTATTTTACTTTTATCTGCTCTTGACTCTGGCTGAGTTTCTACTGCCATTAATTAAACACCCCTAATTACATCAAAATATAATAAACTGCTGCTGCTAAACACAAAACTCCAAGTATTGCTACAAATATCGCCAAACCCTTCACTGTCTTCTTCTGCTTACGTTGACTTGGCAATGGCGGCTGAATAATTGGCCTACCAAACTGATCATATTGCTCAACCGGTACCTGCATTGGCCTGCCATATTGATCATATTGAGGCATCGGCTGCTGTTGCTGCCAAGAAGGCATTGGCCTCTCCTGCGGCTGTGGCTGCGGATATGGCTGAGGATAAGGCTGCTGCGGTGGCCTCTGTTGAGGCATAGGCTGACCCTGAGGCTCAAAATACTGCCTTTGAGGCATTGGAGGCCTTTGCTGAGGCATTGGCTGCCCCTGTGGCTCAAAATAAGGCTGCTGTTGCGGTCTAGGCATTGGCTGTTGATATTGCTGCGGTCTTGGCTGTTGTTGTGGTTGCGGATAACCCTGTGGCTGCGGCTGCTGTGGTTGCGGTGGCAACGGCTGTTGATATCCCTGCGGTTGCTGTTGCATTGGCCTTCTAATGCCCCTTTGATTAAGGCCATCGTCATACATCGGATTCATTTTCTTTACCTCCTCGCTCTTTTCGAGTTCTTTTTTTGCACTAATATTGTTGATATTGGCTTTGATCGTAGGCTGGCTCTCCTTCCACGGGAAATCCGGTCTCGTATGGCTCAGTTCCATATTGAGGACTTTCAAATCCTCCATCACTTCCTCCTCCGAGATCTCCTCCTCCGGAGTCTGGTTGTTGCTGTTCTTCACCCTGCTCAACATATCCTTGATTCTCTCTCTGCCATCTATTTTGTTCATCTTCCATAAACCTCTGAATTGGTATCACATATGTCTCGTACATCTGAGCATTCTGAGCCTCAATCTGCTGAAGCCTATCTCTTATGTAATTCATATTCTGAACAACAAACTGCCTTTCTTCCTCACTACGACCCCTTCTCAAAGCCACAGATTCATAAGAAAGCCCCTTATTTGATTTATTTAGATAATAGAAAATCACTCCAGCGACAAAAGCATTGATTCCCAGAAGACCCATTATCACTTTCTGCCTGAATTGAATAAAAAATGCCTGAATCCTACCATCCAAAGCAATATATTGCTCATCAGAATAAGCCCTGTAATCCTTCATCAAGTCATCTCTTGCCTTATCTAGATCCGCAGTAGTAACTATATATGCATCAGAATCTGGCAGAATTTCATTTACCGCCAACACAATCATAGGAGTTATTATTAAAAATAATAGTCCTAACAACAGCACCCTACCCATAACAAACCCCCAAAACAAACTAATATATAAATTTATCTACTTTCTTCTTAAACTATTTAAAAAGCCAATGAATGCAAACAACATAGTGAAAACAACCAACATCAGAACAAATTTAAGTGAAAATACTGGAAACCTAGCGATAAATATTTCTGAATCAAACTTATCTTTTTCTTTGTTTGGAACGCAATCCCAATATACCAAATTCTTTTTATTTGGTACCTCTTTTTTATCTTCATTTTGCAATAAAAAGTTCTCCTTAGAATCTGAAAATGTCGTTATTCCATCGCTTTTAAATAAAGTCCTCACTGCAGATCCTCCACTTGCCGATCTGCCCTCAGCCCCCCTCAAAGGAATATAATCAACATTATATATTCGTCCAGATGTATTTCTTACTAAACTTCCATTCGCATTATAAATCGCCAAAGTGGCATCTATGTAATGTAGTGGATCGGAACCACTGATATTCATCATATTACCTTGCGAATCTCTCCAAGTCGTCGTAAAATTGTTATTTACCATACATTTATTGAAATCAATGGCATCTAATGTTGGACTACAATCAAGAACTATTTTCCCATTAAACGGAAGCTTTATAATTTTTGCACCTGCACCACACTCATTATAATTATGAATCTCATATTGTAGTTGAGTAGCATTATTTCCCTGATAATATCTCAAACCATATTTAGTTCTCCAGGCAGTCACTATTTGACTTTTAAATCCTAAATTCAATGCTTCACAATAACCATCAAATAAGAAACACTCTCCAGTCGGCTGCTCATCACCCACTATGCCAGCCAAAGGACTTATACCGGCATTCTTACCCTGAAAAAAACTAGCTATATTGCCAATTCCTAGAAGGGTTGGCCCAATATTTACTTGATTAATCTTCCTACATATACTAAATTCTTTCATAGGATAATTCCTATATGGATCTTGATCCGCAAATGCATTAGATTCCTTACTCTGCCAAGCCGTTGTAGAACCCCCAGTCAACCAGCTAAAAAGAGCAATTTGATCAGTTCCAGCTGGAACAACAAAGGTCTCATCCTGAACAAAATTAGCGATCCCCCTCATAGTCTCTCTCTTAGTACCTATTCCAAGGAATCCACCAGTATTCTGACTAAGAGTCACCTCATTTGTTGCTTCAATATAATAAAGTTTATTAAAATCCTCTGGTAAAAACTGATAACCAATTCCCTCCCAATAGCCTAGGTTATAGAGCTGCCCCCCGTCGCTGCACGCATGAGTTACTCCGATTGTTGAAGATATCAGAAAATTACCAAACACCCAGAATAAACCTGTAAAAATGATTATTTTTATTATTGCTGGAGCCGCATGAGTTAATGTTTGAAAAAACATCAGAATGGTATCCCACATCTTATATAGGAAACTCATAACTGAATTTAGAATATCCAGAGCAGAAACTCCCGTGGCCCAAGCAGTAAATAAAGAAACTATTACGGCTACGCCTATAATGGTCGCTAACGATCCCAAAATAATTATCGCTATTCTGGCATCTAACATGGCTACCTCCCCTTCTTGTTCCCTGCAAAGGCAGCCGCAACCAAAACAAAGATTATCACAATAGCCAGCTCAAACCAGTTCTCGGATATTAAATTGCTAACTACCTGTAGAGTTGGCGAAGCTGCCCTATGGTAAATATTCTGGATCCCCAGCGTGGTCGTACATGACAAAGCTCCGTCACTCGTTCTCCCCACTTGGCCAGTTGATCTTGGATAAACTACATCTACGCAATAATTGTGAACTTCTTTATAACATTCTGGATTCCTATATGTTATGAATTTCAAATCCTCATAATTACACTCCCCAGAATCCAATCTCCTACAGAATAAACCGACATTAGGATAGGGATTTTCACTTACCCCGTGCTCATTAGTCATATTATCTGTGAAGAAGTTCCTCACAGTTCCATTTGCTGGGCCATACATGAAATACGGTGGTTGACCCCCAACACAAGAAGATAACAAACCTAGGTTTTCAAAACCTCCGATTTCATTAAAGTGCCTATCAATCTCTGAATTTGACATATTCTGCACAAATGGTGAACCCGCGCACGCATAATCAAAGATAAACAGATATCCGTTACCTGAGAAATACGAGAACTTCATTTCCCCATTCAAAATATCAAAGTTATTTGAGACCAACAGATACCCATCTGAATAAACATTCACCAGTTGCGATCCCTGAACACCAAAGTTTACATTGACTGACCTTGTTTCATAATCGACCTCTAATTCCACATCATATATTTCTCCTTCAGCCACTGTAGCTAACTGCCTAATATTTCCCCCTCTTTCTACAACATACAATCTGGAACCTGAACCATCTGGATCGGCAACCCTTATTTTAGCAGCATCAACAATCTCATTTGAAGCCTCCAATTTTGCACGATAAGCCATGTCGAATGTATATCCATCTACAGACTCGAATCTTGCCTTTATAACCTGAGTTGCTGTTGTTGATTTAACAGACTTATACATTTCTGTTGGCAAATCAGACGTCATCAAAACACCTATATTCGGAGCTGATTTGAATGTCCCTGAACCGGTTACAATCCAGCCCTTCTTAGATAAAGGCCCTGAAAAACCCGTAAATAGACCATCTGTACCTATACTACATGTTTTTGACACCCTTCCACTGAAATTATAGAAGTTTGGAATTGTAGTTACACGAGCAACACATGTCTTATTTGCTGTTTGAGTACCATAAATAACTGTTGCTGTAATTATGAAATCTCCCTTCATCCTGTATGGGTGGCCAATAAACTTATTTGCTCCACCAGACCATGATGCTGGATGATATTCCTCACTTCCATCTCCAAAGTTCATTCTATACTCATAATCCCCTGGATTTCCCGGTCCTCTCGGGATCACAACTGCAGTCAATTCACCAGTCGTATCAACTTCACAAGGATTAATTGCGCTTATCCCTAGCTCATTTGAGTAGTCCTGAATGTAAGTTGATGTTCCTGGCCAGACCTCCAACACCCCATATTCCTGAGAAACAAAATCAATATAACCATCTGAATTTACGTCAGCTGGAATAATCGCCCTATTTTCACCAAACTTATAATTAACTGTCTTCTTTTTTACGTTAATTATTCCTCCACCACCAATAACCTCTTCGTAACCATCTTTATCTGTATCGACTGCAGTTAAACCACCCCTAGTCATACAAGTTCCCTTATACAATGGTATGGTCGTACCTGCAGTAGTCCAGTTACTCACTGAAAGACCTGGTTTTGCCAATCTAATCAAAGCATCTGCACCATCACACCTCAAATAAGCATCATCATTAACATAATATATATAGGCAAATGTCCCGCCCCTGTGCTGTGGAACAGAATTGTTTATTGGAGCATCTATCCCAATCCCAACAGTAACATTTATTTCCTCAGGGCAATGCAAAGCAACAGGATTACTAATGCAACCCTCGTCACCAGTTATCCCTGGATGAGAAATCTCATAGAAACTTGGTATGGAAGGAACAAAATTACCAAGACTATCTATATAATCAATTATCCCCACCTTATCTATTTGTTTATTTCCAACTATCTCATACCCGGTATAAACTATCGCTCTAACTGGTGAACTCGGATCTATATCTTCGCTAGCAGACTGAACGCCAGTTATTCCAGAAATGACATCAATTCCCAAAACATCTTTCCCAACTAAACACTTTGGATGCCACTGATTGATTATATAGCGATTATGCAAAGAACAAATATAGGAAACTGGAGCAGTCGAACTTGATGTTAATGTTCCGTACGTCACATAAGCGACTCCCCCGCCCTCAGGATAAACTTCCAATGGTGTAAAACCAGTCTGCTCAGTTGTAACCTGAGCGTAAATATTCCATTGCTGAGGGAGAGAAGAAGCAACTGGAGTATTTCCTGAAAATGTTGCCCTAGCGACCACTAAATATGACTTACCTGGCTGCAAAGAACGAAAACCCCACCCGCTAGAAGAAGATGTTGTATTGCCGAAAGAAGGACCTATAGTGAAAGTCTTGGTTTGGCCACTTTGAACCTCTTTCCATGGAGGAATGCTATCAGCAGCAACAGTATAATATCCCTCCGAATCAGGCAACATAAAAAACAAACTTAGTTCAGAAGCAACTCTACAACTCGGACTACAAACCAAATCCCTCGGAGTAACAGTGAATACCACTTCATCTTGCCCAAATAATGGATTTAAATTACTGACATTCAAAAGAATCTCATAATTATCAACACCCACAACTGTAAAATACTGCACTTCTGAAGGCATAGTTAAATTACCGCGTGTTGCTCTAGCCTGAACACTAAAAGACCCTGGATAAAATATTGCCGGATCTAATGTCTTATTAAATGTATGTGCTCCCGGAGAATATTGATTTATTGGAACAAATTCATCAATCTTGGTTCCATTTGCATTGTAGAAGTCAAATCCTATTGTGAACGGCCTGCTTAATGAATCTACTAACACCACATCAAGCGGCATGTCCTGACCTAAATTCCCTCCCGCCACCGGATTTAAAGTTATATTAAAATTTGAACCCGTCACAGTCAATGTTACATTATCGTTCAACTCAAATGGCGTTCCTGTCGTAATCACGTGCGTCTTAAATATCACCCTGTATGTACCTGGTGCTAAAGGTGGGGCACCATTTGAAATTGATTTCGTAGTTCCTATTCCACTAAACAACTGGAAAGACCCATTCTTATCTGAACCGGTGTAACAAACAGTATCTCCCTCAACACAAGTCCTGTATGACCAACCAACATAATAAGTTGTATTTGATTGCTGAGTAAATTCCACCGTGTATAACACTCCATTCTGACCCTCTTGAATTGAAGTCGATGGCGAAATCATGAAATTTGCACTATATGTCCCTGTATTTGGCGGAGTTGTACAATTTACAGCATCGCTAACACCACAGTAAGCTGTATCGAATGGCAAAGTACCGAAATCTCCCGGCCTCATTTGGCAAACTCTGGTCCATTTAACCTGATCTGGTAAACATCCCCCAGCACCACAAACAGTACCGGCTTCCCAGGCACTACAAGAACCGGCTTCTGTGCAAGGAGAATAATCCTGACAAACATAGTTAAATGAGACTGGATCATTTAGCGCATTATAGCAAGTACGGGCAACTGAAATCTGACTCTCACCACAACCATTCGACCCACAATCATAGATCGGAATACTCGTACAATTTACCGCGGTTGTACATTGAGCATCCGTCCAACACCTGTTGTCTGTAAAACCATCCCCTGGCGAACAACCATTTATACAATATCTTGTCTGATAAAATGGCTTAGAAACCGTGCATATATTATTAATTGATGCATTCACAGTACAATCCCCTGTAGTCCAATCCCCACACGTACAAGATTGACAAAGAGCGCCATTTGGAGCATTAGTGTTTGCCGCATTAATATTCAACCTAAATGTATTTGTAATAAACGAATTCGTAATTTCCCCCGAAGTCAAGAAAACAGTCCTAACATAAACATTGTATATTCCTTGCTTACAAAAAGGACTTGCTGTCCAATCTGATTGTGTTGACCAAGTCCATAATGAAGGAATTCCTGTAAGAACATTCGTATTTGATATGTAATGCGTATTTTGCCATATCGGATGGAAGTTACCACCTAATGAAGCATAACAGCTCGCATTTCCCTGACAAACTAATGGATCATATTTATCTACATAAACAGTAACCTGAGCAGCATATCCTTTATAATGAAATGAATTTGTTGTAATTGTCATCGGACTACCCCAATTCACATTATATGTCGGATATGGACTAGAATCTGATCCACAAGTAGATCCCAAATACTCACTGCCAATATAAGCAGTTGTCCACCAATTGTAACCCCAAATACCGCCACTACCGGCGCCAGTCCTACATGTCACTGATTTATTTCCACAAACAGTCGGATCATATTGACAAGTCCATTGACTTGAATTACCACAGCCAAGTGGCGTGCAGTCCTCATAATAACAAGCATACTGGGGACTACAAGTCAGTCCAAACGGTCCACAGGCGCCACCACATGTCAAATTAGTCAATCTAGCCGGACTACCACACTCACATGCTGGAACATAAACTGAATGCAAAGTTGAATAAATCATACACCCCTTATTTGTAGTGCTCCTTATTGCCCATCCAACACCATTTGGAGACCAATCTACCGCTCCTCTAGCAGCCACATCTGTGGATGGACCTAAACAAGATTCGTATGTCCACCCATTTGTACTGCCCCAATAATTATTAGAAATATAACCCATCCTCATACCTGGCGATGCTGTTGGAACACCCCATCCTTTTTGACCAGAAACTCCCGTGAGAGAATTTGGACCTGCACTCGTACCATATACTATGTTAGCTAAAGAAATCTGCTGGCCACTTACAAATTTACCCGACCCCGTAGAAAACTGAACTGCGTCCGATATTTGATATGGAACCCAGTTAGCAAGACCACCAGGGATACTTTCCTTGGCATTCATCCCATATCCGGCAAATTGATAAGTATTACTTGGCCACTTATCTATCTCAAAAAATCTTGGTGGAGAACTATACCCATCACCATAATTATTCTGAATTCTACCTGAAGGATTCACATAGCCCCCGTCAGTCATATCTGTCCAAGTCTTAACTCCGGCCCCGCCAGAATTGAAAGCAGAAGCCCACCATATCTTACCAGATGCCGTACCATTATATAACCACAAATAAAGTGGCCCCGGTCCATAAACCCAATTATCCGGCCCGCTTACTGCAAAAAGCCTATCTGTTGCCTTAACTTCATAAACTAATTTCCTCCTGCAAGAAGCTCCACCAGTATAACAATCAAAATCGCCCGGATCTTTAGCATATCCTCCCCAACCATCCGCTATTCCCCAGAAATCAAATACTCCACTCGGCCTGGTTCCCCCAAAGAAACATTCCTGATCGCTCGAAGCTCCGTTTGGACCATTCCCCTCTGTAATGCAAGCAAAAGAAAGATGACTACTCTGTATGAAATCTGCCACCCCTTCATAATTCTTATACCAATGAGAACATTGATCACTTGCCGTACCTGACGTTCTCCAACTAACAACCGCAAAATCCCATATTCCATTCGCCCCCTTAAATGTATTGTATTTTGTTGGGTTCCACTTAGCATATAAAAGAACAAACGGCATATCTGGACGTGTAGTTTTTGCAACACCAACAAGATTAGCTGATGAATACCCTGAAGACATATCTCCACCAGCAAGTTTACCCCCACATGCGTGCGGCACAGCCATATCATACCAAGCACCATTGTTGTTTGACGAAGACCACCAAGTAAAATGATAATCTTTAGTTACAGTAAGGACATAATTATTGACCGCCAATATATTTCCGCAAGTAGCACCAACTTGTCCAACTGGATTCGTACAATAACCATAATATGTAAATAGATTTGATGATGAGCTACATCCTGTAGTTAATGGAGCAGTACACTGATAAACTGCACTAACGCTACCTATCAATAAAAGAGTTACTAACATCAATATAAATAATGCTTTTTTCATAATTTCACCTTATATTACCAGAGGATCTTCCATCAACTTATTTTTCTGAATATCTGAAACTGATGTCTCGTTAAAATAAACTCGATACATAAATACGCCACTATCAGAACCCGCCCTACTCTGATCCGCATAGGCACTAAAATAACAAACTGGAATATAATCCTCGATATCCTGAATACAAGCGATACCCGTATCTAATGCAATTTCTGCTTTCCCATATGAACCCGCATCCGGATAATATGAATATATAATATCTAATGTTGTTCCATCCACAACATACAATCTCCTAGTTAAATCTGTCTGATTTATGCCAAAAATAGCAATTCTTAATGAACCACAAGGAGCATAAACCGAATCAGCACATGTCTTATACCCGCCTATATGAATTACACAATCTGTCCCCATAGAACAAACATAATCACCGGATTGATGAGTCTCTAAACGCTGGCCAGAATATGACAAATCAACAACCGCCGGCTGACCGAAGAATTGAATCTGACCTTCGTATGACTTCAAACCATTCGTATCCTCGGTAACATAACCATATTTATTATCGTCTGGACTATTTATGTCCCTCTTAACAATATATTTATACAAAGTTCCTTGCTGATATGTAAAAATCTCTGTAAATCCATCACCATCAAAATCTGCTGTCAAAGCCTGGATTTTATCAGATCCTCCACTCGCGGGGTCCAACTTATAGAATGAGGGTGCCCCTTTATTGATCCCGGCATTATCCTTAATTGTAACTCCATATGAATCTGGACTCTTACCCCTACCGAGCCAAGCATCCAACTCACATGATTGCGACTCAGTATAAACTTGCGGAGGGACACAATCACTAGCCGAGTCATCATTATGATTAAGAATACCATCATTATAATTTTTAGTTAGCGCACAGCAAAACCTCCCGTTCGGAGATTCCCCGGAAGCATGAAAATACTCTATACTTCCCAAACCCCACATTCTAATTTTGCTTACATTATCTGAGCTAATTGCACATCCCCCCGTATACCAACCCAACCACTGAGGATCACAATAACTACACGAAAGAACATCCTGGTCTGAAGCACATACATCAGAATTACTTAAAAATGAAATATTCATCGTATCGTACACCGTACATACTCCAGTTTCTAATAATCCTTCACAACTGCAACTCAACGGAATTGTACTCCCCAAACTCGTTGTCAATCTCTTAATATAGCATTTTGCCACATCATATGGATTTGGAAGATCTCCCGTTTGTACGCAGGATGCCGAATTTGAAACATCCGCCAGATTAATTGATTTAATCGTGAAAGAATCTGCCTGTGAAGTTGTAGTTAATGGATCAATAACTATAGACCCTGCGTATTTAATATAATCCTCAATAACTTGTACTGGATAAGCTGGGAGCGTATAGTCTTTTCCATTCGCGGCCCTATTAACCAAAAAATAAACAGTTGTATTCCCTGCCGGAGAATAAGCATTCTTAACCAGGCAGGAATAAGAAACTGTTGCCCCACAACCAGCAGAAGACGTAGAAGAACTAAAAGTACAATCTTGAGCTATTAATTTACTCTGCCCAGTAACATAAGTAAATGCAGACGCGAATGATATCCCTATCAATAGAACTAACACCAAAACCACTGTTTTTTTGTCCATCTTCATCCCTCTAAACCAAACAAGTATTTATAATTTTCGTTTAAATAACTATTCTATTGCAAGTTACATCAATACTTACCTCATCTACCAAGGTATTCTGAAACAAATCCCCTATAAAATGCTCCCCCTCTGGAGTCATTTTGAAAGTCGGAGCCAAATTCGAAGACATATAGCATTCCACATCCGGATATGATATCGTCCTATTGTATTCATCAATTACTCCCGCCGTAATCCTCCAATTCTCCTTATAAACTGGCCTTTCTGGCACAGCACTTATAAAAACTGCAGTAACATTACCCGTGATTGGATATCCTGCTTTCAACATCAAATAATAGAGCATATTGTACAATAATGAATTGTTCCTGTCAACAGAAGCATTTGCTACATCTGCCGCATACAAAACCAACTGATTTGTATAATTACTCTGATTTGCAATATATTCCCTCGTAATTCCATGCTCATTAACTATCGTCCCATTAACAGCCACCAGAGTATCCATGACACTCTGATTCATAGAATACAGGTCTTGATTCATGTTTTGAACAGCAATATATGTATCGTTTGCAGTTATCATCCCTTGCTTAATCTGCCTAACCCACAAAGGATTCTGCCATTCCCCGTAGGCATAAGCTGACCTTCCCTTATAAACACACTTTATCTGAGTCAAATAGGTCCCCCCAACAGAATACATTGAGCCAGTCCAAAGAAAAACACCATTTCCCGCATATGTCATCAAATCATCTGTAAATAGAATCGACCCATTGGGATACCTTGCTGAAAGATAAGCCATTGCATCTTCTAAAACCCTACCACTCACATCCCTACACACCCCGAAAACACTCACCGTATCTCCCTCCCCATAGGTTGAACCCTTCAACTCAGCAATCATATCGAATTTCTCTGGCCCTTTTAAGCTCAACCCACCGATTACTTTCGGAAAAAACAATAATCCTGCAACTACCAAGCAAACTAACCCAACTATAAGCGCACCTATCTCAAAATAACCTTTTACTGAGTCACCCAAGCTACTAACCCCGCATTTGTCACATGAAATGACTTACCTATTATATAATCTTTTCCATTCCTAAAACAATCAACTGTATATTCATAGACTCCTTCAACATCAGGCACTGTAAAATTATAATAATATGTACCTGGATAAACATCCCCGCGCTCAATTGTCTCAATACTTACTATATTATATGATTCATTTAACCCAGAAGACGGATAATAGGAATATCCGGCCGTCCAATTTATATTCTCCCCAGATACTGGAAAAACTGTTGCATTTGAATAGTGAATATCGTAATTGGCATCCGGATCTGTACAGGCCACAGTATACGTCCCCCCCGCCGTAAGATTAGTATTGTTACTAAAATAACCTAGCTGAGCAACATCACCACCGTAAAACAACCCCAGATCCATAAAATTCGGGTCGACATATAGGTCTGGCCCCGTCGTTGGAGTCCCATTTATCAAATATGCGTTTGTACAAGCAACCGATGCGTGCTTTGTAACTGAAATCAACCTCAAATCCTTCAAAGCAATGAAAGTCATGCCCGCAGGATATGAAATTGTCGCATTCACATTATCCATTACTAAATCGTGAGCATCATTTACCGCCACCAAACCAGTATTTAATGTCATCAACCCACCATCAACAAACTTTGTCTTATTGTGATATAAAATATCAACGCTGCAATAAGCATCTGTTATTGCTCCAAAAGTCCTATTCCTAAGCTCCATAATGATCTGACCATTGTCATTTGCCTTATACTCGGTTCCCGAAATCATATTTATCTGAAGATCATCAGCCACTACCTTTGTCTTTGCTTCTTGTTTTGGAGCAACTGAACCAAGAATCAAGACAACTATTATTAAAAACATAATTCCCTCAATCATGTAAGGAGTTGTATCTTTTACCATTAGCCCACCACATACATATCTGACCCTGAAACAACCTCAGCTGTCGATGACCCATACACTGCCGAATCCAAAGATCCTCCTGAACAACTCTCTTCAATCGAATAATAGCCCAAATCCAGTGAAGACGTCCAATTATATAAATATGTACCATTTCCAATATTCGCAACAGCTCCTTGAGTCACAACATACTGAGAATCCTGCTGGTTGATAATATTTATGCTGCAATTCGCATCTGCAATAGCACTTGAACCCGACCTCAATATAGACATCACTCCAACGGGCGTATCTTCCCAAGTCTGAGCCCTAAATATCATTAAAATAGGAACCGATTCAACTGTACTAGTTAGATTCATATTTGAAACTATCTGCAAAGTCTGGTTGCTTATATCATATGTAGCATTCAACTTAGCACTAGTCTGCTCAACTATCCCCAAAATCTGACCTACCGAAGTAAATATACTGCCCAAAAACTGCCAATACGACATGTGTGGATTCACATAGAAATAATTTTTCACTCCATTGACCATCAAGCCCTGTGACAGGGTTAAATTACACACAATCTCGTAATTCTCGTCCTCTGCAAATCCATACGCCGGATCTGCCACGAACTCTGTCGCAAGATGATCGCTCGTTGTCGTTGTTGTCATTGATACAGCTAGCTCAGTCCCGTTTAAGGCGTATACTCCACAAATCCCCCCTGTTACAACTACTGCACTCTGAGAAGAATTGGTTGAATTTGGCAAAAGCAGCAGCCACTCTGCCTTAGCCGTCTTATTCAAACTTACCTGGGCTATTGATTGTGCCATTACTTGCATTGTGCCAAACATTGGCTTTATTACATTAATTGCTGTACTTCCATCTGCAAGATAATCTCCGAAATCACAAGTTTCTTTAGTCGCATACTTGCCGACTGCAGCAAATACAAATGAAGTTGAGAAAGTCCCATTTCCCCCCGGAGTTGAATTGACTGGACCCGCCACCATAACTCCTTGCTCATTATAAATACGGACTGTGACTGTTACATTGGTCCTAATTTGGCTGTTTCTGATGCAAACTGTGCTGATGGTAGTTGGTTGATCTATAAAACCTTGTAACTCATCTGCTGAAACTATAGATATACTTAGAAGAAGCAATACAATAATCGGAATTAATATTTTTTTCATTTTTACCTCGTCATAAATAAATTACTTAATCTTTGAATCATTATTTTCCACGACATAGTGCCACGCTCTATACTGGGTGTACCATTAACAGTAATGCTTGCAGTATTTATAAGTGTTATATCATCAACGGGGAACTTCTTAGCTTCCCACTACCAGTTGATCACTGCTTTATTAATAGGTTCTAGTGACATTATCGCAAACGTTGGTGTTGCTGAAGCTTTCAAATATTCCTGTTATATTATTGGTTGTGCAAGTGCTGGCTTTATCTAATTGCTCAGGAGTTAGCAAGAAAGCTCCTGTTACTATTATAATCATTCCTATTATTCCCAAAGTTATTTTTGTAGTGTCCATTAGCTTGTGTTTATGTATAAAAATATTATTTTGTCACGTATGAACATCCTGATTGAGCCACTGCATAACATCCGGGAGCAAAGAATAGGCAACCAGCTGTTATTGCTGTTCCTGTTCCTACGCTTCCGAAATTAGCTGTAGCGGTGACGGATGTATCATTGCTTATTGTTATTGTTGCATAACGATTAAAAATGTAATCAATAACACCACCAGTTGTAGTCCAATTAATAAAGTAATAACTTGAATTAGTAGGAGTAGCATTAATAGGAAGAACAAAAGGAGGCGTGAATGTATCATTACTTCCCGTTGCTGTTCCACCAGCGCTATAATTAACTGTTAAATTTCCCTTAATCCCAAAGTATCTTATTATTATTATTCCTTGGCTTCCGTTTCCTCCTATTCCTATCGTTACCCTTCCAGCTCCTCCTCCTCCGCTTCCGTAACCGATAGCGTTCCCTCCATATCCGCTTGTTCCGCTTACTCCGTTCCCTCCTATTCCACAAGCACCCAAACCTCCCGTTGTGAAGCCTGTTCCTCCTCCTCCAGCACTATAATTGGTGTTGCTTCCGTTAATGCTATAATTTAAACAAGCCCCACCAGCACCCCCCACGTAAGGTGGCCCTGCCCCTGCGCCATTACTACCATAACCACCTGCTCCTCCTCCTCCTCCTCCTGCGTTACCCGTTGCTCCAGTAGCGTTTCCTCCTGCGTTTCCTTGTCCTGCTGTTCCATTTGCTCCGGTGAATGCGTCCCCTGCTCCTCCTCCTCCGCTTCCGCCTATGAATCCGTTGCTACTTGCTCCTCCTGCTCCTCCTCCGTTAGCGTTTAGTGTTCCGTTGAAACTGCTGTTTGTTCCGTTTTCTCCGTAAGTAGCTGTTCCTATTCCGCCCCTTCCAATTATGATATTATACGATCCTGTTGCTAACAGGTAGCTGTTATTATAGATTAGTCCTCCTGCTCCTCCTCCTCCGGGATCGTTTCCTAATCTTTTCCCTCCTCCGCTTCCTCCTCCCGCAACTACCAATATAGTAATGTTTCTTGTGCTTGTTACTATGTATGTGTCGTTAGTTGTGAAGGTGTGAACTGTATAGCTTCCGTCAGCCGTTATTGTCCCTCCCGTATCTGCGAGTGTTAAAGGCATTATTATGAGGGTGACAATTAAGAATAATAAATAAATAAGTATTTTCAACATCCCACCGCCGTTATGTTAAAGCTGCTTCCTATATATGTTGCTGTTCCGTTATAGCATATTCCGCTGTAGTTGCCATCAGCCTCGTAATTACCTATCTTCCATTTCGCTGCAGCGACTCCATTCAAAGTAATATTAGCGACCGTGATATAACTATTATTTAATAATCTGTTGCTTATATCTGTTTGTATTCCCGTTTTGTCACTACTCCAATTCCCTAAGCTTGAAGCTATTGGCTCTGTTATTAATGAGAAACTGGCTGTGTCATTAGCCCAATCAAGAGCTATTGTGTTATAATTAACGCTTGCAACAGTCCAAACAGGGTCTGTCTCAGTAGCACTTCCAGTAGCACTTCCTGTCTTTACAGTTCTTAAATCAATAATGTTAGCAATTGTAAGTGTGGTGTCTGTTCTTTGACCGCAATAAGCATAAAGAGAAACAGCTGTCTTTGTATAGAAATTTGGTAGATTAGTTATTAAAGGGTTTGTTACCGTGTTTAAACAATTAGCTAAAGTGTAAGTTGTTCCTAATAATCCTGCCGTTTGAACAAGCTCTGCAGGATAATGACTTGTCTGATTCCATCCTACAACATAAATATAGTATCTTCTATAACTGGTTCCTGTGCAAGTCACTAAGCCTATTCCGTTATCGCACTGAGCAAGATTTAATCCTCCAACCAATTCTTGAGTGCTCCAATTAGTTGTGCTTCCATTATGATACCAATACTCAATAGTGGATGTATTAGTGTTTAGTAATGGAGTATTAACTTGGCTCATCATATAAAAGTATTTACCGCTGCTTATGCTAAAGTTTCTACCTCCACCAGCAGTGAATCCCATCCCTTCTAAAACTCTTAAATGGTCTGTGAAATAACTAACAACTCTTGTTCTAATGTTTCTTCTGTTCTCAATAGATCCTCCCCTGAAAACTTCACAAACAGCATTATGACAAGTAAGGATGCTGAAATCCCAAACATTACCTGCTCCTATTAGGTTTTCAAAATAATTGCTGAACTCAGCAACTTGAACAGCGCAGCTAGTGTCAACGTATCTTACGCTTTGCTGATTATCAACAGCTGTGAATGTTCCATTAGGTATAAAGCAATTAATGGCTACTGCTCCAGTTCCTGAAACTATTCTCATAGTGAAATTATCATAAGAGCAATTTAATCCTGTGCAACTAACATTTATTTCTTCTCTATCAGCTAAACTCCCCGCGTCTATTATTCCGTTACCAAGCATTCCGAGAATAGGCTGACCATAAAAGTATGCTCCTTCAGCAACTCTTACGTCTCCTGTGCTGTTAATTCCTGCAGTATAAATGAATGATAGGTTAGCAACGCTTCCGTTATTAAGCTTGCTAATGTTTAAGCTGTCTATTCTTAAACTATCATTGTATCTTTGGTCTGTTGTGTTTAGTTTGCTAATGTTTAAGCTGTCTATTCTTAAACTATTGTTGCTTATTAACTGGTCTACTTGTGAGGAATTATAAAATCCCGATAAGTTAGCTTGAGTCAAATATCCTGCTAATGCGTGATCTCCCCAACCATAAGCAGAATTCCAATTTAAAGTATCATTATATGCTATACTATAAGCCACACTGTTGGCGAATATTGGATCTATCTCGGCAAGTGCAGGCTCAATAAACATCCTGCCATTTTCTGCTTGAGTTATAACAAATCCAACAGTCATAGGATAACAAGCAGCACAAATTGGTTTTATATCTGTTAATTCTCCAGAGCCACCCTGATCAACAAACAATATCGTTCCCGGTGTAAAATCCGAAGTATTAACACCATTCACATTTCCTGATATTGTTACCATTCCTGTTTCTCCGGAAGCTATTGTCTGAGTTAATATTCCAAGAACAATACCGGTATTCACATCACTTGAATCGGCATACTCAACAGTCATATAACCACTATTACCTCCATCAAGTCTGACCGCATGACCATCTAGTAAAGGATAGCCTTTATCGTTATAAACTATTGCATACATCTCTTGTCCTATTTGCAATGTCCAATCTTCGCCCCTTAAAGCTAATGTCTTATCTGGTGCATCCCAATATAAATCACCCTCAACACCAGAATAGCCAGCAGTCTTATTAAAACTCATCCTTATAACATTAGAAAGATAACCTTGCAATTTCTCATTCCAATAATCGGTTAAATCAGAGGTTGGTGGGACAGCACATTGAACTCCGCCAGTTGTTGTATTGACAACAAATTCACCGGTTGGACAATTACCGGGTGAAACTTTGTTTATTGCAGTCTGATTTACACCGTCAATATCATATGAATAATTCCTAACATACCCTGGAATATTTGTCAAATTATTCCAATTATAATTCCATCCAATAAAATGAGGATCGCTCTCATTAATACTTATTGTCGGATTATCATTGAGATATACTGATGCTGCAGAAACCTGCGAAATACTAAGTAATGCCAATACAAAAATAATCCAATATCTACCCATGTTAACCACCACTCTATTTCCTTCCAATGTGCCTTATAATCAGAGCAGCAATGACCAACCCAAACACCAATACAAAAATAAAAGCGACCCAATAGCCATTCTGACCGGATGTCAACCAGGTCATACGGCCAGGAAGTGTTTTCCCGGCCTCCCTGTAAACTGGAATCGTTGTATCCTCCCAAATCAAGGCAGAGTCATTACTATTACATTTAACCACGTACAGGAAATCAACTCCCGCAACCTGATTAAAACTCCTAAAATAAACATTACCTAACCCGTTTGTTATTGTAAAATAACCCCTTTCTTCTGGAGTCACGGCACCAAGCCTGAGACTCACACCTCCAGAACCCGCCAAAACGGGATTTGACTGAACATGAATATAAGTCCCGTTTTCAACAGCAAAAATCAAAGAGATACATTTGAAATCCTCCCCTGGATAAGTAGATGCATAATCAAGTATATCCACTGTCGCATACATTTTACCATCAAGATATGGCTCTTTATCCAGCCAAACATTAAAATCTTGCTGTGAAGTCGGAGTATAATCCTCCGCTACAACAAAAATACTTGACAATAACACCATTAAAATCAATAGTGACCATTTCATTTTTCTTCCCTCCTGTTTCTAAAAAGAACCATCGCCAATATCAAATTAGCCAGGCCAACCGCTGCAAAAACCCCGACAATCATCTTTTTCTTATCATCTATTTGAACCGGCGGAATCGGATTCGTTATCACTGGCTTATCAACCTGCTGAATTGGAGGAGAAATAGAAGGGGTACCTGCCGAACCAGTGGAAGACGTTTGAGAAGGCTGGTTATTATTCTCATTTGGCCTCACAACATTTGACGGTACCCCCGTCTTTGATTGATTAGATTTTGGTGGTGGAATTGTGCCTCCACTAGTTGTACTTCCACCAGTAGTTGTATTACTTTTGGTGGTATTCTGAGTCGTATTTTGCTGAGCTGAATCTTCCCTTATCTCATAAGTTGAAAATCCGGCAACTGATATTGTCAAACGCTTAGAAACATAGCTTTGAACAGAACAAACTGAAGTTGGACAAACCACACCATCCCTGAGTATCGTATATGGTGAGTTTATATTCTCAAAAACTATCTTGGCCGGTGCATCCAGTGCCGGAAAACCGGATATTGTCACTTTTCTTGTCCCGAACACCACGTATGTCCCGTTAAACCCAGTCAAATCAATTGTTTCTCCCCTATAATCAACTGTAATTAAAGGCCCCTTTATTTGCAAATCATCTATGAACCTTATATTTGATGCTTTGGTTGACAACGTATAATCGTCATATTCCAAAGGAATCCCGAGAACATAATTGTTGAGTCCATCTCCCGACTGTAGAATAAAAGAATCCGAAACAAATGAGCTAAATGCAACAGAGCCTCCACCTGTACTCGCCTCAGAATAAGAATAATCTATCCTGTACACCCCGTCCGGAGCATTTACCTTCAAATTAACATCCTGACGCGATCCGGCAGGCAAAACATATTGCTTCTGAAATGATTGATCATCTGTGAAACTAGAGTCAGTTATCTGCGCTGGAGATTGTATAAGCGCCTTAAAAAGAACTGTTTTTTGAGAAGACTCCCCATTTTGAAGCTGGAAAAACAAAGTCGCATTCTCATCAGCATCAACAACCAACCTGTTATTATCTAAATTTGGCCTTGCAATGCCTATAGCTAAAGATAGTTGAACCAATACAAGAAACAAAATACTCCAAATTACCAGCCTTTTCATCCTTCTTAAACCATCACAGCTGAACAAGTATTTATATTTATCGTTATCCATTGGCATATACCTCAACATCCCATGTTGAACTGCAACCCTTTGGGCTTGACCTTGATGGATTATATATGAATACATTGAAATTGTTCCATTCCCCCGCATCTCTATTTATATCGAAATACAATCCATCCATTGCATCATATGAATCACTAAGCTTCGATCTAGAACCTATTGTCAAATTACTGAATGATGCGCCGGTGCAAGCTATTGGCCTAGTTTTCAAATACAGCCTTTTCAACCTAATCGAACCATAATTGAATACCTTTACCGGATCTTGAGAAAAAACCCAACCATCAAATACTTGAGTTATATCATAAACTGGAGACGTCACAACTGCTGAAAATACCTCATAAACCTCAAGACCATTATTCTTGCTATAAGTCTCTGTTTTTGCCCCATTATCTGCCGTCAAACTCACATCATAATCTCCAGATCCCATTGAATATGTCAAATTAACCAGACAAACGTAAACCCC
>Ga0315291_10001556_pt1 | contig 30674 bp, 28 predicted proteins | sample YL17G12_20_MG_FD_203070 | JGI IMG/M metagenome (GOLD analysis project Ga0315291, IMG submission 203070) | Sediment microbial communities from Yellowstone Lake, YNP, Wyoming, USA - YL17G12_20 | ecosystem: Environmental > Aquatic > Freshwater > Lake > Sediment | place: USA: Wyoming | collected...
TCGCAGTCGAGAATTGCCTGTTTCATCATCCTCCACATCCTCTGCTCAGGCACACGGTCCTGCGGCTCTTTATCAATGTAGGTAGCAATTCCTCCTTCGCTGCCGACGCCCATAACCTTTGCCCCGGGCGCCGATTCAATAATCTCCTTCAAACGATACTGGAGCTTGACCGTCATTTCCTGTGCTTCTTCGTAGGTTTTAGCAGAAAGTGGTATAAACATACTTTCCTGCATGCTGATATTGGATTCCGGATATTCCTTTTCGGTATGCCGTCCGCCCATAGCGCAGTTCCTGAACTGCCAGGGCGCCATAACTTTCGTTCCGTCTTTGAGAGCAACTGCCTGCATTCTGGTAGTAAGCAGCCGCTGTTTGACCTTTCCCACCTGGTATAGCCAGCTCTCTTTTGAAATGGCAGCAGCAGCCCTGGTGGCCTGCTCGGCAGCCATTTTTTCTCTGGTTCTGAATTCCCTGACCTTGCCGCGGTCGGCCAGCAGCCGGTCTAACAGCCCTACTATGCCGGGAGCGAGGAAAAACCTGCCTACATAGAGGGCGATTTCGTTACGGGTAAGCAATCCAGCCGCCAGCAAAATACCTGCAATTGGCAGGGCCACCATTGCCAGATATGCGCTTGCAATGGGGCCTGAAGCCGCGACCGCCAGGTTGTAAGGGGCATCGGGTGCGAAGTTGCCTTCTTCCTTTTTTACGCCTTCAAACCTGCCCCAGGGTATCTTGGCGAAGATTTGAGCATACCAGATTACTTTGGACAGCAAGGGTTTGTTTTTCATTGCGTCCGCGGATTCCTGTGAGTCCTTGTTCAGTGCGGTAAGTTTGGCAGCCGTCAGGAAGTGGCCCATCTCGTGTATCGCAATTCCAACGTGCCAGGAAATATAAAGAATGGCAATGGAGACAAGCGTTTCCGCACTAAGGAACATAAACTTCAGCGTTTCCAGCTTTCCCTCGACGGTCGCCGGCAGATTCAGGACCGAGGAAATGAAAGCGGCGTGGAAGGAAACTAATTTATGGTTGGCAATCACCCAGCCTCGCTCAAGATACATCCTCCGAAGAGTCGCGGAGAATGTATGCCCCACTGTCGTATCTTGTTTCTTGCGTTTTGTGTCTTGCGTCTTACATCCAACCATTCTAAATCTCCTTGCCCCCGACTCCAATGTGGTTAATTGGTTAAGTAGTTAATTGGTGAGTGATTAATTGGGTAATTAACTACTCACCACTCACAACTCGCCACGCATTTGTCGGAAGACTTTCTTTCTAAACTTTTCTGATACTGCTCACCGTAGTAGTATCCTTTCGCCTACCGGCGAATCTGCGAAAGATTACCGTTTTGTCCTTATTCCGTCAAGGGCAGAATTTGAAATAAAATGTCTTTTCCTGTCGCATTTTCGCCTCGTATTTGCTCTTAATAGGTAGAAGCGCTTCGATAGGGAGTTTTATAAGGTGCAGTCAGACGCTGAAATAGTAAACGCCGTCTTGAATGGCTATAAAGAGGCTTTTGCCGTGCTGGTGAAACGTTACGAACGCCCGGTTCGTGCGATTGCGATGAATGTTTTGGGCGATTATCATTCTACCGCAGACGTGTCGCAGGATGCTTTCGTAAAGGCCTACAGAGAACTACCCGGCCTGCGAAAACCTGGGGTTTTCGGACCGTGGCTGATGAAAATAGCCCACAGATGTGCGTTGGACTCGGTCCGGCGAAAGATGAGGGAAACTCATCTGGAAGCAAGATTCGCCGCAGCGACTGAAAATCCCGGCGGCCGGCTCGATGAAACGATGGGGCTATATCTTATTCGAGGAACACTTTTAGCGGCTGTTATTAAATTGCCCAAGTCCGAAAAACAGGTCGTAATGCTTCGCTACTTCACAGGACACAGCATCAAAGATGTCGCAGAAATAGTCGGGCGAAGCATCGGCACCGTGACCAAGCAGCTTTCCCGAGCACACAAACGTTTGCGAAAAGTATTGTTGGAAATGGAGGCGGAAAAATGACTCCAGAAAAAACCATAGAAGAGAAACTGGCAGAACTGGCCAGGGCAATCGGCTCCGAAGACCGGTTCGTCGAGAACGTGATGAGCCGTATTGACGCCGAGCCGACCTGCAAGGCCGACAGAGCTACAAAATTGAAAAACCAACTTATTATAAGGAGATTTATTATGAGTCGCTTTACCAAATTCACCGTCGCGGCGATGATACTAATAGCAGCAGCACTGGGGATAAACTTTTTAGGTAAGTCAACTCCCTCGGCTTACGCCCTTGAGCAAACCATCCAGGCAAACCATACGGTCCGATACCTCCATATCAAAAGCTTTAAGGTCTATGAGGATGAACCGAAGGAGTTTTGGGTTGAATTTTACGATAACGGACAAGTCAGGAACGCGCGTGTGCATATGCCGGAATGGGAGTCACCTGATGATGGCGCCAAAGTAATAGTGTGGAAAGAAAATAAAGCGCAAATATGGCTAAAGAAGAAAAACCTTTTGGCTACCATTAGAGATAAAACGGTTGCGGCAGAAATGCTCAAATTCGTGGAGGAAAATGACCCGCGTCTTGCCGTTGAGCGTCTTCGCGAACAACAGATACAGGGTAAAGTTAAGGTTGAGATTACCGAACCTCCACGGAAGTCCGAGCCGATTGTTATAACAGCTACATATTTGCCCGAAAGTTTAACACCAGGCAGGCGGGTGGTTTTGTTTGTTGACCAGGCCACCAAACTTGTCACGACTGTGGAACTTTACGAGTTGAAAGACAGTGAATACCAATACACAGGCCGGATAGAGTACTATGATTACAATCAGCCCATCGACGCCAGAATCTTCACGCTCGAGGAGGTTCCTGCCGATGCGATGCGGGTTGACCAGACAATCCAGGAAGTCGGTCTGGCTCAGGGTAAGCTCATCAACGAGGAAATTGCCGTTGAAGTAGTCCGTCAATTTCTTGAGGCCCTAATTGCCAGGGATTACGCCACAGCGAGTAAGCTCTATCAGGGAGTCCCTGTGGAGTTCCTGGAGAAGCAACTGGCAAAGCAAAAATTTCTGCGAATAGTATCAATAGGCAAACCAACACCTTCCGAGATAAACAACAGCCTCAAAGTACCATGTGAGTACGAAATTGAAGTAGATGGTGTAAAATCTGTTGTACAATCATATCCTTATGTCCGTCCGGTTTTTGGTCAGCCTGAACGATGGACGATTGACGGCGGAATTTAGAAAACCATCTCGATTGTCTGACCAACGGTATGATAAAAGGCCGGGCCGCTTTTAGCCCGGCCTTTTTTATTGATTAGCCGGCGGGAAAGGATTATTATTTGTGTATGAGAATTCCGCTGACAAAGTATGGTTGGCCGGAGGTTATGGTTTTTCGCCTGAGCACGCCTTTTGGCCGCCACCACATCCTCCGCCGCAGCCTTGCGGGAGGTCCGCTTTAACGGGGCAGTAGGCGCCGCCGCAAGCCGACTGGCAGGCCTTAATCTGCGGGCCGGCAGAGGGGCCGGCGGGCGTGATACTTGCATTGGCGGCGAGTAAGGCTGTCCCTATCAGCACCGCAGCAATAACCAGAATAAACAGATTCCTTGAAATTTTAAGCTCCATAAAATTTCTCCATACGAATTTCGATTTTCTAATCCGGCCAAAATCTTATTTCAGAACCTGTATTATACCATAGATTCAAGTCCGCCTGTCAAAAAATTCGGGTGGATTCATAAAAATAGACGCCTTTCAAGGCAGAAAATAGGTTTGACGGTGATTTTCGGCGGGATTATACTGGCCCTGCAAACTTAAAACTAAAAACTGTCGAGTCCGCCGGTTCCGGCGGATAGTTAGTGGTGCGAAAAATGGGCGTAAAAAGGCACAAAGAGACAAAGGCACAAGTGCAAAAAGACATGGGCAGGACTCCGCCAAAGCCTGCCCCCGATAGCAACATTCGGGGGTGGCGGACCGCCGAAGCCAAGATTGTTGCCGAGGGCATAACGTTCGATGATGTGCTGCTGATACCGGGCAAAAGCGATTTTGTCCCGAGCCAGGCGGACACCAGCACGCAGCTCACCAATAATATCAGGATAAACATTCCAATTGTCTCGGCTGCGATGGATACGGTGACCGAGTCGGCTCTGGCAATAGCGCTCGCACAGGATGGCGGGATAGGCATAGTCCATAAGAACCTGTCGATTGAGGAGCAAAAAAGGGAAGTGGCGAAGGTCAAACGCTCCGAAAACGGGGTGATTCTCGACCCGATTACGCTGTCGCCGGGCGACCCTGTCAGAAAGGCGCAGGAGCTGATGAATGAGCAGAACGTCTCCGGCATCCCAATCGTCGATGGGAAAAAATTAGTGGGCATCCTGACACGCAGGGACCTGAAATTTCTCAAAGACCTCGACACACGGATAAGCACCGTAATGACAAAGAACAACCTTGTCATAGGCCCTCCCGGAACGACACTCGAAATGGCAAAGGGAATCCTGCAGAAATGCAGGGTCGAGAAGCTGCTTTTGGTCAACTCGAAGGGCGAGCTGGCGGGTCTGATTACTATGAGGGACATCGACCGCGTCCAGCAATACCCGAGGGCGGCCAGGGATGCACGAGGCAGGCTTCGCGTGGGTGCAGCGGTCAGTGTGCAGGATTACGAGCGGATTGAGGCGCTGATAGCGGCGGACGTTGATATTATCGTCGTCGATACCGCCCACGGGCATTCGCAGAACGTCATCGACACTGTGAAGAAAATCAAGGCCAAATATGACATCGACGTGATTGCGGGCAATATCGCCACCGGCGAGGCAGCGGCGGATTTGATAAAGGCGGGCGCAAATGCCGTCAAGGTCGGCATCGGGCCCGGCGCAATCTGCACCACCAGGATAATTTCGGGGGCGGGAATGCCGCAGATAACTGCGATAATGAGCTGTGCGGCCGTTGCAGAAAAATACAATATTCCGGTGATTGCAGACGGCGGAATCAGGCACTCAGGTGACATAGCCAAGGCGCTCGCGGCAGGGGCATCGAGCGTGATGATAGGGTCGCTGTTTGCGGGCCTGAAAGAGAGTCCCGGACAGCTCGTCATTTATAAAGGAAGGCAATTCAAGGAATACAGGGGCATGGGTTCTCTGGGGGCAATGGTCAAAGGTTCCGCGGAGAGATACGGACAGAAAAGCTCCACCGAAGAAGGCAAGCTTGTGCCGGAAGGTGTGGAAGGGCGAGTGCCGTATCGAGGGACGCTGAGCGAGTTTGTGTATCAGCTTGTCGGCGGCTTGCGGGCTGGTATGGGATACTCCGGGGCACGAAATATCGAAGAGTTAAGGAAGAACGCCCGATTCGTTCGCACAACCGCCGCGTCGGTTGTCGAATCGCATCCGCACGATATACAAATAACAAAGGAGGCGCCGAACTATTCGGCGAGCCTGCCTTTTGAAGACTGATGCCTGCGTTCCACCACGGCAGTCTCCGGTCGGGTTATTTTTATGATTCGTGAAATGACAGCCATTCTGGATTTTGGCAGCCAGTATAGCCAGTTGATAGCAAGGCGTGTTCGCGAGCACAATGTGTATTCGCGAATTTGCCGCGCCGATACACCGGCCTCGGAGCTGTCGAAGCTGCCCTTGAAAGGCCTGATACTATCGGGCGGGCCTGCGAGCGTATATGAAGAAAATGCGCCGCGGTGCGATGAAAAAATCTTTGAGCTCGGCGTGCCGATTCTGGGCATCTGCTACGGTATGCAGCTCGGCTGCCAGGTTTTGGGGGCTGAAGTTGTTTCCGCCGAAAGTCGCGAGTACGGCAGGACAAATCTGTCGATACTCGACAAGAGCGACCTGTTTGCAAATATGCCGGACTCAACCATTGTCTGGGCAAGTCACGGCGACCAGGTCGGCAATCTTGGCAACGATTTTGTCATGTTGGCAGCCACAAAGACCTGCCCGTTCGCCGCCGTAAGGCACAAAAAAAAGAAGTTCTTCGGCGTGCAGTTCCATCCTGAAGTTACGCATACGCCCAAGGGAGCGGTGATTCTAAAGAACTTCCTGTATGACATCTGCGGGTGCAGCGGCGACTGGAAGATGAGTGACTTTGTCGGCGAAACGGTGGATGCGATTCGCAAACGCGCCGGCAAGGCGAGGGTAATATGCGGCCTGAGCGGCGGGGTCGATTCATCGGTTACGGCGGCATTGGCTCATAAGGCGATAGGCAATAACCTCGTGTGCATTTTCGTTGACAATGGACTGCTTCGTAAAAACGAACGCGAGAACGTCGTATCGACCTTCCGCGACCATTTCCATATCGACTTGCGAGTGGTTGATTGGTCCTCGCAGTTTTTGGCTTCGCTAAAAGGCGTAACAGACCCGCAGCAGAAGCGAAGGATAATCGGCTCGGAGTTTATTGAGGCCTTCAAGTCGGAGGCGTCAAAGATTCCCAACGCCGCTTTTCTTGCCCAGGGGACGCTTTATCCCGATGTTATCGAGTCGGGTTCCAAAAACGGCGGGCCGGCGGCGAATATAAAACTGCACCACAACGTGGGGGGGCTGCCGGCTGAATTGGGATTTGAGCTGATTGAGCCGTTGCGGGATTTGTTCAAGGATGAGGTAAGACTTATAGGCGAATACCTGGGGCTGCCTGATGATATTATCTGGCGGCATCCCTTCCCAGGGCCGGGGCTGGCGGTGAGAATTACTGGCGAAGTGACACCCGAGAGACTGGAAATTTTGAGGGCGGCGGATGAGATTTTGATGGATGAAATAAAAGCGGCCGGGCTTTATAGAAAGATTTCGCAGGCATTGGCGGTGCTTGTGCCCGTCTCGACCGTCGGCGTTATGGGGGACCAGCGAAGCTATGAAAATGTGATTGCGATTCGCGCGGTGGAGACCCCTGACTTTATGACCGCTGATTTTTCGCAGATACCTTTTGATGTGTTAGGCGTGATATCCAGCAGGATTATAAACGAGGTGCGGGGCGTCAACCGCGTAGTATATGACATATCGAGCAAACCGCCTGCAACGATTGAATGGGAATAATACCCCCGCGTCTTCTGTCGAAGACGGAAGCGGGGGCTGAAAAGGAGTTCGCTGAATGAAATTAAATAGCCGGAATGGAGTCTGGCTGGGACTTGTTTGTGCAAATCTATTTTTTATTGCAGGTTGTGCCGCTGGAAACAAGACGGCGGATACACCTTCTCCGAATCTTCTGGGAATTTCTAACGGGACAAATCAAGCGGGAACACCCGCGTTTTCTGTCGAAGACAGAAGCGGGGGCTGGCTTGAATCGGCAAAGGTTGACCTTGCCAAATTTCCGAATAGATTCATTGAAGACTCAAAAGATACGTTTCTGCGGGCGGACAATATAACTGCATTTTTATTGGCCGGCGGCGCAAGTATTGCAATGCACAACAGCAATGCCGATAAAAATCTTGCGAATAATTTCTCGGAGCACCGGGCTTTCCGCGGTTTTGTGGACGAAAGCCTGAATATAATCGGGACTCCTGAATCTCATTTTCCCGTAACGGCCCTCTGGTATGCCATTAGCGCAGAGAACCATGACGAGCTTAACAAACAGCGGGCGTTGACAATGATGACTGCGCTTTCGGTGTCGGGGCTGGTGACAACGGGGCTGAAGGCCGCCAGGGACAACGAGACCCCGAACGGCGGAAGCTGGGCCTGGCCGAGCGGGCACACCTCAAGCTCATTTACGGTTGCTTCCGTCCTGGATGAATTCTATGGGCCAAAGGTTGGAATCCCCGCGTACATATTGGCATCGCTCGTGGCCTATCGGATGATGGATACAGGCGACCACTGGGGCAGCGACGTCGTGTTCGGCGCTACCCTCGGGTGGGTCGTCGGGCACACAATCGCAGGAAAACACAAAAACCTCGAAGTCGCAGGTTTTGAGCTGGAGCCTTATATGACAACGGGTGACTATGCGGCAACGGGCGTCAGCCTCGTGAGGCAATTCTGACATCCTTTCACGTATAGCTCGATAAGTCCAATGCACGCCCCCGCTCTTGCTTCGCAGGAAGCTGCGGGGGTGGCGGACCAAAGACGGACCACGGAGAAAGCGTAGGTTTGCGCATCGGATTTCAGCAGCTTTGCCGTCTCTGCATCAATGAGCTACCGGCCCCCGACAGAAACATTCGGGGGTGAATCCGCCTTCATCATCACCGGCCCCAAAAGGTATCCCAGGACCATTGTTATCCCCGTCGCAATGACAATCACCCAGCTCCACGCAAGACCGATGACCTTAAAATTTGAAAGTAACAGCAGTGCCGCTGCACAAATAGTGCTTGCAATCATAGCGACAATATTCGCCCGATTCGCCTTTCGCTTTGTAAGCAGCCCCAATAAATATACCCCCAATGTTGCCCCGCCCGTCACCGAAAATATCTTGAACGCAAACCACAAAATATTTTTCACCGGCTCACACGCCAGGGCAATCGCACCTAAAATCAAACCGAACGCCGCCACGCAGACCCGCGAAACAAACAGGTAATGCTTTTCGCTGGCCGCCTTTCTTATAAGCGGCCGGTAAATATCCGTAACAAACGAGGCCGACAGCGAGCTCAACGGCGAATCAATGCTCGCCATTATAATCGCCGCCAGCACCAGCCCCTTCAAACCCGCCGGCAGCGAATACGCCACAAAGTGCGAAAGAACATCCTTGGCTTCGCCCGGCTTCGCTGCCTCAATATGTTGCTGGTAGAACACAAAAAGCAGCGTCCCGATTGCCAGATACAGTGACATTATCGGAATCACTGTCAATATCGTTGAGACCAGCGTCTTCTGGCTGAGTTTGCGGGTCTTGACCGTAAGCAGCCGCTGCACCATTTCCTGGTCCGTGCCGAACGCAGCCATGCCCGTAAAGAGAGCATTTATGCTGCCCGCCCAGAATGTTGTCGGGTCTTTGAAATTGAAGTCGAACCTGAAGAAGCTCAGCCGCCCGGCATCGCCGGCAACCTGCAGGATTGTGTCTAACCCGCCCTCAATTCTGGTGAAAACGTAGATAAGCAGTGCAGCGCCCGCCACAACGAAGCTGATGGCCTGATATGCCCCCGCCCACACCGCCGCCTTGATGCCCCCAAAAGCAATAATCACGATACTGACTATCGTGAACATTAACAGGGCTGCCGGCAGACTCCACCCCATAATTATGGAAACGCCCAGGCAGGCCGCATACAGTCTGACTCCCGAAGCAATAAGCCGCGTCGCAAAGAAGAATATCGACCCGGCATACTGCGTCTCGGGCCCGAAGCGGTGCCGCAGAAATTCGTAAATGCTCGTGCAGTTATACTTGTAGAAAACCGGAATAAATAGAAACGCCACCAGAATCCTCGCCGCCGCCGAACCGATAAAAAACTGCACGTACTCCCAGTTCTCCTCGTAGGCCATCGCCGGAAAACCGATTATTGTCAGGGCGCTTATTTCAGTCGCGGCAAAAGACAGGCACGCCACAATCGATGGCACCCGCCGCCTGCCCAGAAAAAAATCGTTGGTGTCTCTTTCCTCTCTGCCGAAGATATAGGAGACGATGAAAAGTAAAAAAACCGACCCGACGACAATGAGAACGTCAATCCTGCCCAGTGTTCCCGCCGGGTTTTGTGAGGCAATATCTTCCATCATAGCTTTGCCTTTATCGCCTCACGCAGCGATTGATTGCACTCATCCAGTATCTTCGCGGCCTCGCGCAGGCCGACCTTGCGAAAGTGCATCACGATAGCTGCCTTCGCCTTTCCCTTCGCACGCGCAAGTAACGCCTTTGCATCGGCCCTCCGCAGATGGGCCATTTCCGCAACAATCCGCACCGACCGGTCCCGCAGCTTTTCGTTGGTCGCCTGCAGGTCAACCATTAGATTCCCATAGACCTTGCCGAGCTTAACCATAGTCCCCGTTGTGAGAGTATTCAGCACCAGCTTTGTCGCCGTCCCTGCCTTCATTCTTGTCGAGCCGGTTATGACCTCCGGCCCAACCACAGGATTAATGATAATATCTGCAGCGATGTCCCTTACCGCCTCCGGCGCACAGGTGATAAAAATAGTTGCCGCCCCGATTTGTCGCGCTCGTTTCAGTGCTCCTCGCACGTATGGCGTCAGACCGCACGCCGCCAAACCCACTACAATATCAGTTGCCTTAACCCGCTTTTTATCTATGTCCCTTGCCCCGTTATCGGCGTGGTCTTCAGCTCCCTCAATCGCGCGCACAACCGCCCGCCGGCCGCCGGCAATAATACCCTGCACCATCGAGGGCCGAACCCCAAAGGTCGGCGGACACTCCGATGCATCGAGAACGCCCAGCCGTCCGCTTGTTCCTGCCCCCACGTAGAACAGCCGCCCGCCCCCCCGAAACCGCCCTGCAATCAAATCGACTGCCGCCGCAATCCGCTTCCGCTCCCTTCCCACCGCGCGCGGCACCAACCTGTCTTCAGCGTTAATTAAATCGACAATGTCTTGCGTCGATAACTCATCGATGTGCTTACTTCTGATATTCCGCTTCTCGGTAATTGGAAGGATTCTGCGTCTTGTCATTGTCCAGGCACTATCTTTCCCAAAACAACCGCTCGACCGGCCCCTGTTGCGACTGGCACATTATTGGCCAGACCTTTTATTGTTGCCCACGCTAAAATCGCAAACGAAACCGCCTCTTTCGCATCGACACTGATTCCAAAATTGTCGGTTGACAGGATTTTAATTCCGTCAAGTTCCTCCCGCAACATCGCAATTAATGTTCCGTTATGAGCCCCGCCGCCGCACAAAATTACCTCGTCTGGCATCGCAGGCAGAAACCTCCGATATGCACTCGCAATAGTACCGGCCGTAAAGGCCGTCGCGGTAGCCGTCATATCCGATGCTCTCAATCCCCTTTTTTTCGCCCTGCGGAAGAACCAGTCAGAGTATGACCGGCCAAACTCCTCTCGCCCGGTTGATTTCGGCGGCCGCCGCCGCAGAAACGGGTGCCTCATCATTTCGCCAAGTAATCGCCTGTCAACCTTACCCTGCGATGCGATTTCCCCCCCTCGGTCGTAGAGACGCCTGCCTTTCGTAATAAGCCGGACCACACCGTCGATGACCATATTCCCCGGCCCCGTGTCGAATGCAATGATGTTGCCTTCCCGGCAATTCGCCGGCAGAAACGTAACGTTCGCAATGCCGCCAATATTCTGGATGGCCCGGCGCAGACGCTCGTGGCGAAATAAAATGTAATCCGCATAAGGCACCAGCGGTGCGCCTTCGCCGCCGGCGGCGATGTCTCGCGGCCGAAAATCGCCAACCGTCGTCACGCCCGTCCTCTCCGCTATAACGCAAGGCTCTCCAATCTGTAACGTCGAGCGTATCATTCTTTTCCCGTAGTTTTTGCCGCCCGGGTTGTGATAAATTGTCTGGCCGTGCGAACCCACCAAGTCAATCGACCGCAGGGCAACCCCGCTTTCACGACACAGTCTGATTAGCGCCTCTGCAAAAATTTCTCCGAGGACGAAATTATAGTGACATATTTCGTCCACGCCGCTCGTTTCCGGCTCCGATAATCTCAAAATCGCCTTGCGTATCACCGCTGGATACGCAAATACGTCGAACGCTGCCAATCGCACCTTCCGTCTCTCAACGTCGATAATTGCCGCAGCCACTCCATCCGCCGATGTCCCCGACATCAGCCCCGCCACGCGCAGCTTATGTTTTGCAGCCGGCTTTGCGATGTAGTTACCTGACAACGCCATTTTCCTGCATCGGCACCAGAAGTTCACAGTGTAACGGTAAGTGTTATTTTTCAAGCGAATTATATTACCCCCTCGCCGCACCCGCAATATGCCTGATGCAATTCAATGATAGTTTGAGCTTGCCTTCCGCCCGCCTCTGGTGGAAACTACGAGCAGTGAATCCGCCGTGTCAAATATCCGCCGTCTGTTGGCGGAGCGGAAACAATGCTGTAGTGAAGCGAAAGTCCGGCGTCGTTTGACGGAAACTATGAATAATGCAATCGAAAAGGCCAAAAAATTCTTAAACGAAGAAAAAGCATTTCGGCTGGGCAATTTGCTGACGGAATCCTTTCATCCCGGGACGCGGGCCCTTTCGGAAACCGCGCTCTCGGACCTTCCCGCCGCCGTCCGGCTGCTGCAATCGGTTGACCAGGAAATCCCGCCCGCTATGGAAAAGCTCTTTCAGCAGGATGTGTTCCATCAGTTAATTGACGCTTTTGCCGGTGCCCTTTGCTCAAACAAGCGGATCTACTTTACGGGTTGCGGCGCCACCGGCCGCTTGAGTATTCTGCTCGAGGCCGCCTATAGATGCTTCTGGCAGCAATTAAGTGAAAATCACCCCGATATATCCGCAAATGTGCCCGATATGGAGGACCGCGCCTTTGGTATTATGGCCGGCGGCGATTTTGCCCTCATCAAATCGGTCGAAGGATTCGAAGATTTCCCCGACTTCGGCCGATACCAGTTAAAACAGGCAGGCGTCCGGCCCGGTGACGTCGTCATCGCCGTTACCGAGGGCGGCGAGACGCCTTTTGTAATCGGAACCGCCTGGCAGGGACTTGACGCCGGGGCAAACATCTTCTTCGTTTATAATAATCCGACCGACCTTCTGCGAACACACGTCCAGAGGTCCCGCGAAATAATCGACCACCCCGGCGTCAAAAAGCTCGACCTTACGACCGGCCCTATGGCCATCACCGGCTCTACCAGAATGCAGGCGGTCACCGCAGAATTGCTTGCCGTTGGCGCTGCCCTTGAGATGGCTGTAGTAAAATTTTTGCAGCAGAACTTGCCGTTACCGCAGCTCTCGACCCTCGGATTGTGTATCCATCCCCCTGAAGATTATCCGCGACTATTCGCAGAACTACTGACGCAGCTTTCCAGCCCCGCAAACGTTAATGCAATGGCTGACGTTGTGGAATTTGAAGAGGACACCTATCGCCGCCACGGTCTGGTAACCTACATTGCGGATGCCTTTTTGCCGGATGTGCTTACCGACACCACCGAGCGCTCACCGACCTTTATGGTTCCGCCTTTTCGCAAAAGTGATGACCGCCTCTCTCCTCGCTCCTGGGCCTTTGTTAAAGACCCCTTCCATCCCACCCCGCACGCCTGGCAGCATTTGCTGCGACGCCGGCCCCGCGGCCTGCAATGGACCGCTGAAACATACAAACAGTTGAATGCACCGCTCCCGTTGCAGACCCAGCCGCCCCGGCTTGACAACGGCGAAATATTCAAATTTCAGATAGGCAGCGAACCCGACCCTTCTCGCACCGATGCTCCGGATTCCGCACTGGTTGTTATCGGCGCCGCAGATGAAATTGAGCATTTGTCTGGTGCCGCCCGGCAGACCCTCGGCTCCGAATACAAGAAAACCGCTGTAATGGCTTTCGGCCCGCAGGCCCACCCGCACACGGACAAACTATTCCACTTCCGCTGTGACCTGCCTGCTTCGCCTCTGCAACTGTGGCGCCATCTTGCAATCAAACTTGTCCTTAACACCATTTCGACCGCAACAATGGTTCGCATGGGCCGCGTCGTCGGCAACGCAATGGCCTGGCTGTCACCCAGCAACAAAAAGCTCATCGACCGCGGCTCTCGCCTCATCTCCGAGCTGACAGGATGCGCCTATGAGCAGGCGTGCATCGCCCTCTTTGAGGCAATGGATGAAATCGAATCACGCAAAAGTCGTGCCGAGGAAGTCCCTTCTCCCGTCGCCCTCGCCATCGAAAGCATCCGCTCCGCCGCCCACAAAACCTCCTTATGAATCCATCCGCCGGATTCCTGTCACGTCAGCAATATACTACGAACTCAAACCTACAAACTATCTCAGTAAATAAGATACTTTACCCTGGTTCGCATAAAGGCCTCCATATCCGCCTGCCACTGCTCTTTGAGGGTCTCCAGAGGTATGCCCTTTACAATCGCCTCGCGAATCGCAGATGTCCCGCACAAACGGTCGAAATGCTCGCTCTTCCATTCGAACCAATTCGGGTCCATCTGATAAATCGCATTGACAATCTGCACACCGCTCCAAAATGGCTCAATCGAATCCCTTTTGGTTATGATGACCTTGACCCCGTGACATTTTTGCCCTTTGTATTTCGAATCCACCGGCGTAAATGACCCCGCCTCAAATCGCATACCCGCAAGATTCAGCTTGTTCAGTCCGGCCGCCAGCTTTTCTGAATCAATCCAGGGCGCCCCAAACTGCCTGAACGGCATATCCGTGCCTCTGCCCTCCGAGACATTCGTCCCCTCCAGAAGGCACAATCCCGGATACACCATCGCGGTTTCCAGGTTCGGCATATTGGGAGAAGGCTTTATAAAAGACAATCCCGTTTCGTCATACCACAGATGCCGCTGCCAGCCCTTCATAGGTACGACAACAAGCTCCGCCTTGACGCCGTTGGCAAGCCAGCCTTCTTCATTAAACATCCTCGCAAGCTCGCCGACCGTCATACCATATCTTGTCGCAATCGGATGCAGGCCGACAAAGCCGGCAAATTCCTTCTTGAGGATATTGCCCTCCACCTGGACCCCGTTTATGGGGTTGGGGCGGTCTAAAACCACGAAACGCTTCTTATTTTCCGCCGCCGCCTCCATTGCCAGAGACATTGTGGAGATATACGTATAAAATCGAGCACCTATATCCTGAATATCAAATATAAGAACGTCCATATCCTTCAGCATCTCCGGCGTGGGCTTAAGCGTCTCGCCGTACAGGCTGTAAACCGCCAGGCCCGGTTCTTTCCCGGTTTGGCTGTCGATTTTTTCGCCCGCCTCCCGAACGCCGTAAAGACCGTGCTCCGGGCTAAAAATCGCCGTAATCGTTACGCCCTTCATATCTCTAAATACATCTACAATATGCCTGCCTTCCCTGTTGCAGCCCGTTTGGTTGGTTATGATTCCAATCCGCTTGCCGCAAAATAGCTCTTTGTATTCGCCTATATTATCCAGTCCGGTTCTGACCTGTGCCCTGCAGCCGGATAACAGCATTAGACTCAGCAAAGCCGCACGTTTCATTCTTTTTCCTTTGACAGCGAACACGCCCTTAAATTGACGAAAACGGACGATGACCATTCTACTAAGGTTTTGCCCAATCACAATTTGTTTTGTGCACGACCTGCCCCGCACCAATTGACCTGTCGATGGGGGGAAAGCACGACTCTGAGAAAATAAACCGTTCCGAGCGTTCAATTGGTGCGGGGTCTTCTGCAATCCTCGAAACCGCTTGTGCCGTAATCCCTGTAATGCCATTCCCGCAAAATCGCAAATCTAATGGCCGGAGCGCTCAAAGCCCAAATCTGGAAAAAGCTATACAAATGGGTTGCAAGTGACAGTAAAATGTTTGCCCGTATGAGACACCTTGGTAGCGTGACAATATTATTTGTATTACTCTCCTTCCCGGCAGCCGGCTGCCGGTGCCTTCACAAAGAAATTTGTAAACACGGGCTCAGCGTCATCGACACCGTTGCCAAAGAAGAAATCGAGGAAGGCAATGTCCCCGGCGCCGTTGTCCTCGTAGGACAGGCAGACAGGATTCTCTACTGGCGGGCCTTTGGTCACGAAGTCACCCGGCCTTACAAAGAAAGAATGCACAGAAACACTATTTTTGACATCGCCTCGCTGACAAAACCGGTTGCCACAGCCACATCAATTATGATTTTAGTGGACCGCAAAAAGATAAAATTAAACGACTATGCGGCGGCATATCTGCCCGCCTTCGCCTCCAACGGCAAAGGCCAGATTCAGATTCATCATCTTTTGACGCACACCTCCGGCCTGCCCGCATATACAGATGCAGACGAACTGAAAAAACAGTATGGAAGCCGCTGTCCCGACGAAGTTGTCCGGAAAATATGTGACGCGAAACTTCTCAGTGGGCCCGGTGAACAGTTCCGCTATAGCTGCCTCGGTTACATCATCCTGGCAAAGATTGTGGAAGTGGTCGGCGAAAAGAGCATCGATGATTTTGCCGGAGAAAATATCTTTGCCCCCCTGAAAATGAATCACACCGCTTACAACCCGCCGCCGTCCTGGGTGAAAGACATCGCAGCCACCCAGATTGTGAATGGACAATTACTTCGAGGCACTGTCCACGACCCGCTCGCTCGTTTAATGGGCGGCATAGCCGGCAACGCGGGTGTTTTCACGACCGCTTATGACCTGTCTCTTTATTGCAGAATGCTTCTCGATGAGGGAGCTTGCCGCGGCAAAACCATTCTCAGCCCCCATGCTGTCACTATGTTGACCACCGCTCAATCCCACGGCCGCGCCTTCGGGTTCGATGTCGATTCCAGCTATTCCTGGCCGAAAGGTTCTCACCCGCCGCAGACGGCCTTCTGCCACGCCGGCTATACCGGAACCGCCCTCGTTTGCGACCCCGCAAGTAAAGTCTATATCATTATCCTTACCAACAGGGTCCACCCCGATAACAAAGGCTCTACGAAGCCGCTTTGCCGCAAAGTCGCAGATATTGTTTTCCAGACATATAAAGATGCCGCTGCGAATTGATTGGCAGATACCCGACTAATGCTCCGTCGCAGCTCGGCCTGCTCCGGACCGAGCGGTCCAAGGGACATCGCCAAACCCCTCGAATAACAGTTGAGCAGTAGGCCGCAGTCTCGCATTTTTCACCTGCCTGCCCCGGTATGCTTTTGGCCGGGGTTCCACTGTTCAAATGCTCAATGGTTCGACTTTGCTCACCATCCTGAGCTTGTCGAAGGACTGCCCTGTTGGCCAAAGGCCAACGGAGAGGGCGGGATTCGAACCCGCGGTCCGCAAAAGCGGACACGGCCTTTCCAAGACCGCTCTATAAGCCACTCTGACACCTCTCCGGATTAGTTTTGAGTTCGTAGTTTTGAGTTTTTAGTCTCCGGCCTTTAGCTCATCATCTCTGGCGGACCTTCTCTGCTCAAAAAAGCTTTGCAGTTGGTCACGGCACTCGTTTTCCAATACACCCCCTTCAACCTCCAATCTGTGATTTAATCTTTCATCCTGAACGATATTATACAAAGAGCCGCAGGCGCCGGTTTTTGGGTCGCGACAGCCAAAGACCAATCTATCCATCCTGCTCAACACCAGCGCCCCGGCGCACATAGGGCACGGCTCTAATGTAACATACATCGTGCAGCCATTCAAATGCCAGTTTTCCAAAGCTGCCGCCGCCTGGGTAAGTGCGATTATCTCAGCGTGGGCTGTGGGGTCTTTAAGTTGTTCTCTTTGGTTATATGCCTTTGCGATTATCTGGTCTTTATTGACAATTACCACCCCAATCGGCACATCGCCGTTTTCCTCGGCTATTTTAGCCGACTCGATAGCCAATTGCATAAATTGTTCGTCTTCTTTGGTAATGTTTATCATCTACCTATCTAAGTTAAGTTGTGTTAAACACAGTCTCTTTGTGGTTATATCATGCCTCTTAATAAATCCTTGAACAGGTCTGTCCACGTTAACCAGCCCATATTTTGTGCAACCTGTTTTATGTTTTTTACAGGTATCCCATCCAATGCGTCTTTGAGTGGTTTAAGGCTCTTGTTTCTTCCATCTTTATAGTAGTTGAACCACCATGCACTCTTCCACTTATCATGAAATCCTTTCGCTGGCAATTCTGCTTCTTTTTTACTTTTTCTACAAATCAGCTTATTACGTGGTGCGATATCTAAGAAGATAAAATAAAAATCGTAATTTCCATCACCCAAAGGATTGTCCAAACCTATCCGTAATTTTCGTGCAATTTGATTATAAGGTTTCTCAGGAGGTTTTGACATACTCATAGGGCTATAAAGTTTTGCCTCAAAAAACACTAAAACTCCCGGCAATTCAATGCTTGCATCTACTTCAGTTGATTCATTGGTTTTAGTAGAGCCAGTGTACGTCTTTCCTATTTCTATTTTAATCTCTTCGTTACGTGAATTATTATCTGAGAATGGGGATTTGTTTCCCCCTTCATAAGTATCTTCCCATATTTCATTAAGCACCTTTATTTTTTTACTCAATGGAAGATTTCTTAATATGTCAAAACAAGACCACGTTAAGGCATCTTCGCTGTTTGAATTAGAACTATACTTATTCTTGTGTAGCCTTCCCTTATATGTTTGGCCAAGAAATTCCCTCAAAGCTTTTTCTCTCCCAAGTAGAACAACGTGGTTTCTGAGATAATTTTTATATTGCATATCCAACCTCCCTACATTGCGCAGTGACTCAGAAAAGTTTCATTTACTTTATTTTTTTTTCCAATCCGTTAATCAGGCCGGAAATCATCTTAGAAATAACTTCAAGCCGATTAGAAAGGTCTGAAAGATTAACATCAGAAATCAACTGCTTTCGTTTCGCAATTTCCAATAGAGGCACACATTCCTGCACACTACCCCGAGCGATGATAAAGAAATTTCGTCTATCCTTTTTTGTAAATCTGCCGTTGCCTTCCGCGATATTGGTTGCTATCGATAGAGATGCTCTATTAAGCTGATCCGTCAGAAAGTAGTATCCTTTAGGGAATTCATCGGTAAGCTTTATGACTTCTTCAGCTAAATCTACAGATTTCTGATAGACTTCGAGATTTTCAAACATAAATGGCATTTTACAATCTCTTTTTGAACAGTTGAGCAGGTGAACAGTTGACCGCAGTTTCGCATTTTCACCTGTTCCACTGTTCAAATGCTCACCTGCTCTATTTTTTGCTCTTGGCAAAAAATACCCCCAAGGGGAGTCGAACCCCTGTTACCGGGTTGAGAACCCGGTGTCCTGGGCCACTAGACGATGGGGGCGTTTTAGTCGCTAGTTTTCAGTCGCTATTTTCTAGTCGCTGGACTTTAGTCCTTTCGGTTCAACTTCTTTATCAAACTCATTATCATTTTGCTGATTTGGTCTATTTCATCGCTCACGACATTCGCGTGTTCTTTGGTTAGATAATTCAAGTTGACTGCAATGGTAAGCTGCGTTATCGCTTCAGCTCCGCTTCCAAGAGCAATGAATAGAAACTGCCTGTATTCGTTATTGTGAAACCTTGCGAACCCTTCGGCAATATTGGATGGAATTGATATGGCCGCTCTCCTTAATTGTGAAGTAAGTACATAGATTTCTTCTTTCGGGAAAGCGTTGGTAATCTCGTAGATTTTCTGAACCAGTTTAATACCCCTCTTCCAGATATTCAGGTCACGAAAATCCTTAATTGCCATAAAATTGCCTCTCCAATTTCACTATCGACCAAATACAACTGACTAGCGACTATCTACCAGCGACTAGCGACTAAATAGCGGCGGTCGGACTCGAACCGACGACCCTGGGCTTATGAATCCCATGCTCTAACCAACTGAGCTACGCCGCCAATACGCAGGGTAGTTTACAACAAACTCAGTCGCTTTGCAAGCGATTTTGGGGCAAAGTTATGGCCGCCAGTGTCTGTCAGTCAAAACAACCGGCCCCTGCACAGCCGGATTATCTCTTACTTTGACTTGGCGCAGCGGCAATAAAGGCATATACTTTTGTCAACTATTTCCCGTTAAGAAAAATCAGGAAATCCCAAATGAAAGAGCATTTGACCGGTCTGATAGCTGCGCCTCCCACGCCTATGCACGGGGACGGCAGTTTGAACCTTGCCGTTGTCGAGAGACAGGCCCAATGCCTGATTGATAACGGCATCAAGGCCGCATTTGTATGCGGCTCGACAGGAGAGGGAATATCGCTGACCACACAGGAGCGAATGCAGGTGGCGGAGCGATGGAAGGCCGCAGCGGGCGACAGGCTGCCGATACTGGTGCACGTGGGCCATCACTGCCTTATGGATGCCAGGGCGCTCGCCGCACACGCGGAAAAAGAGATAAGGGCCCGCGCGATAGCCAGTCTGGCGCCGAGTTATTTTAAGCCTCAGAGCGTTGAGGATTTGGTTGCATTTTGTGCGGAGGTTGCTTCGGCAGCACCGCGGACGCCATTTTATTATTATCATCAGCCGGCAAACAGCGGCGTTAATTTTGCGATGGCGGATTTCTTAAAAGTCGCAGGCGAGCGCATCCCGACTTTCGCCGGCGTAAAATATACGCACGGGGATATGATGGATTTCGGGCAGTGCCTCGATTTTGAAGGAGGAAGGTTCAATATTCTCTCGGGGCAGGATGAGAATCTGCTCGGCGCGCTGGCATTAGGCGCGCAGGGCGCTATCGGCAGCACATACAACTCTGCAGCGCCGCTTTACCACCGCATTATAAGCGCATACCAGTCGGGCGATATGGCGACTGCACGGAAAGAACAGGGCCGGGCGAGGGAGCTTGTTTCTGTGGTGACAAGATTCGGGCTGCTGCCGGCGCTGAAGGCAACTATGAAAATTATCGGGATAGACTGCGGGCCGTGCCGGCTGCCCCTGCGAACTCTTTCAGACAGAGAATATCAAGAGCTCCGGGCCGAATTGGAACGAATCGGCTTTTTCGGTTATTGCTCGAAGGTTACTCAATAACTTTGCCGCAATGTTTTTGGAGTTGAAAGAGACACTATGGAAACAAGGTCTCTGTTATATTGTTTCGGGGTCTTCTGGCGAGCGGTCATTGTCGGCATTGGGTACCTGGCGACACTTATCGTGGCTGGAGGGATTATGAGTGCGGCAGGTATGACACTGCCGGAGGCAGGCAATGTCAGGACGATACTACCATTAAGTCTTCTGGCGGGCACACTCACCGGTTTGGTGTTGGGGCCAATTGCACGGAAGATGCCTGTCTCTCGTTTGCGTCATATTATCGTCTGGGCAAGCGTGCTCTTTTTTAATGGCGCAGCTTTGGCCATCGAAGCATCATTTTTTATTGAGAAGATGAGGTCTGCTGCTCCGGCGCTTGTAATCCAGCACCTCGCGACCGCGGTAGTTACAGCCGGATTGATTGCGCTGCTATTTGCGCCTTCAGGCAAGCTCCAGCCGGCAGTTTCTTTTCCAAAGCGTGCCTGGCGCCGGTGGCTGGGGCGGTTTATCATCAGTTCGCTGAGTTATCTGGTATTCTATTGCCTGTTCGGGACGCTCAATTATGCGTTCGTGACCAGACCTTATTACGAATCGCACGTTGCCGGCCTGACCGTGCCGGGCGCGCAGGTAGTGTTTTTAGTGGAATTGGCGCGGGCGCCGCTTATGGTCCTATCGATAGTGCCGCTTATACTTACGATGCGGATAACAAAAGGCCGATTGGCTGGAATGTGCGGGATAATCTTGTTTATGGTCGGAGGGGCAATTCCCCTTGCGATGGCGACCGAGCTGCCCGTGTTTCTGCGCGTGGCAAGCGCGTGGGAGATTTTCTTCCAGAACTTCCTGACGGGAGCGGTCGCCGCACTGCTTTTAGGACCCGGTCTTCAAAACGCATCGAGCGCAGAATACTCGCAGGTTGCATAACGCAATTCGCGCTACTTGAGGTTCTTTTTTATCTGGTCGTAAATCAGGCGGGACTTGGTCTCGCTGCCGAAGACGCCTATTCGAATGGAAATCTTGGTTGCGCCCTCGGCGGTAGCGCCGAGCGATATCGTAACCTTTTTATCTTCCGCATCGCGGGCGACAACCTCCGCCGACATCGCATCCTTAGTTTTCCTGCTGACGCTCAGCCCAAGCTGTTCCATCGCCTTTAGCGTTGCTTCATAAACCGCGTTGAGGTCTTTTGACTCGATTGACTCAAGGTCGCCTCTGATATAAGCAACCGTTCCTGCGGCGCCGGCCCCCACGACAACGGCAACGCAGCCCTGGAGCAAAGCGGCAGCGCCAACGAGCAGGACCGCCAAAATAACCTGTGCTTTTTGCATATAACTACCCTTTCTGCAATCGCGTTCCAATAACCAACGCCAATAGAATAAGTCTGCTCAACGCGATTGTCAATCCCTGCTTTTTGATTTGTTATGTTTTGCGGGGTCCTTTTTGATTTTTACTTTTTACTTTTTCATTTAGATTTTTTAATATGCTGGTATGTTAGAAAAAGGGCTTGTGCAGATTTATACAGGCGACGGCAAGGGCAAGACCACGGCGGCGTTCGGCCTGGCCCTGCGGGCCGCCGGACAGGGGAATAAGGTCCTGATTTATCAATTCCTGAAGCCGCCGTCACTTGATATTGGGGAACGCTTTGCGCTGCAATTGGGCGCAGTAAGAATCAGGGTCGAGGCGCTCGATGTGCCGTGGGATACGGCCAGGCCGCCGGGCGATGCAAAGACTGTCGCCCGGATGCAGGCCGCGATTAGCCAGGCACTTGAAAGACTTGCCCAGACCGCAGAAAAAAGATTTTACGATTGTGTTATACTCGATGAGATTGTGTTCTGTCTTTCCAAAGGATTAGCTAAATTCGAGGACATCAAACGCATTATCGATAGACGAGACCCCGCCGTGGAAATCGTTTTGACCGGGCGCGGGGCAACCGAGGAATTGATAGCTGTGGCGGATTTGGTTACGGAAATGAAAAATATCAAGCATCCGTTTGATAAAGGCCTTGCGGCAAGACGGGGCATCGATTTTTAGCAATTGAAAAACCGCGTAAAACAAGGAGGTATGTTATGGCAGAAAATATGAATCGCCGCAATTTTCTCAAAAAAACATTCGTTGGCTCTGCGGGGGCAACATTGGCCCTGCACATTGGCAGGAAAGCTGTAGTTGCAGAGGATGCGACCGCGGAAAAGCCGCAGCAGACAAGCGAAGGATTACCTGCCGGCAAAATTGGAAAACTGAAGATTAGCAGGCTTATCTGCGGCGGGAATCTAATCAGCGGCTGGGCACATTCGCGCGACCTGAGCTATGTCCACCATTTGATGAGGCAGTACAACAGCGACGAGAAGGTGATGGACACGCTGCAGTTGTGCGAAGAGCGAGGGATAAATGCCGTCATAGCGGACCCGAGCGAGCGGCCGCTGCGCATTCTGCCGAAATACTGGAAAGAAAGAGGCGGCAAAATACAGTGGATTGCCGAGGGACATCCGACGCTGGCCGATGTAAAAACGAACCTAAAACGGTCCATTGACACGGGGGCCGTTGCGATTTATATGCAGGGCGTCATCGGCGACAGGTGGTTCAAGGAGGGACACCTCGACCGGCTGGGAGAGGCGCTCGAATTTATCAAAGAAAACAAAATACCCGCCGGTATCGGGGCACACGAGCTGGAGGTGATTGTTGCATCGGAAAGCTCCGGATTCGACCCTGACTTTTATGTCAAGACCCTGCATCACAGCAACTACTGGTCCTGCAAGCGGCCGGACCAGAACCTCGACGTCATCGACAACCAGGCGGACAATTACTGGTGCATCGAGCCGGAAAAGACCATCGAATATATGAAGAAAGTGGAGAAGCCCTGGATTGCTTTTAAGGTTTTGGCCGCCGGCGCCATCCATCCGAGAGACGGCTTTAAGCACGCCTTCGAGGGCGGGGCGGATTTTATCTGCGCGGGGATGTTTGACTTTCAGGTTGTGGAAAATAGCGTTATTGCAAGAGAAATACTATCGAAAATAAACAGGCCGCGTCCGTGGAGAGGATAACTACTTTTGTGGTTCGGCTGGTGTTAGCGTGCTGCGAATAGAAATTGCCGGTTTTAAGGAGTGGCTGCGGTGTCTTCAAAAGTGGCTGTGATTATTTGTGCGGCAGGACCTGCCAGCCGGTTCGGCGGGAAAAGAAAAAAACAGTTCGTCGATGTCGCGGGGCGGGCGGTGTTCCTGCGCAGCTTGGAAGTCTTTGCCAATCGTGATGACGTAAAACAGATACTGCTCGGTATCGCTCAGGAAGACGAGGAGATTGTGAGCATCAAGTGGGGAGCCAATCTGAAATTCTTCAATGTGAAACTCTTTTACGGCGGATATGAGCGATTCGACACGATTAACAAGGGTTTGAAGCTTGTCAAGGATGATATGGACCTTATCGCCGTGCACGATGCCTCTCGCTGCTGCCTGACGGCGGAGTTGACCGACAAGGTGATTACCGCCGCGGTGAAGAGTGGTGCGGCGATACCGGCCTGCCCGGTCGCGGCAACTATAAAGGAAGTCAAGGATGGCATCATAATCAGAACTGTGGACAGGTCCGCCCTTTATGAGGCGCAAACGCCGCAGATTTTCGAGGCGAAACTACTTAAAAAGGCATACGAGAATCTTAAAAATGTTGACGAGAAGAAAATCAGCGACGATTCGCAGTTGGTTGAGGCGATGGGCCATAAAGTAACGATTGTGGAGTCGGATTCTTCGAATATCAAGATTACGCGGCAGAGCGACATCGCGATTGCGGAGGCGATTATCAAGTCCCGGCCCGAACCCAAACGCGAGGGCCCCATCGGTCCTTACATCGAGGCGCAGTGGTAACATCCTGACAGTTGTCTGCAGACGAGGGGACAAAAAGAAATTGGGTCTCAACGGCCTCTCTCATTTATTAAAATGTAAATATCAAAATTGGATTGCAAAAGGCGGCCGCTCCGGTCATCCTATCACCGCACCATCTGGGGTGTAAGTAAAGGAGAATAACAATGGCTTTTACATTTAACGTATGCGAAGTGTTCGAAGTGGCAGAACAGGCCGAGCGGAACAGCGCAAAGTTTTGTCGCAAAGTCGCCGACAAGTGCAGAGATTCGCACACCCGGCAGGTGCTGCTGCAATTGGCCGAGAGGGAAGAGGGGCACGCTGCGGGCTTCGCGGCTATTCGAAAGGAACTCTCGGAGCGGGAGTGCCCGCCCACGGCATTCGACCCCGAAGGCGAAGACGCCCTGTATCTGCAGGCCATGGCAAATGACCACGTCTTCAACGTAAGGCAGGACCCCTGCGAGCGGCTCACGGGCGGCGAAAGCCCCGAACAGATTCTGCAAATGGCCGTCGAGATGGAGAAGGAGGCGCTGGCCTTTTATCTGGGACTGAAGGCCACTGTGCCGACCGCCTCGGGAAAAGACAAGGTTGAAATCATCATCAGGGCCAAGATGCGGCACATCGGCATCCTGAACCAGGAACTCACAGGCCTGAACAAATAGGGCAAAACCTGCTGCACAATCCGCGCAGCCGCCTCACGCCAGCACAAGGGACGCTTTTTTCTTTGTCTTGACCCTCTTGCGCGTTAGACTATCTGTATTCTCCGAAGGGAAGATTTGCGCAGACCCCCGACAAAGACATTCGGGGGCAGGAAAGACGCTATGAACAAAACAGATATGCGAACCTGCCGGAAAAAAATAAAGGCAGCTCACACATACAAAGTGGCAGACATGGGCAATAGACTGATTTTAACGGGGACCAGGTTCCACTTCATCGGCGCAGGCGGTGTCGGGATGAGCGGGCTGGCGCAGCTTCTGATGAAACATCGGGCGATTGTAACCGGCTCAGACCAGACGCCAGGCGACGCTGTGGACCGGCTTCGGCAAATGGGCGCCGATATGAAAATCGGGCACAACGCACAGAATCTTCGCCCCGATACGGACGTGGTGGTCATCTCGGCAGCGATAAAGGAAGATAATCCGGAGTTGAAACTGGCCCGGCAGCGCGGATGCAGGGTCTATAAATACGCCCAGATGTTAGGCGAGCTGATGAGCCGCTACGAGGGCATAGCGATAAGCGGCACACACGGCAAGAGCACAACTTGCGGCTGGCTCGTGTATTGTCTCAAAAAGGCGGGAGTCGATGCAAACTTTATCATTGGGGCCAGGATAAATCAGTTGGGCAGTTCCTCCGGCGTCGCTGACAGCAAATATTTTGTGGCTGAGGCCTGCGAATACGACCGCAGCTTCCTGAACCTCAAACCCAGAATCGGCTGCATACTCAATATCGAACAGGACCACCTGGATTACTATCGGGATGAAGAGGAGATAGTGGAGGCGTTCGGCGAATTTGCGCACGGTATAAAGTCGGACGGCATCCTCATTGCCGGCGGCCGGGATGCGAACGTCGCAAGGATTATAAGGCAGCTGGGAGAAAACCGGCGATATGAGACCTTTGGGCTTGACGAAAGCTGCAGCTTCTACGCCAAAAATCTTGTGCAAAGAGATGGGCTTTATTCATTTGATGTGTATCACAACGGCAAGCTGCTCGGGGCGACTCGAATCTCGATACCCGGCAAGCACAATGTGACCAACGCCCTGGCGGTGGCGGCAATGGCAGTCAACGCAGGCCTTGACGGCGCCCGGGTACTGCAGCTACTTACCGGCTTTACAGGTATGGACCGGCGGGTGATGTTAAAAGGCCGGTTCAACAATATTACAGTGCTGGATGATTACGCTCACCACCCGACTGAAATTCGGGCGTCGCTGGAGGCAATGCGCGAGAGGTACAAGCCGAGACGGTTGTGGTGCATTTTTCAGCCGCATCAATACAGCAGGACAAGATTTCTGCTTGATGACTTTGCGGAAAGTTTCAAGCTTGCCGATGTGACGATTGTTCCTGAGATTTATTTTGTGCGGGATTCGGATAAAGAGAAGAAGGAGATTAACGCACAGATATTGGTGGAGCGGATGCGGGACAACGGGACGGATGCGATGTTTATCGACGGCTTCTCGGCCATTTGCGAATATCTAAAGAGAAATGTGACGGGCGGCGATTTGGTGGTTACGATGGGCGCGGGCGATATTTGGAAGGTGACAGATGAATATATTCAGTGGCTTAGAGGAATTAGTTGAGACGGGTTATCCGCTGGCCAAACGCACGTGGTACGGGCTTGGGGGGCCGGCTGATTATTTTATCAGGCCCAGGACCATTGAGCAGCTCAAAAAAGTGGTCCAGCGGTGCAATGAGAATAATATCCCGATACGCGTGATGGGGCTGGGGTCGAACGTGCTGGTCTGCGACGAGGGCCTGCGCGGGGCGGTGATAAAGCTCGAAGCCGAGCAATTCTCGCAGATACATTTTGCCGGCGAGCGGATTACCGCCTGGGCGGGAGCGGAACTAAGTAAGCTGGTTCTAATCTGCGTGGAAAAGGGCTTGTCGGGATTAGAGGCGCTTACCGGCATACCCGGGTCGGTTGGCGGAGCGGTGAAAATGAACGCGGGCGGCAACTTCGGAGACCTTGGCTCGGCAGTGGAATCTGTTGCGCTGATGGACGGACTTGGCAAGGTCTTTGAAAAGAGCAAGCCCGAGCTTGTGTTTGATTACCGCAGCACGAACATCTCTGCGAAATTTATTCTGAATGCCCGCGTGAAACTGACCGGCGGCGACCCTGAGCAAATTATGCGAACGGTCAAGGAAGTCTGGATTCACAAAAAAAACAACCAGCCGCTGAATACAAGGAACGCCGGCTGCATATTCAAAAATCCCCAGGGCGGGGCGGCTGGCGCTTTGATTGACCGGGCCGGGCTGAAGGGCCTGCAAATCGGCGGAGCAATTGTCAGCGAAAAGCACGCCAATTTCATAATCGCCCAAAAAGGGTGCAGGAGCCGGGACGTAATGAAACTGATAGACACAGTGAAAGAGAAGGTCAAAGAAAAGTTCGGCGTTGAGCTGGAGCTTGAAATCGAAATCTGGAATTAAATTCGCTCATCGAGCGAAAACAAGATAAAATGGGCACAAAATTTCCTGTAAACTCTCGCTCGCCTATACCAAACCGCCAATTAAAAGTCGGGGTCCTTATGGGCGGCATCGGCCAGGAATGCGACATAAGCATTCAAAGCGGCAGGTGCATTGCGGAAGCGATGGAAAAGGCCGGCTTGAATGTCGCCGCCGCGGATGTCCGGCCGGACCATTTAGAGATACTGGATGACGACGGCATCGATGTGTTTTTTCTTGCGCTGCACGGCAAATTCGGCGAGGACGGCCAGCTCCAGCAGATACTCGAGGACAGGTCTCTTCTATACACAGGCAGCGGGCCGGCAGCGAGCAGGCTGGCGTTTGATAAAATAGCAAGCAAAAAGGCCTTCGCACGGGCGGGCGTGGCCACCGCTGCGGCAATCGAGCTTAACGCCGGCACCGACATTCGCAAATTCCAAAACCAGCTGCGGCAGCTTGGAGATAAATACGTTATAAAGCCGATAAGACAGGGCAGCAGCATCGGCGTTACTATTGTTTCGGACCCGGATGAGGCCGCTGCCGCCGCGAAGGAAACGCTGAGAAATTTTGGCGATTGTATGGTCGAAAACTTTGTGCCGGGGCGGGAAGTTACGGTCGGGATTCTGTGCGGCCAGGCCCTGCCCGTTATCGAGATTCGTCCGCAGACCGGCTTCTATAACTATCACGCAAAATATCTCGATGAGCGAACGGAATTTCTTTTCGACACAATTACCGACGCCGCCGTTATAAATAAAATCGAAACGGCGGCGATTGACTGCTTTGATGCGCTGGGCTGCCGGCACTTCGCAAGAGCGGATTTTATTCTAAGCGGCGAAGGAATCCCTTATGCTCTGGAGGTCAACACTATCCCCGGCTTTACAAGCCATTCGCTTCTACCCAAGGCGGCAGCGAAGGCGGGACTTTCGATGAGCGAGCTGTGCGTAAAAATCGTTGAGGCAGCGCTTGCAGGGCCGGCAAAGGCGGTGTCCAGACCCGTTGTCAAGCCCATCTCGCATAATAAAAGATAGCGACAATTAAAAGGGACACAAAGCAGGATAAAGGTTGTTGTTCGGGGCCAGGAACTTGAAAGAGAAAAGAAGGTTAAAAATCGGGTGGCACGATACGAGCCTGACAGGCGCTTTGAAGGCGCTGGTGGTGGTCTGCATCTTTGCCGGCGTGGGAGTCGGCATCCTGTTTCTCGACGCACACATCAAAAAGACCACCTCCGTCAGAAAGGCCATTGCGGTGGATTTGATAGATGTGCCCGTATGGGTCAGCGACCAGCTAAGAGAAAAAGTCCACGCCGCCATAAGGGCGGATGGCGATGAGCTGAGACTCGATGAGAATACGGCTGTCCTTGTGCAGCGGAACATCAGCGAGCGAGTTGCGTGGCTCGCCGAGGTGAGGGTGAAGACGACTTATGAGGGTCTGCGAATTCAGGGCCGGTGGCGAAAACCGCTGGCTCTGGTGAAATCCGCCCTTCGCAAAATTTACATAGATGCCGAGCAGGTGGTGCTTGACTTTGTGCCGATGCCGAATCTGCCGATTGTGGAGCTTAAGGGGCTGCTGCCGATGACGAAATCGCCGCAGCCGGGCGAGGTGTGGCAGCGGGAGGACCTTGCGGCGGCGGTGGTGATATTGGCCCGGCTCGACCGTATGGATGAGCTTACGACTCCTGACAAACCGCTGCTTTCTGAAATCGACGGTATCGATGTGAGCAACTTCAGGGGCCGCAAGAACAAAACTCTGCCGCACGTTGTCCTTTACACAAAAGACGGCACAGAAATTATCTGGGGAGCGGAGCTCGGCGCCTGGGGACAATATCTGGAAGCTACCGATGAGGATAAGCTTGCCAAGCTTTACGGCTATTATAAAGAATCCGGAACGCTGCTGGGTGGGGCGAAATATATCAACCTGCGCGACCCGCAGGACAGGGTCCCTCTGCCTATCGACAAGTATTAACCCGGTTGCCTGCCCTGAGCTTGTCGAAGGGGTTAGCCCTGCCATTTATCGTCCGCCGTCAAGACTATTCAGTGCCGTGGCGAGGTCGGTGTAGCGATAGGGGATTTGCAATTCGGTGCAAAGCGATTTGAATTTCTTTACGGCTGATTCGCTCAATTCGCCCTGGAAATCTTTGTCCCCCTTGCAGCAAAAAATCCTGCAGCCGGCAAAGCGATATTTGTAAACGGTGCATTTGCCGGCAATATTGTATGGGCATCGTCCGGCAGGCATCGGCTTTATCCCTTTGGGGCTTACGTTCGCCGCCAAATACATCAGTTCAGGCACAGTTACAAACAAGCGGTGGTCGAAGGCAGCAAAGTCACAGCAATGGCCGCAGGAATCGCAGCAGCCGGCAAGGTCGCGATGCTCGGCGATTTGCGAATCGAGCCGGTCGTAAATTTCCGCTACTCTCTGGAGAAGATGAGTGTTCACTTTGCAACCTGCTGCCATTTTTTCTTCTTTTTTTGCCACCGGCTCACCATATTTTTTGAACCACGGATTCTCACGAATTTTTCACTAATTCGTTTTCATTTGTGTTAATTCGTGGCTATTTCCTTGTTCTTCTTGATTTTTTCTATTTCCTCAAAGCTATAGAATCTGCCGCGGTTGATGCCGGGACATTTTTGGGCCGCGATGTTCCAGGCATCGGGGCTGGAGAGGTTGCTCGACCAGAACGGCCAGGTCCGGCACTGGTTCGGGCGAACTGGGTAAACAATACATTTTTTGCGGCCTTCAACTTTCCGCAGGAACACACAATCTCTGGTGCTCGGCTGCTCAATAATTGTCGTGCGAAAGCCGATGCGTTTCAGGCAATTTCGCCGAAGCTGTCCGGCAGGGGCTTTGAGGAAATCTGCAATGACTTTAATTTCCGGTCGAGTCACCCAGATATAACCCTGGCCCGGCCCCGCGCAGCAGTTGCCGCACTGCATACATTCAAAATGCAGACCGGCAACATACCACGGAGTTTTACTTTTCTTGTTAGACACAGATTTACACGGTTAAAATTAACCACGAATGAATACGAATCGACGCAAATTCAAAAATAGTTAGCTCCGCCACCTGGCATTCGACCGCCTCAAAAGCAGATTGAGGCGTGCCTTTGTCGAACAACCCTCCAGAGTTATTTTTGCTCGCTCAGTCGCCAGGTGCTCCTAACCTTGTCGTGCATCACAACCAGTAATCCCGGCCACCGCCCGGGTGGGATATTTTCATCCACGAGTATTTTCATTTGCTGCCTTTTATCCCCCTATGGGCGTAATCTGCTCCTGCGCAAGAGAGGCGGCATAATCG
>Ga0315291_10001557_pt1 | contig 30674 bp, 23 predicted proteins | sample YL17G12_20_MG_FD_203070 | JGI IMG/M metagenome (GOLD analysis project Ga0315291, IMG submission 203070) | Sediment microbial communities from Yellowstone Lake, YNP, Wyoming, USA - YL17G12_20 | ecosystem: Environmental > Aquatic > Freshwater > Lake > Sediment | place: USA: Wyoming | collected...
ATTCCATGGCCGATATGTTTTGCCCATCCTTGAGTCTCCTGAAATTGAGGATTTATGCAAAAGCTACTTGGACCTTATATCGGCTCTCTATAAACTTTTCAATGATTACTCGGACAGACTCCTAGGATATGAAAAGGAAATCAAAGGGTTGGCGGCCTTTGGCGCTGCAATGTTATCTCTTTCCGGAATAGAAAAGGAGTTCCTTTACAAATGTTCCCCTGACCGGCAGAAAATATGCAAGGACATTAACAATTCAGCAAAGAAGCTCCTATCTTATGCCATGGAAGCACATTTGAGGATGATGATTTCAAACTGCGCGTATCAAATACACATGCCAGCTTTTACTGATACTTCCAGGCCTTGGGCATCTCCAAAGATATTAAAATCTCTCCTATCACCTTCTACTCGGAAGAAGCTGGTTTTTGTCGATAGGCGCAGCACTATTTGGCATGCCATCCAAGAATATCTTCGGCCAATCTTTAACTCCGTGACCGAGGAAAACTATTATGCAGTTGATTTTCTAGCTTGGCACCTTTACTGTCTTACAATCGCAACAAAAAAAGAATGTGAATTGCCCATCTCGCCATCAGAAATTCTTCGGTTTATTAATACAATTCGACAGGATACCCAATTATCTCAGGAAGCACAATCCCGGCTTTCAAACATAGAAGGCATTGTCAACATGTTTTCAATTAAAGATGAAATTACTGGTTTGCGCATACTGCCCAAAATTGACCGATTCTCGGTAACTGAACGTATTGACGAAATATTAGCTGATGCTTATCTCCTCGAAACTTCCTGCCTAAGACGCTTTTTTTGTTTTTCCGCTAATAAAGCAGCATTAAAAAGAGACCTCTCTAAAATCGTCAAATTTATTGTGGAAAAACGCTCTTGGGCAAAGGGGTTACTCGCTGTTGCTCCTCAGCATCTAACATTAGGTAGTTCTAATGTTGGTGTACTAGAACGCTTGGGCAAAATAATTCCAGAAATACAACAAAATAAGTTCTCACCTGTGCTTCTGCCCCCTCTCGAAGTGGCGTGTTATGAGCCAGGAGTATCATTTTACGAGCTTATCCGAAGCAGACAAGGTTGGAAACCGTTTTTCGTCCATCCAGATAGAGATTGAACTTAAACAACCTACAAATAGCCTGCGAATTCGTTGCTCCCTTCGACTTGGCTCAAGGTAAACTGTGATTCGTGGATCGTCGTCGTATCTCGATTCGCTATCTGCGTCCTCTGCGGTCTCGGCGGTTAAGTTGTGATTCGTGAAGCGTGATTCGTGGCTCGTGGTTCAGGGCTTGTTTTGACTTTCGGGCTTTGGTTATTTGAATTTGTTTCGAATTTTGTGCTTCGTATTTCGGATTTGCCTTCATCAGACTTGGAACCATAATCTTTCATTTCTTGTAATTACCGCGCCGGCTTATATAATAATCTCGGTTAATAATTACGGAGACAGTATATGGCAAAGATTACCAAACTCGATGACATCGTATCGTTGTGCAAGAGAAGGGGATTTATATTTCAGTCCAGCGAAATCTACGGTGGATTAGCAAGCTGCTACGACTACGGGCCGTTAGGCGTTGAACTAAAAAACAACGTCAAAAGGGCCTGGTGGAAAAACGTCGTCCAGATGCGGGACGATGTTGTCGGCCTTGATTGCAGCATACTTATGCACCCTCTGGTCTGGAAGGCCTCAGGGCACGCCGACAAATTCGCCGACCTTATCGCGGAATGCAAAAAGTGTAATACCAGAACCCGCGTTGACCATCTGGTTGACCGTAATGAAGAACACACCGAGCATATCGCTCTCGATGCAGCTATGGCAAAAACCGGCGATTTGAGCAATAAGGTATGCCCCAGTTGTGGCGCGGTCGGGCAATTTACCGACCCGATGCCATTTCGGCTGATGTTTGAGACGCAAATGGGAGCCAACGTTGAGGACTCGATGACGATGTTCCTTCGGCCTGAGACCGCGCAGGGGATTTTTGTGAATTTCAGGAACGTCCTCGATACAACTCGGGTCAAGATTCCTTTTGGCATCGCCCAGATAGGCAAGAGTTTCCGCAACGAAGTTACCACCAAGGCATTTATCTTTCGCACTCGCGAGTTCGAGCAGGCGGAGCTTGAGTTTTTCTGCGAGCCGGGCACCGATGACCAGTGGTTCGAGCACTGGAAGCAACAGCGATTCAACTGGTACACCGGCCTGGGCCTGAAAAAAGAGAACATTCGCTTCCGTGAGCACGACCGTGAGGAGCTTGCACACTACGCCAAGGCCTGCGTGGACGTGGAATACAAGTTCCCGTTCGGCTCCGGCGACTGGCAGGAGCTTGAAGGTATTGCAAATCGCACGGATTTCGACCTGCGGCAGCATCAGCGCGGTATGAGAACCATCAATAAGTGGTTTGAAAATAACCGCGACTTATCAAAGGTCGAATTAGGTCCGGAGGCGGAGGACTATCAGTCAGGGCCGCTTTCTTATTACGATGATGAGAAAAAGAGGCGATTCATTCCCTATGTCATCGAGCCGAGCGCCGGCATCGACAGGAGCACCCTCGCTTTCTTGGTTGATGCTTATGATGAGGAGGAGGTCCGCGGCGAAACGAGGAATCTGCTTCGGTTCCATCCATCGCTTTCGCCGGTAAAGGTTGGCGTTTTTCCATTAGTCAAAAGAGATGGTATGCCCGAGATAGCCCGCAATATCTACAACGACCTCAAAAAGTATCTCAACTGCTACTATGATGAGAAGGGTGCAATCGGCCGGCGCTACCGCAGACAGGATGAGGCCGGCACACCATTCTGCATCACCGTTGACGGCCAGACCCTTCAGGACCAGACCGTAACAATTCGCGAACGCGACTCAATGGACCAAGTGCGTGTCTCGTCGGATCAACTCAAGGGTTATCTGCGAGATAAACTGGATGTGTAATGATTGCAAAAAACCCGGTGCGCAGTGATTAACTAATTTTCATTGCGAGCCACTACTTAATGTGTTAAGATATTAGCTATGAAACTAACGATTCGGCACGACAGAAATCAAGAATCATTAGAGGCCAAGACCCTCTGGTTCCGGTCTCTTTCCATGGCCGACCGCATGGATGTGTTCTGTAGTTTCATCGAATTAGCCTTATCGGTCAATCCTAACCTGAAGGATCGAAGCCATGCTCAACCGATTGCAGGACGTGTTCAAATTCTTTCAGCGACATGAGGTCAGATACATGGTTATCGGAGGTGTTGCCTCGGTACTATATGGCGTCCCCCGCGTTACCTTTGACTTGGATATCCTGATTGAGGCGACCCCCGAAAACGCCCAGCGACTCCTGACAGCTTTGGTAGAGGCAGGGTTCGGCACGGCCACTATGACGAATGCCCAGGACATCGTAGCACATGAAATCACGGTCTTTAATGATCGAGTAAGGATTGATGTGCAGACACGCACCCCTGGCGTTTCCTTTCAGGACGCCTGGCGTAGGCGCAAGACCGTAACCTACCAAGGACAGGACTTCTTTATTCTATCCAGAGAAGACCTTATCGCCGCCAAGCGGGCCTGCGGACGCCAGGTCGATTTGGAGGATGTTCGCCTGCTGGAACTTCCTGATCGAGAAGACACAACATCCTTATAAAACCAAACACGGCTACACGGTCTCGATACTTCACGGAACATATCTTCTCGCCAATCGCAAACGCCCGATGACTGTTTTGTTTTGCAACCGGTTTAGCCCTGCGTTCTTGTGAAAACACGGCGGAAAAATAAGTATGGCGTCCCAAGATTTCCTCTGATCAATCCGATTGGTCTGTATTTAAGAATAACCCTCTGGATATTTCTGGAATACACTCGGAGGGTCTGGCAACATAAACACCCTGCACATTACAAATGAGATTCGGACACTCTGGGGGGCGAGTATGATTTATCAATCTTTTATCATTTGTAAGGAACCATACTGCTCCCAATGCGATTGCTTCAGCTAAGTGTCGTCTGTCTTTATCTTTTAGTTTCAATGGATGAAGTGATTTTTCAATTTGCATAATCGTTTCCTCATTCGCATCATTAGCCTCTTGTTGTCCTCCTTCCTCCCAAGTTTGCAGCAGAATAGAATAAACTCTTCTCTGGTTATGAGTTGGCTTGCAGAGCAATTCTTTCATCAAATGCTTTGGAGCGCAAACATGCCATCCTTCTCCTAACTGTTCCAGTTCAACAATTTGTTGGAGCGCTTCTAATTCCCTCAGTAACTTGGGTTCATTGACAGGAGGTTCATCATTCCATCCCCAAATAACGTCTTCGTAATCGGCGCAGTATTGTGCCAAATTAGCATCGTAATCCTTTGAATGTGATGAATATTTTGCCCAGTCGCATCTGAACTCATTCGTGGCCTAACATTGTATATATGGTTTCAACCTATACCCTTTAGGACGCACAATTGGGGTCTAACACTAACACTCCATTCCTCAACGCTGCATAACTGATTTACCTTAAATAATTTGAAATTTGGGGACATCATATTCATTTCTGCCTCCCAGCATTTCGCGATTCATACACCATCGGCAATTCTCCCTATTTTGGCTGCGACTCTTAACGAAAAAAATCATCGGCGGCTACCGGTCGTCCGCTGGAATGGCTTGTCAGGCGTCTTTTTATCTATTATCTGCTCATACGAAAGGGATGGGAGACTTGCCTGTTGTCTGGCATGTTCAATAGTCATTGCCACCAGATTACCCGATGCATCAAGATCAACATAAATGTTCTCGTTAATCTCTTTCGTTTCGGCAACTTTAAGTCCCGAAAACTCCATCAACGCCGTATCCGTATCAGGAAAATATTTGATTCTCATTTTAATTACAAGGTATCACAACATCAGGAACCTGTCAATCTTGGATTTCACAAGGAAATGAGGGACTCCGCCGTAAGGCGTCCCCAAGCGGAGAAAACCAAAATCGCCAGCGGTATAATCTTCAAGTGTGTGCTTTCCAAAAATTGCTCTGTGGTGTATAGTATGGTAACAGACAAAACAGGATAATACGGTAACCGTAAGAGAGCGCGATTCGATGGAGCAGGTGAGGGTCTCGACCGGGCAGCTTATAAGCCACCTGCGAGAAAAACTGGAAGTGTGAAAATGATTGCGGATAAGCTGGAAAACGCCAATATGTATCTGCCTCTAAACGGCAGATTCGCAAAGGCATTCGAAATCCTGACCGATGCGGCACTGCGGGAAAAAGAAGATGGCAGATACAGTGTCGAAGGTGACAACCTCTATTACATCGTTCAGCACTACACAACCAAACCGATGGAGCAAGATAAGCTTGAGGCCCACCGCAAATACATCGATATTCAGGTGGTATTGAGCGGCGAGGAGCTGCTCGCTTATGCACCGATACAAGGGCTTTCAATCACGCAGCCATATTCCGGGGACAGGGACATTGTTTTCTACCGGGCGCCTGAGAGAATCAGCGAGGTCAAACTTGAGGCGGGGATGTTTTGCATCCTCTTTCCACAGGATGGCCACATCCCCGGCTGTCAGTTGAAACATCCATCAAATGTTCATAAAGTAGTCGTTAAGGTAAGAGTTGATAATGCGTAATCCAGTGTGAATAGAGAGAGGATGAACCAATGGCCGAACAAGAAAAAAAACCCAAAAAACGCGGAATCGTCAAGCGAATCTTTGGGTGGATTTGGCTGGGGCTGCTTACATCGCTAATACTTGGGGCGCTTGTCTATGATGCTCCCTGGAAGGTAATAGTTCTCCTGCTTATCATTCTCGCGGCCTGCACTATCCTCCCTAAACCTTATCGTAAATGGTTCTGGCTATCAGTTGCCGCAGTAGTGGTAGTATTGATTATCTGGGTTTTTCTGCCCGATGAAAATGGCGGCTGGCGGCCTTATACATTTGAGAAAGAGCTGGCTGCCCTTCAGGCCAAATACGCGGTCCCGGACAGCGAAAACGCCGCATTACTTTATAGCAAGCTATTTGAGGGATTGGATATAGATTCCAATCAGCCCAAATTCTTTGCTAAAACAACACCTTCGTCAAAATCCGAGCCGTGGCTTTCAAAGGACCATCCGGAAACCGCCGAATGGCTGAAAGGCCATCAAAGAACGATAGATACATTGATGGAAATATCCCGAATTGAAAAGTGCAGATTCTCAATAACGGCTAATCCTGCGGACACTGAACGTTGGGAACATTTACAGAAAATGCGACGCTGTGCATTTTTGCTGCTCTCGGTTGCCAATAATGATATTGCTGAAGGCCGAACCGACGCCGGCCTCGAAAAATATCTCTGCCTTACTCGAATGGCTAATCACTTATATCAGCAACCGGCAATAATAGATTTTTTGGTGGGTGTTGCTATTGAAGCTCGGGCCTTAACCCACCTTAACCGGTTTATAATGGAAGGCGAGCCTACCGAGCAGCAACTTCAATCGATAGCTACTTCTCTGCCGGACCTGAAAAACAACTGGGGCTTGGATTTTGGAAAAGCGCTCGAGTATGAGAAGCTTCTTGATAAGAATTCTTTTTGCTGTTTCTTTTACCAGGTAAATCCGCGGGGCGATGTGCGGTTTAGCCGCAAACCATTTGTACCAGCGGATGCCTACTTTCTGAAAGATGCGCCGGTATTGTCTTATTGGCAAAGAAAACGCGGTAAAGGAGCTGCCGTGCTGGGCTGGTTCTTTATGCCTTCTACGCCGCAAGAAATCGCTAAGGCAATTGATAAGAGCTACGGAAAATACTATGCGATGGCCGCCCCCAACTTTGACTGGAAAAGAAAACCTGATGGGGCCCGATTGCGATTCAAGCTAAATTATCTCCTTACAATCAAGTTACTAACCGGTATGTCAGAGTCAACCTACTACAGGTTTCACGAGATATATCTAAAATCTCTTGCTTTCCGCAGGGGCTCGCGACTTTTGGTGGCGATAAAACAATACAAAAACGAAAATGGCGGTTGGCCGCCAGACCTTAATGCAATAAAATCACGGGTGCTGGCTGAGGCCTTCATAGACCCGGTTTCGGGCAGCCAATTTGAATACGAAAGGCACGACTCTCGCTTTTCATTATATGGAGCCGCCGGTAATATCTGGCCAAAATAATAGCTTAGGTTGTGAAGGGTATTGGACTATGAGCAATGTGTATGCAGCGATTGACCGGTTATCTGAGTATGTGGGCAAACAAGTAACTCTTGCCGGCTGGTTATATAACAGCCGTTCGAGCGGCAAGATTCAGTTTATGATTATTCGCGACGGCACCGGCCTGTGTCAGTGCATTGTTGAGCGGGGCAAGGTGCCGGATGAGCTTTTTGAAAAGCTCATCCACCTCGGCCAGGAATCCTCTCTTACCGTAACCGGCATCGTGCGGGCCGAGCAGAGAAGCGTCGGCGGATACGAACTGGCTGCAACCGATGCGCAAATAATTTCTCTGGCAGAAGGATATCCTATTACCCCGAAATCGCACGGCATCGATTTTCTGCTCAAACACCGTCACCTGCATTTGCGTTCGCAGCGGCAGTGGTGCATCGGTAAAGTCCGCCACACCGTCATCGATGCCATCCGCAGATTTTTCAACGATAACGGCTTTACGCTAATCGACACGCCCATTTTTACTACCATAGTTGGCGAGGACCAGCAGACACTTTTTGAGGTCGATTATTTCGGCGAGCCCCTGCACCTGACCCAGACGGGTCAGTTGTATCTGGAATCTGCCGCGATGAGCTTCGGCAAGGTATATTGTTTCGGCCCGACCTTCAGGGCCGAAAGGAGTAAGACCCGCCGGCACCTGACCGAGTTCTGGATGGTCGAGCCGGAAGTGGCTTTTATCGAATTGGATGGTCTGCTTGAGCTGGCTGAGAATTTTGTATCCTTTATTGTCGCACAGGTCCTGCAGAATAACAGAAGTCAGCTTGAAACATTAGGCGCCGATATTGCTGCTCTTGAGAAGGTCAAGCCGCCTTTTTACCGGCTCACTTACACCGAGGCTGCCGGTGTTCTGACCAGCTCAAAGACCGCGGATTTTCTTGCAGGGCAGTTGCAGGAGCTTCAAAATCAAAAGCAGCAGCTTGAATCAAAAATAGTCGAGCTTGAAAAGCAGCAAGCAGGTCAGTTGAAACAATGGCAGAAGGACAAAATTGCCGCCGAGCTAATTGAATTGCAAGGCGACCTTGCAGAAGCGGAGACAAAAATTGAGAACAATCCGAAGCACGCCAAATTAGCGGCTGAATTTCAGTGGGGCAAGGACCTCGGCGGCTCGGATGAGACTATCATTTCGCAAATGCACGATGGGCCTATCTTTGTCACGCACTATCCTAAGGTGGCCAAGGCCTTTTATATGAAGACCGACAGGCAAAATGAAAAGGTTGTTTTGAATTTTGATTTGCTTGCGCCCGCGGGCTTCGGCGAAATCATCGGCGGCTCGGTCAGGGAAGATGATTACGGGCGCCTGATTGAGCGCATTCGCCAACAGGGTCTGAACCCCGAAACGTACAGTTGGTATCTGGACCTGCGAAGATATGGTTCGGTGCCGCACGGCGGCTTCGGCCTGGGAGTCGAGCGGACCGTTGCCTGGATAACCGGCGAAAAGCACATAAGACAGTGCATCGCTTTCCCAAGAATGATGGACAAGGTTTACATTTAATCTGCAACCTTATTACTTCAAGGAGAAAACTTATGAATAAGAAAATTCCTGGCCCGGTAATTTTGGTTCTGGCGGCGGCAATAGCAGTATCGATATTTGTCTTTTACAGCCGCCCGGCTCCCGCTGCCCCACAAACTTCTTCTACGTCTGTGCCGGCTGGTGTCCTGGAGGAATCTGAAAAGGGCAAACTTCACATCATTGTCTTTGGCGCCCACCCGGATGATTGTGAACTCAGAGCAGGAGGCGTCGCCGCACTGTGGGCGGCCCAGGGCCATAAAGTAAAATTTGTCTCGCTCACCAATGGTGACATTGGTCACGCGACTATGGCCGGGGGACCATTGGCCAAACGGCGGACAGAAGAAGTCAAAAAGGCAGCCAGGGTGCTCGGCATCGAGACCGAGGTCCTCGATAATCACGATGGCGAGCTTATGCCGACGCTCGAAAACCGTAAGGTCCTTGTGCGTTTGATTCGCCAGTGGAAAGCTGACATTGTGATAGGCCACCGGCCGAATGACTATCATCCGGACCATCGATATACCGGTATCCTGATGCAGGATGCGGCGTTTATGGTTACAGTTGCGCACTTTTGCCCCGATGTCCCGCAGTTGGCGAAAAACCCTGCGTTTTTGTACCTCGTGGACAATTTCCAGAAACCGCAGCCGTTTAAGCCGGACGTCGTGGTCGGCATTGACGATGTATTGGAGAAGAAGGCAAATGCGCTCTGGTGCATAGAGTCGCAGATTGAGTCGCTCTGGGCGACCGGCAATTTTGAAAAGGTCGTCCCCGTCCCGCAGGAACCTGCTGCCCGTGAGCAGCGCCGGCAGGAGGTATTCAAGAGATTTGCCGCGAGAGACGAGGCCATCGCCAATAAGTATCGCGATAAACTAATCGAGCTTCACGGTCAGGAAAAAGGCCAAAAAATTCGCTGCGCCGAGGCATTCGAGATGTGTGAGTATGGCCGCCAGCCGTCGCCCGCCGAGATTAAACAGCTATTTCCATTCTTCGGACGCCAGGATTAAGGTCTGGATAACCGGCAAAAAGCACAACCGACAGTGCATCGCCTTTCCCTGAATGATGGACAAAATTTATTTCTGGACCCGCACTTCCCGGATTATGCGGAAATAATCACTTATCATTTATCATTTCAAAAGGTGCGGGGTCATTGCGAGCGCAGCGAGGCAATCTCAAAATGTCGTTTAGCCCCCAGCTTTATGCTGGGGGGGGGCGTTTAGCCGTCGCCGGCCCTCCGGTTTTCCCCATTTTTCCCTTTTACTTTTTCCCTATCTTATGTTATAATTTATCCGATTGCATTGAGTTGGCAACGTGGGATGGATTACTTTAGAATTTGTTGTTCTAAACATCTGTTGAAGTTTTAATCGCATTTGACCGATAAGAATCACTAGGAATTATGTTAATCACAAGTCTCGAAGTATCTTCGTAAAAGGTTCAAAGTTATGTCGGACCATAATCGCCAACTTATTATAAAGATAGAAGCCGCAGGTGATATTTCAATCGATATTCTGTCCAAAAAACTCCAAGCAGCCCAAAAATTACTCTTAAATGTTGGTTCAGCTATAGAGGGTGGTGGACGGCGTGGTGCTTGGCGATCTGATGTTGTTCAGGCCTGTTCATTGGTTTTTCGGAAGGCCGTACCGGGAAGTTTAACAATCGTTAGTGAATTGCCTCCTCCTTCTAAGCTTTTTGAAGGAGATGATTTGGGAGTTTTGGCATTGCAACGATTAGGTAACACTCTGGAAGTTGTTGCCAAAAAAGATATAAAACAACTTCGTAAAATCTACGGAGACTCTGGACAAAGGGCTCGTATCGTTAATTCGATTCTCCCCTTATCTCCAGAAGAAGATTCCGAATATCAGGTAAATTTACAGATAAATGGTAGACCAGTTATTCTAGATTCACGATTCCGTGATAGTATTAGTACTTTGATTCGCGAAGATACTCTTGAAATACCTGAGGCAGCAATTAGGAAATTGACAGGTATTCTTTATCTAATTGAAGTCCAGTCTGGACAACTACGTGTAGGTTTGATTGTACAAAATAGACATATTGAATGTCACTACTCGCCCGATTACGAAAATGTAATTCGTGATCTTATACCTGGTTCACTTGTGGAGGTTAAAGGACGAGCCACTTTAAATGATAGAGGTGATGTAGCAAGAATTGAACAGATTATAGATATTACAAGCGTTGAGCCAATAATACCACTTCGTTGGACAAAGGTTGACTATGGAAATCGTCGTTTTATCCTGAATGAGGCAATTCAGATACAACAGAGTTTTATCGATGATGTTTGGGTGTGTGATTTCTCGCCTTTGGAAATTTTAACTTATGGACCGTCAAGGCATGAAGCATTATGTTCGTTTCGCGAACAGTTTGCAGCAGATTGGGATGAAATTGCAGAAGAAAAAGATGGTAAATTAACGTTGGATGCTCAACAGCTTAAGAAAAAATTTAAAGAATTGGTAAAAGAGGTTGAGAACATAGAATGAGTACTTACAAGACAAGGGAAATTAAAGCCAAACTAACGAGTAAAGGTTTTCAAGAATATGAAAGTCACCATACGATACTAAGATTATGCGTAGGAGGAAGAATAACAAAAATAAGAACGCAAATTAGTCATGGCCTATCTGAATATGGAGACAATCTGTTATCGCTAATGGCTAAACAATTAAAACTTCGCCGGCATGAATTAGATGATTTGATTGAGTGTCCAATGACAAAAGAAGCTTACATTGATCACCTTCAAAAGAACGGACATATTAGGATTCAATAGCCGCTACTTCGTTTGCCAGCCTTATTTTCCTGTTTGTAATTTTTCTTTCTGATTTTCCTCCGCCCCCTTTCCCCGATTTATCCGCCTTCGGCGAACTGGCGTGATTGGCTTTTTCGACTTTTCCACAGTCCCCTATTAGGAATAATAGGGACAGCGTCGTTTTTCGAGAGACCCTAATTTCTTTTCCTTGCCTACTCCGCCGATTCATCCTTCGTAGTATTACGGAGAATGGAAGCAACCGCTTCGGCTGCGAAGGCCGGACGGCCAAACCAAAATTTACCCGCCGCTCTTTTTGGAGGGCTTGCCCGCCACTCCGTCTGGAGGGCTTGCCCGCCATCTTCAAAATCTGCCGTCCGGTGGCTTCTCCAACTAACGACTAACGACCAGCAACCAACTCAAAACTCAACACTAAAAACTCAAAACTCCGCCTTCGGCGACCAAATCCTCCTTCCTCAAAACCCTCACTCAAAAACCCCTTCCGGCAGAGCATCGAGCATCTAACATCGAGAATCGAGTATCGAGAATCCAGCATCCAGTATCGAGAATCGAGCATCGATTTTTGTTGACTTTTCTTTGAAAATATGTTAAAATTCCCGCCAGTTTGCGAGCATGCAAACGTCAACCGCCCCGTAGGGCAAGGTCTTCAGGGTTAGCAAACCCAAGTCAAATCCAGTCATTTGTTAATGTTCAATTTGTTTTGAATTTGTGTCATTTGGATTTCGAGATTGTTTCGGATTTCGAAATTCGGATTTCGAATTTATATTGGCATCCTTGGAGGTTCTCTCATGGCCAGCGAAGCTCAAATCCTTTCCAACCGTATAGAGTTGCGCTATGCGCAATACGAGCGACGAGAGACGAGCGACGAAAGACGAATAAATGCAAAACAAACCCAATTTGCTAAATGCTCAAATGAACATAAGCTTTAGTCTCACAAAGTATTATGAAAAGGAACGATTTTGCAGTCACGGTGAAAACAAACCCAAACAAACCCAGCAGTTCTCTAACCTCTTTTTGCCTTTCACTTTTCTTTGCTCCATCTATAATCTGGCGATGCAAAACTGGACGATACAAAAGCTCTTAATCTGGATTACCGAATACTTTACCGAAAAAGGTATCGACCCGCCTCGGCTTAGTGCGGAGCTGCTGCTCAGTCACGTTCTGCAAATGAAGCGAATTGAATTGTACACACAATTTAACAAGGTTGTTACACAGGAGCAATTGGAACGGCTGCACGAATTGGTGAAACGGGCTGGCGAAAGTGAGCCGATTGCATACCTTGTCGGCAAAACCGAGTTTTATTCTCTGGAAATTGACGTCACGCCCGACTGTATGATTCCCCGGCCGGAGACGGAATTGCTTGTGGAGTGTGCGATTGAGTTTTTGCGGACCCGCCCCGTTGGAAACCTTATGGCGGGCAGTATGATGCAAAAAGAGGAAATTTCCAGCGGGGCTCGCACCGGCACTCAATTCGTCTGTGACTTGTGCACCGGCAGCGGATGTATCGCTGTCGCAATCGCGAAGAATTTTCCCAATGCCCGCATAATTGCCACGGACATCTCTGACGCCGCTTTGAAGGTTGCCGCGGTGAATGTCAAAAGGTACCAGCTTGAGACCAGAGTGACATTATTGTGCGGCGACTTATTTGGCCCGCTGCTGTCTCAACTTGATACGGAGAAATTCGACCTGATTGTCTGCAACCCTCCGTATGTAAGCGACTCTGAGTTTGAGGTTCTCGGCAAAAATGTAAAAAACTTCGAACCAAAGTTGGCCTTGTTTGCAGGGACTGATGGGCTGGATGTTCACCGTAAGGTCATTGAAAATGCGGGCTCTTTTCTGAAGAGCGGGGGCGCGTTGATGTTGGAGATAGGTTACTCGCAGGGTCCGGCAGTTAGAGGACTGCTGGAAAAAACAGGTGCACTTGGTGACATCAAAATCGAAAAAGACTTTAACAACAATGACCGCATCGCCCTTGCAAGAAAAATGCCATCCTGATTCAGCAGGTCTGCACCTTGGCCAGGAGGTCTTCACCAGAACCCAAGAAAAAGGGTTTTTATCGGATTTTTAGAAAAATCACAAATTTTTGCTAAATATAACTCCTTGGTGCAGCCATACTTATAAAAAAACCACCGGCGAGCCGGCTTTAAGCCCAAAATACCGAGAAAAATTCTTGACTTTTACTCCGGAAAGGAGCTATGCTCTTTACTTAAAGAAGTGATGAAGCTTTTCGGACCTGACTGTTGTGATAAGCCGGCAGGCCAGAAAAGGTCAAATTGGGGTGAGGGTAAATCGGCTCTGTGCCTGAAGATTACAGGCACTAATGTGCATAAACGGAGTGACGTTAGATTACAAGTAAAGGAGGACTTGCAGATGAAATTATCAAGCATTTTCCTGAGTTGCTTAATTAGCATTATCGTCGCCACAGGAGCATCGGCAGCACCAGTCTGGCAGACCAATCCCCTTGGGCAACCACCAACCACCTATCAAGAGTGGACCTTTAACGACAGCGACAACCCTGCTTTGCCGGAAGTCGTCGCAAATGATTACGGCACGCCCACGCTTACGCTCATAGGCGAACCTGATTACACTTTCGGCTGGTACGAATCCTATGACGGACACAAGGGCGTATGGCACGCAGAATTTCTCGATCTCACTCTGGAAATTCCAAATCGAACTTTCCCTGATGGGTATAAGGAAATCTGGCTAAAAATAATCTATGAGGGAAATTTAGATGCAGCTACAGTGACACCAATACCAGCAGGCGAAAATGTAATTTACCTCGGTCAAACCGTAACCAGTAAGGATAATTTCTGGAGAGAATTAACCATCGGTTGGCGTCTTGAGCCAAACCCCCGGTCCGAAATTATCTGCTTAGGCTTCAGCGGTACCGGCAGCAGCATAGATTCTGTGATCGCTGAAACCATCTGCATCCCAGAGCCAGCTACGCTGGTGATGCTTGGGCTGGGTGCGTTGGTTTTGGTGACGGGGCGCAAGAAATAGGGCAGCTTCGCCGAAGCGTATTGTGCGTTACTCGAATAAGAAGGGTTCAGGTGGGGGCCTGAGCCCTTTTGTTTTTGGCGGGGCTGCGTTTTGTGAATGGTTGTCATGATGGCGGCAGGGCGCTGGATTGGGGCACAGTCAATAGGATATAACGGCGATGACCTTATATCCGCCGAGTTTGTCCCGTCCGGCTAATTCTTTAAGCTCAACGAGAAAGGCTATTCCTGCGATTTGTCCCCCTATTTTTTCGATGAGCTTGCAGGCCGCCGCCATTGTTCCGCCCGTCGCCAGTAAATCATCAACCATTAAAACCTTTGCTTTTTTTCTTACGGCATCCTGGTGCACTTCCAACGTGTCGGTTCCATACTCCAAATCGTAACTTACGCCTTCGGTTTTGAAGGGTAATTTGCCCTTTTTGCGGATAGGCACGAATCCTGCGCCGAGCGTTTTTGCGACGGCGGCGCCGAATATAAATCCCCTTGCTTCCACAGCCGCGACGTATTCAACGCCGCTATTTCTGAAATTGGCGCAAAGGGCGTTCACCGCCGCTGCAAACGCCTGTGGGTCGGCCAACAACGGCGTGATGTCGCGAAATAATATGCCTTTTTTGGGCCAGTCGGGGATGTTGCGGATGTGGCTTTTGAGGTCTATTTTTTTGTCGGTCATTGGGTTGCCTTCCGTGGTACTTGTTGTTGCCGTAGTTTAATCTGTCCTTTTTGCGTATGTTAGCGTGCCGCCGGGAAAATGCAAGCTTTATTGAGTTTTATATCAGACTGCTCTTCGTCCATATATTCGTAGAGTTTGATGAGCGCATCACGTCGTATCTGGCGAATCCTCTCTCTGGTCAGCCCCAGTTGTTTGCCGATTTCTTTGAGTGTCATCGGCTTATTCCTGTGCAGGCCGTAGTGCAGTCTCAACACTTCGGCTTCTCTCGGCTCGATTTTGTTGAGCAGCTTCAAGACCTTTACCTTTTCCTCGTCTGCGACCATGGTATCTTCGGGCTTGCCTGTGTTTTGGTCTGCCACGGTCGTCTCGAGAATCTGGTCTTCGTCCATTTCATCGCCGCCTGCGGCGTCGGTTACGGAGCTTAAGGTTTCAACGATGTGGTGTATGACTTTCGCTTTTCGCAGCGGCAGGTGCATTATGTCGGCCATTTCTTCAACGGTAAGAGCCCTGCCGAGCCTGCTCTGCAGTTCCGCTGCCGTGTGCCGCCAGTGATTTATCAGCCCGACCATATAGGTGGGGATGTGGACCGGCTGAATGTTTTCCAGCAGCGAGCGCTTGATGCTTTGCTTTATCCACCAGGCGGCGTAGGTGCTGAAACGTGTCCCGCGCTCGGGGTCGAAGTAATCGACCGCCTTTATAAGCCCCAGATTTCCCTCCTCAATCAAGTCGCCCAGACTCATTCCTCGACCGGCGTACTTTTTAGCGATATTGACGACCAATCTCAAGTTGCTTCGCACCAGTTGTTCTCTGGCCCAGGGGTCGTTTTGCTCGACGACCAGCCTGCCTAACTCTCGCTCCTGTTTAAGCGTGAGCAAAGAGGCCTTGTCGATTTCTTTGAGGTAATCTTTTATGGTGACATCAAACACTAACATTATAGCGCACCCCCCGCCCGGCTGAGGAGCCTTTCGGCTCCGGGCCATAAGGGCAAATTGAATCTGACCATCTTCCTTATAGGACGTTCTCCTCCTTGCCAAATGCAAGTTTATTTGAGTTATCGGCCAAATATGCTTTCGGGTTTAGCTGTGCGTGCCGGAGGCAAGACAACCGGTCGTCCTGATTTTGTTTTTATATCGGACAGAAGTTATGGGTTGTCTGATTGGAAGTGTCAGGATTTTGAAAGATTCCTGCCTGAACCGGCGTAGTCCAAAAACAATCAGGGCTTGTGCGTTTTGCATAGGCCCCGGTATTTTGCAAGTTATTGGCTGACAACCCTTCGGCGGTGAGCTCAGGGTCGAACCACTCGACTGCCTGCGGCTTACTGCGGCCATAATACTTCCTCAAGCCAGCTATCTGCCAGCGAAGCAAAATCCTCGAATTGGTAATCGTTCAGCCAGCCGTCTGTCATAACTTTGAGGTCAGCATAGTCAGCCAGGCAGTCATTATTGAAATCGCCTGCAGGTTTCGCACGACTCGGCACACATCTGGGCGGATACAGCCGGATGTCGTCAAAATATACCAGACCCGAACCGCCCGGGGCCGGATGGGTGTCTCTGTTACCGAACCCAATATAGACCTTCTTGGCACTGTTGAATTCGACATTGGTGAAATCTGTAAGTTTAATATCCCACTGATGCCATTTCGCTTCCCTGACGTGATTGGGGTTACCGTCGTAATATACAACCGCCACCTTGTTGGCATCGTCTTTCAGAGCCACATACATCCGCTCGGTAGCGTTGGCATCATTGCTTGGGCCGCCATAAAAGTACAGCGTCAGTGCTTTGACTCCCTCTTTGGTCCAATCGGAGCCGATTTCCAGGTTGGCGGTATCTGCTTCGGCCTCTGAATAATACACTTTGCCGGTTCTGTTGTTGTCGTAGTAATAGGGCATCGCCTGTCTGCCACCATGAACGATAGTCTGTTCGACATAAGGAGGACTTGGGTGGCCTATTACCGCCCCCGTCCCGCTGTCTATCCAGGTGTTAAATATCAGTTTTGTGCTTCCATCATAGTCTTCAAAATCATCCACAGAAGGATAGCCGCTTTTTGCGCTTTCGTCAGGACCAAATCCCGAGGGTTTGTAATTAGGGTTGGTCGTCAGAACTATCTTGTCGATAATCGCACCATCCTCACACATCCAGATGTTCACGGTGTGGACGCCTGCACTCGGAACCCAAAGATTCGCGGGACCAGCAATCTTCTTGCTGATATTAAACCAGCCCCAATTCGCAGCCGCATTAAAGGTAATCTGCTCGCCGGCGCCGGTTGGAGTTGCCTGATAGTTCAGACCCAAATGGCAGTCGTCATCGCCCCCCCAGCCGTTGGCATTGCCCCGTATCCATACATAATGCGTGCCGGTCTTTATGAAACTGACCTTAAAGTCCAGACGTGGACTGTAGGTTATGTAATTGTCAGCGTCACGCCGTCTGGTGTTAATGTTCGGCAAGGCCTGCATTGCCTTCGAACCGCTGGCACCGGTTGGCGAGGTTACTAATACCCAGGCGTGACCGCCCTGGGACACATTCTCAGCGAAGTTCTCGGCCTCCATCGAGACAATACCGTCCGGGCCAGGGTCCTGCTGCAATGGGTAGGCAGCTGTCGAGGCGCCGGCTAAACTTGCCATCAGGATAAAACAGACCGAACAAGTTCGTTTTCTGTGCATAACGGTCACCCTTGAAAGGTTGAGGCGAATATGTTTTGGCTAAACGACAAGGTGCATCTGCTTTTGTGCGAGCGCTGAAGTTGTTGGGTTCTGAAGTTTCCTACTTCTACTAAGTGTCAAAGGATTACAGAGCAATAGTAGTATCGCTCGCACCTTCATAATTTGGCGTTCAGCGGGTCGTCATTTCGAGATTCGATTTTGTCTCCTTCCTCAAAAGGTCAGCTTTAACTTTCTATCGAGGCAGATGCAGCGAGAGCGGCTTCGAGATGGAAGAATTTTGTCTGCTGTTTGTCGGTTCCTCCTGCGATTTAACTCTTTCCTCACATTATGGAAAACCTCTACCTATTGTTGAAGAGGCGGACTGTAATTTTTGATGACGCTGTTTGTACCAGATTGGATATTTTGTCTCAAGCCAATTTCCTATAATTTCGAGGGAATCGGGCTGTATTGTCAGTTTGGGAAGACTCTTAACCCCGTAGGGGCTTGGGGTGTCGTTCGCCTGCTTACTCTTGGGTTAAGGTTGCGGGGAGTTCGAAGTTACAAATCTGGGCTGGCGAGAAGGGTTTTTTGTCTTGGTTTAACCCTCATTTTTGGGTCATTATGGCGTAATTGAGGGTTTTTCGAATAAAAATTTGGAAAAATGCTTGACAATTTCAAACGAATGTTTCAAACTATCGTATGAAACGGTTGTTTAGGAGCTGGTTGCTATGGAATCGCATAAAGCTGATTCTGGTTCGGATAAGAGTGTTCAGGACAGATTGCTTGATGCCGCAGAGGAGCTTTTTTGTGAAAAGGGCTTTGATGGCACGAGCGTCCGGGACCTTGCGGCGAAAGCCGGCTGCAATATTGCATCCGTGAACTACTATTTTGGCGGGAAGGACAAGTTGTATGTTGAGGTTTGGCGGCGTCATTTGCTTCAGATGCGGGATATGCGAATTGCAAGCATCGAGCGAGTAATGTCTGATACCGGTGGTAAGGCAACTCTGGAAGAGCTACTTAGGTCGTATGCGGAGGCATTTCTTGAGCCGCTTGTCGAGCCGGACAGGGCGCTTCGATTCATCAGGTTGATGGCTCGGGAAATGATTGACCGACACTTGCCCGAGGGTATGTTCGTCAAAGAGATGATTTTGCCTGTTATGACGGCTCTTCAGAAAGCGATACCGCAGATTTGCCCTGGACTAAAGGAGATGGAGGTCCAGCTCGTGATACTTTCTGTTGTTGGTCAGTTGATGCACGTCATCGCTGCGAAAACTATGTTCGAGCAAAGTGGCGAGCTGGGGGCGCCGAGGTTTGACCTTTCTGAAATAGTCGAGCACATTGTTGCGTTTTCGGCTGCCGGGATTCGGGCGTATGCTGAGAAGGGGACCGAGGGACAGGGTGCTGTTTGTGGATCGTCGGAGGAGTTATGAGATATTTAAGACAAGCGAGTAATTGGCGGTGCAAGGTTATGGCTCTGGTGGGTTCGCCACGAAGTCTTGGCGGATTAGTTTTTGCGGCGGTGCTGGCCACAATAAGCGCAAGCGGGTGGCTGGCCGGGTGTGTTAGCAGCGATAGATTTTATGAAGACGTCAGCATGTCCAGAGAGACGGCGTATCGGCAATGGAAGAGGCGAAGTGAGCGGCAGGAGCTTTCGCAGCCGCTGATAAGGGGGCAGTTGAATATCGCTGACTGTCTGAAGCTGGCGATGACCAACAATAAAGGTCTGCAGCGTGTTCTTGAAGAGAAGCAGATTGCCAAGGGAGAGGAGCTGAAATCCGTTTCAGCGATTTTGCCTGCTGTGGGCGTTACGGGCGATTATCAGCGGCTTGATATGGTCTCCTCTATGACCATCCCTTCGGGACCGAAAATCACGATGGGCGATATGGATAATTACTCGGTAGGTCTTCGTGTTACTCAGCCTGTTTTTGCGGGCGGTGCAATCATAGCCACCATAAACGCCGGCAGATTGTTCTCACTGCTGACCGACCAGACGGTCCGGGCGACTGTTCAGGACTTAATTTATTCGGCGACTCATGCATATTATGATGTGCTGCTCAACCAGCATTTAGTGCAGATTAGCGCTGATGCCGTTCGCTCCGCTGAGGCGCATCTTGATAGCGTCAAACAGAAACGGCGGGGCGGCGTCGCTTCGGATTTTGACGTTCTGCGTGCCGAGGTGGAGCTGTCGAATTTCCAGGCTGAATTGATACGCAACAAAAATACCATCAATGTGGCAAAGGCCGGCCTGCTGAAAGTAATGGGCGTTTCGCAGGACAGCGACGTTGTGCTTTCTGATGAGCTTGTTTACGTTCCCTTGAAGGTGACGATGGAGGAATCTGTTGAAACCGCTTACCGCAATCGTCCAGACCTGTTCAGTCGAGAGTTCAATATAAAGTATCAGAAGGAGCTGCTTAAGGTTAATTGGAGCCGGTATTTTCCGGTGATTAGCGGCTACTACCAGAATACGTGGTCCGACCCCGACCCGCATAACAGGATGGAGATTGAATGGGGCCATGCCTGGCAGGCCGGGGCTACGGCAACTATTCCGATATTTGACGGCCTGTCACGTGAAGGCCGGATTATTCAGCAGAAGGCACGGCTTAAACAGGCGCAGATAGACTTGATTGATGCCGAGGAGACCGCTTTGTTCGATTTGACCAGGGCACAGTTGAGTATTGAGGATGCAGATGAGTTTGTTGAATCGCAGAGATTGAACCTTACAAGGGCTGAAGAAGGATTGCGGCTTGCGGAGGTGGGTTACAGAGAAGGGGCGAATACGCAGGTCGAGATGATTGATGCGCAAGCGGCTTTGACGACTGCGAGGGCAAATTATTACCAGGCCATATACACACATATAATCGCGAAGCTGGATTTACAGAAGGCGATGGGGACTTTGGCAACGGCTGAAGCCGCGGCTGGGGGCGGGGATAGCGGTCGCGAATTGAAGAGTGCCGCAGAAACGGTCTCGGCAGATTCCGGCAAGTGAAAGTGAGGCAGAGAAGATGAAGATAGTCAGAAGGATTTTATACTGGGTAATAGCGATGTCGCTGGTGTTTGCCACGTTCTGGTTTGGGTTTACTCGGAAGTCTGCGGAAAAGCCGCAGCAGAAGAAGGTGGTCCCAGTGGAGGTCGAGGCGGTGAGCACCGGCTCGATAGAAGAGGCGATGGCGGTGACCGGCTGGATAAGGGCAAACCAGGTTGTCGATGTGGCATCCAAGGTGGCGGGAAGGGTGGAATCCTTGCGGCTTGCATCGGACCAGAGCGATTTGATAGCGGTTGAGGAAGGAGTGGCTGTCAAAAAGGGCCGGCAGCTTGCCGTTATCGACCACGATGTTTATGTATCGCAGGTGGCGGCAGCTCAGGCGACCGTTAAATCAGGTGAGGTGGGGCTTGCCGATGCTGAGCGCGAAAAGAAACGTATGGTTGCTCTTTACGAGGGCGGCTCGGCTACGGAACAAAGCAGGGACAAGGCGATTACAGCGGCGGAATTAGCCGCGGCAAATCTTAGAATGGCCAGGGCCAATCTTGAGCTTGCGGAAATAAATTTGCGGGAATCCACAATTACCTCGCCTATCGATGGCGTGGTAACAGCCAAGCATATCGATGAGGGTAATCTCATTAGAGTTGGCGACCGGCTTGTTACCATTGCCGATATGAAGACCGTAAAAATGGTTGTGACCGTTGCGGAGAAATATGGAGGGAATATTACGGGCGGGATGCCCGTCAAGATTAAGGTTGATGCGTTTGCGGACAGGGTATTCGAGGCACAGGTATATTCGGTTTATCCGGCTCTGGATATCCAGACGCACGCGATACAGATTGAGATTCGGTTGGATAATGCCGAGATGCTGCTCAAACCCGGGATGTTTGCAAGGGTGACTCTTATTACCCGGGGCAAGAAAGATGTGGTGGTTGTGCCTCGTGATGTTGTGCTGGGAGGCAAGATTGACGAGCCCTACGTCTATGTTGTGGAGAACGGCGTCTCCCGTAAGCGGATAGTGAAGCTGGGCATCACTCAGGCGGACAGATGCGAATTAACCGATGGGTTAAGGGCCGGTGAAATGCTGGTAATGAATGGGATGCATTTTCTAAAAGATGGTGTTGCAGTTGAGGTTGTGCGTTTAGAGGACATAAAATGAAACTTGCTCAGTTTTCCGTCAACAGGCCTGTGACTACGGTGATGATATTTGTCGCGGCCATAGTTCTGGGCCTGATGTCACTAACACTTCTGGGGATAGATTTGATGCCGGAGATGGAGATACCGGCTGTAAGTGTTCTGACTGCTTACGAGGGTGCAGGACCGGAAGAGATTGAAACTCTGATAACAGAACCACTGGAGGATGCTTTGAGCACAATTTCCGGGGTGGATGAAGTGATTTCTGTATCCAAGGAGGGAATGTCGTCGATAACGCTGCGGTTTAAGTGGGGCCAGAAGATAGACGAAACGATAAACGACATTCGTGACAAGATTGACCAGGCGAAGGCACGGCTGCCGGAGGATGCAGAGAATCCGGCGATTGTCAAATTTGATATGGCGATGATGCCGGTTGTGATTATCGCGGTTACGGCCCAGGAGAGCTACCCGAATCTGCAGACCATCGTCAAAGACAATATTGTGGATCCGCTGAAGCGTGTTACAGGTGTTGCATCTGCTTCTGAGCGAGGCGGTTTGGTTCGGCAGATTAGAATCGACATCGACCACGATAAGCTAACGGCCTTGAATCTGTCAGTGGCGCAGATAAATGCGGCGCTTGCTTCTGCAAATATGAGCATACCCGGCGGCAACATTAAGAGCGGCTACAAAGATTATCTGCTGCGGACACCTGAGGAATTCTCAAATGCACAAGAGGCGGCAGAGGTCGTCATCGCACAGCGAAACGGAATAGCGATAAAGCTAAAAGATGTTGCAGACGTGAGGGATTTTTTCCAGGAGCAGACTTATGCGGTCAGTATCAACGGCCAGAAGGGAATGGCGGTCTTCGTTCAGAAGCAAAGCGGCGGAAATACTGTTGCGGTGGCCAAGGCAGCCAGAAGCGCGCTTGAGGAAATAAAAAAGACGCTGCCGCCCGATGTTAAAGTCGGGATTGTGATGGACAACTCTGAGTTTATTATGGCATCAGTGTACAATCTGCGCGATACGCTTTATTGGGCAGGTCTTTTTGTTTTCCTTGTGATTCTGTTTTTCCTGCAAAACATCCGGGCGAGTATTATGGTTGCCGTTTCAATTCCGACTTCGCTGATAATTACATTCCTGCTGATGTGGATGGCCGGATACACGATTAACACCACAACCTTAGCGGCCCTGGCAGTGGCGGTTGGGATGGTTGTCGATAACGCAATCGTTGTTGTCGATAACGTTTATCGCCATCGCCAGAGGGGACAACGGCTTAAAGAGAGTGCCATTCTCGGCACCAATGAAGTCGGTGTGGCTGTAATGGCTTCGACACTGACAACGATAGCTATATTTGCGCCTATTATATTTGTTGGGGGAATTACAGAAATTATGTTCGGCCAGTTTGCTCTTATTATGACAATGGCCCTGGTTGCATCGCTGCTTACGGCTATTATGCTTGTCCCGATGCTGTGCTCAAAATTCCTCAAGATGGGTGAGGAAAAATCACGCAAACCGGTGTTTGGGTTTTTCTACAAGTGGGGCGCGAAGGCACTGGTCGAGATAGAAGATATTTATGTCAGGTTACTTCATTGGTCGCTGGTTAACCGTAAGACTGTTCTTGCTTCGTGTGTGGTTATACTTGTATGCAGTCTTGGTCTTGCAATGTTTGTGGGGACGGAGTTTTTCCCGGAGGAAGACCAGAACAGTGCAATGGCGAATTTTGAGCTGCCTGTGGGGACACGTTACGAGCGAACGGGGATGGTTGCGAAGCAGTTCGAGAAAATCGTGGAAAACAATGTGCCGGAGAGGAAGACCAGTTTTGTTCGCTGGGGTGTGTATGGTTCTGCAACGGGCGGGCAGTTTGCGACAGGGGAAGAGACTTATAAGGGGATTATGTTTATGGGCCTGGTGCCCAAGATAGAGCGCAAGACCTCGCCGAGAGACATAATCAGCCGGCTTCGCAGGATTACAGATAAGATGCCGGATGCTACCTTTCGATACAGTGTTGAGGATCCGATGACATCAATGATGTTCGGCGGCAGCGGAGGAGCAAAACTGTCGGTTGAACTTTATGGGCATAATATGACAGATGCGACGGCATACGCGGAGGCGGTGAAGGCGGCAATAGAGCAGATACCCGGCGTGACGGACATAGATATCAGCAGAAAAGAGGAAAAGCCGGAACTTAAAGTTGTTGTTGACCGTGAAAAGGCATCAAAGCTCGGACTTGATATACGAACCATCGGTAAGACGATAGAGACGTTTTTCGCCGGCACGACGGCGACCAGGTATCGGGAGAGGGGTGATGAGTATGATGTTGAGGTTCGGTTAAGACCCGATGACCGCACCAAAACAGAAGATTTGCGGGACGTGTTAGTCGGCACACCCGGTGGTGAGCAAATCAGCCTGGCCAATGTTGCGGCGATTGAGCAGGGTGTAGGCCCGACAAAGATTGAGCGTAAGGACCAGGCCAGGTATATCACGGTCTCGGCTGATATTTCAGATAGAGACTTGGGTTCGGTGGTGGCGGATGCGAAAAAGGCGATAGACAAGATTCCGGCGCCGCCGGGTTTTAGTTATAAATTTGCCGGAGCGGAGAAAGAACGGAAAGAAGCATTCAGAATGCTTATTATAGCGACTGCTCTGGGGATGATATTGGTTTATATGGTGATGGCGTCGCAGTTTGAATCATACCGCGACCCATTTATCATATTTCTGTCGGTGCCGTTCGGCATTGTCGGGGTGATTGTGGCCTTGGTGCTGACTGGTATATCGATGAACATTGTGACATTTATTGCATTGATTTTACTTGTTGGTATTGTGGTAAATAACGGCATCGTCCTGATTAGCTTTATTGGAATTCTTCGTCATAGGGGCTATGATACTTACAGGGCAATTATCGATGGCGGGCGGAGCCGGCTGCGGCCGATACTCTCGACGACTATCACGACGTTACTGGGCTTGACGCCGCTTATGTTCACAAGGGGAGCGGGTTCTGAGATTTGGGTGCCGTTTGCGGTAACCAGCATCGGCGGACTTACGCTTAGCACGCTGATTACCCTTATAATGATGCCGACACTTTACAGTATATTTGAGGGCGTTAAGGTTCCGACAAACAAAGGATGATTATGAAAGCTGTTTTGATTGTGCATAATGTTGCGATAGATAATGAGGTAACCGAAGCATTGGAGTCGGCGGGGATTCGTTACTACACTAAATTTACCGATACATTAGGCCGTGGCGAGCTGAGCGAGCCGCGTCTGAATACAGAGGTCTGGCCGGGAAATAATGTAGGCACTTTTGTCGTTACCGAAGAGCCGAAAGCTAAGGAAATAATGGCTCTTGTCCGCCAGATGAGAAAAACCCTCGGCTCGGAAGGCATAAAGGCCTTTGCGTGGGAAATAACGGATGTCACCTGAAAACACAAAACGCAACTTGTCCGCCAGACAATCGGCGGACAAGCTTTGGGGGCGGTTTTTCTACTCCTTTTTTTCTTTGGCGCCGACCAGTAGTATCGGCGCGGATATGGCGATGGAGGAGTAGGTGCCGATGACGATGCCGAAGAGCATTGCGAAGTTGAACCCTCGCAGTCCTTTGCCGCCGAACACGTACATTATGAATACGACTAAAAACGTGGTGACGCCTGTCAACAGGGTTCGCGAGAGCGTCTCGTTGATGCTGTTGGTGATTACCGCTGCGGTGAGCGCGCCTGTTTTGTATTTTTCCCTGATGCGGTCATATACGACAATGGTGTCGTTGATGGAGTAGCCCAGCAGGGTGAGGAATGCGGCTATCATTGCTAGGTCGATTTTGAAGTCACCGATAAGGAGTCTGGCGCCCAATCCGGTGGCCGCAATGTATGTGCAGGCCGTTACCGCGCCGAGAGTAACACAGATATCGTGCGCAAGCGTTATGATGGCGCCGACTCCGTATCGCAGGTTTCCGAATCTGACCCAGATGTAAATCAGCATCGCAGCGAGAGACAGTAATATCGCAATCAGGGCCCGCGTTTTCGTCTCTGCGCCGACCGAGGAGTCAAACTGCCTTACCTGGGGCAGCGACGTTTCCAGTTGGGTGGCGGCCAGGACCTTGGTTGTTTCATTCTGGACGAATCGTGTCCACTCTTCTTCGCTCAGCTCTCGGAATCCTGCCTCAGGGTCGGCGCTTGCATAAACGAACGTCTTAATCCGCCGCGATGAATCGGCCCGGTTTGGTTCTGTCGCCGTCGGTTCCGGCCAGAAGAGCTTATAAGAATACCAGTTCAGCTCTCGCATATCGGGCTTAAATCGCAGGTCGCGAATTCGCTGGTCGATTTCTTCTGCGGTTGCAGGTCTTTGGAGCTCGCAGGTAATCCTGACCCCGCCTAAGAACTCGGCGAGTTCGGGCTGTGATTCCACGCCGCCGGGGCCGGACTCGGTTATCTTTTCCTGGGCGGTGATTTTGGGCTGAAGGCTTTGCTGAATTTTCAGCTCGTTCGCAAAAGCTTTTAGTATCGCGTTATTGACAACCTCATCGACTCTCGGCTCTGATACGTTGGCGTCGGGGAAAGCTGCTGTCAGAACGTCTTTGACAAGAGATGGATTCAGTTGACTTGTCGCGATTGTAAATTGGGGTCCGCTCCCCCCTTTTCTGTCTTCGACAGAAGACAAGGGGGGGGTTACAAGTAAATTGGATAGGCTGCGGCCGAATTGCCCCTGGGCCTTTTTTATGGCACTAATTATCGTATCGACCCCTGAAGGAGCCGTGGCGGACGAGAAGGTCACGGTGGTGATGGTCTTGTTGGTTTCCATGGTGTTGATTTCGTATTGTTTGCCTGAGTCACCGATGCTGTAAACATTTGCTGCCCCTAATGGGGAGTTGTTCATCTCGGCTGCGACCTTGCGGAGCCTGTCTTCCACGTCGCCCCTGGTCAGGGGCGCATCATCTTTCAGGGTGATTTGAACGCTTGTCCCGCCTGTAAATTCGATGTCGTATTTGTTGTTTTTGGTGTTGTCTCTTGTGAAGAATATGGCCAGGCCGCCGATGGTCAAAACGCCCGAGAGCGTGAAAAACACCGGGCGGAAGCTCATCCAGTTTATGTTTGGTTTGCGTATCAGATGCATCATAAGCAGGCGGTCTTTAATGAGCCGCTTTCTCAAAAGCAAATCGAAGATCACTCGCGTGACAAACAGGGCGGTGAACATGCTCGAAGCCAGGCCGAGCATAAGCACGATTGCAAAGCCCTTGATTTCCTCCGAGCCGACCCAGTACAGGATGGCCGCCGTGAGGATTGTTGTCAGGTTGGAGTCGAAGATGGCGCTGAATGCCTTCTGGTAACCGTTTTTTATGGCTATGGACAGCGATGAGCCTCGCTGCTGCTCTTCGCGAATTCTCTCGAAAATAAGGACGTTGGCATCGACGCTCATGCCGATTGTCAGTATTGCGCCGGCTATTCCGGGCAGCGTGAAGGTCGCGTTCAACAGGGCCATTATTGCCAGCGTGAAAAGCAGGTTCATAAGCAGGGCGGCATCTGCGATTGCTCCCCCGAGGGTGTAATAAATCGCCATACACGAAATGACGCCCGCAAGACCAATCAGGCCGGCCTTGATGCCCTGGTCGCGGTTGTCGGCGCCGATGGATGGTCCGATCGTCTTTATCGAAATGGGCTGCTCCACGAGTCTGGCGGGCAGCGAGCCGGCGTTCAGCTTGTTGACCATATCGTCCTGCTCCGTCTGCGTGAAGGTGCCGGTTATCACGCCTTCTCTGCGGATTCTGGACTGGATGTTTGGCGCCGATATCGCGATTCCATCGAGCAGGATGCAGAGAGGCCGGTCGATATTTTTGCCGGTGATATTTGCAAACAGCCCGCCTCCTTTTTCATCGAGCGTAAATCCGATGGCCCTGCGGCCCATTTCATCGTGACTGGGTCTGGCTCCTTCGAGTTTCCAGGCCTTTTGGCTCTCGCCGCTGTGCAGTAACGCCTCGTTTTCTTTATTGCTTGCCAGGACGTAGGACTTATTGCCGAACTGCGAGACGATTGAGTTTGGCAGCTTCCATTCCTTGATAGTTTCTATCTCGCACCATACGTATTTGTTGTCGGAAGCGTATTTTGGCCCTTTTTCCTTGAGGGCTTCGACGTAGGTATTCATTTCGTCTGCATTGACTTCAGGGTGGCCGAGTATCGGCAGTATTCTAAATTCCAGAATGCCGCTTCCCTTTAACATTCGCTGCAGGTCTTTGGGGTCGTCGAGTCTGCCTCTGAAGGGCCGATACAGGTCGAATGCACCCACCGCGTTGTCGATTTTGCCCGCCCGCTCCGGGAAATCGGTCTTTAGCTTATCGATGGTCTCTCTGCGTTCGCGGCTCTTGACGGGCATTTCGAGACAGGCATCTATCTGCTCGGCGGTCAGGTTCAATTTGTCGATAGTTCTTATCGCATTTTTGTATTGGATGTTTTTGCCAGTCTCGGGACCGGTTAGCTGCTCGACGACTTTTGACCATTGGGTGTATGTTTCTACATATTTGGACAGCAGCTCAAGGTTGGTTTCGCCCCCCGGAAACTGCTTAAGCGAATCCGTCAATGGCTGGCCGGTAAGTTTTGTCCAGTCGCCGATGCGTTCCTTCACCTGGTCGAGGTTGATTGCCGCCGCCGAGAAGGCGATTTCCTTTGTTTGCAGCTCGGCGTATAGCGCGTCTCTTTGGTTCTTTATCGCCTGATATTCATCATAGACTTTGGCGAGGTCATTGAGGATTTTTAATCTGTCAGGTGAATTCCTTGCAAATTTTTCAAGGTCTTTGGTGCGTTCCTCTGCCGGTTTTTGAAGAGAGCGCAAAATCACGGTGCGGTTCACGTTGTCCGCAAGCAGCTCGTTGAGGGCTTTTTCGTAATTCTGGCGTTTCTCACGCGCATCCGCACTTGCCAGGGGCATTTGGATTTCGAAGCGTGTGTTGCCCTGGGGGCGCCAGATGAGGTTCTGGATACCGGCGGGGTCTATTCGCCTTCGCAGAACTGTTATCATTCTCTCAGCCAACCTGTCCGTCTCAGATTCCTTCAGGCCGTGGGTGTCGATTTCGTAGATGAGACTTGTTCCGCCCGCCAGGTCTATGCCGGGCTTTAAGGTTTTGGTCGGAGGATATAAGGTCCACGCTGCCACGACGACCAGAAGGACAATTAAACCGATTTTCCAAGATAGATTTCCCATAAATATTTCCTATGCGAGTTAAACTGATAATCGGCAGCCCGGATTACGGCGCACTAATTATTATCTTTCGACAGTTTCTTTCCGATTGCTGAAGCGGCAACTTTTATTTTTGTATTGGTTGCTTCGTCAACCTTCAACGTAATTTCGTCGTCCTTGATATCGACCACGGTTCCGATAATTCCACCGATAGTCCTTACCTTGTCGTTTTTTTGCAGTGAATCGACCATTTTTTTGTGCTCCTGCTGTTTCTTTCGAGGAGACCTAAAAAGCACAAAGTACATCATGACAAACATCAAAGCAAGAAAAAGCAAAGTGGTATAGTCACCGAAGGGACCTTTTTTTTGCAGTCCTTTTGCGGAAGTATTGGGGTCGGCAGCCGCTACCTTTGTTGCGGTTTGCCCTGTTGTGACCGGCTCCGACAACTGATTGGCTTCCGTTTGAGCTAATATGAATAAATTGTTCATTTTTACCTTCCTTTCATCGTTTAAGTATCGAGTTCGTTATTTGCAATCCGGAACTTGTGTAAGCTTTATCCGCCAGGACGTCGTGGCGGATTCAATTTTTGTCGCCGTCTTTTAATAGAGCAAAGGTCCCGTATTTTCGTAGTTGTTCGGTCGCCCAGTCTGCGAATTCATTTCTTTTCAGCGCCTGTCTTATTTTGGCCATCAGCCGCTGGTAAAACCTCAAATTATGCAGCGAAACCAGGATTGGGCCAAGCATTTCTTCGGAATTAAAAAAATGTCTGATGGCGCCGCGGCTGAAATTCCTGCAGCAGTAGCAATCGCACTCGGATTCAATCGGTTCGGTAGAATTTATATGTGCGTTGTTTCTTAATCGAATCGGGCCGTTTTCGGTAAAAGCAAAGGCGTTTCGCCCGTTTCTTGTCGGCAGCACACAGTCGAACATATCGACGCCGGCCCGAACGGCGGCGACAATATCGGCCGGGGTCCCGACACCCATAAGGTAACGGGGCTTGTCCGGCGGCAAAAGCCCTGTTGTGTGAGCAACCGTTCTTATCATATTGTCATATCCTTCACCAACACTTAGTCCGCCGATAGCATACCCGTCAAAATCCAATTTGACAAGCTCTGATGCACAATAGCTTCGCAGTTTGAGGTCGATTCCGCCCTGCACGATGGCAAATAGCAGTTGGTTGGGATTGGAGTGTGCGTGTTTGGCTTGCTTTGCCCACAGGATTGTTCTTTCCACCGCTTTCTTCAGCTCGGTTGCATCGACGGGGAAAGGCGTGCATTGGTCGAAGCACATTATTATGTCCGCAGCAAGCCGGTTTTGGGCGGTAATTACGCTTTCGGCAGTCAGGTATATTTTGGCTCCATCTATATGGCTGGCAAATTCCACGCCATAATTGTCTATCCTGGTTAGTTCGCTGAGGGAAAAGATTTGATATCCGCCGCTGTCAGTGAGTATCGGATAATCCCAGGCCATAAATTTGTGCAGGCCGCCGAGTTTTTCGACCGCATCGATACCCGGGCGAAGCAACAAATGATATGTGTTGGCCAAAATTATATCGGCGCCCGCTTCTTTAAGCTGGTATGGCGTGATGCCTTTGACAGCGCCGGCGGTGCCCACCGGCATAAAGGCCGGGGTTTCGACCCTTCCGTGAGGTGTGGTCAGGACGGCTTGCCTGGCCGCACAGTGCAGGTCT
>Ga0315291_10001559_pt1 | contig 30604 bp, 30 predicted proteins | sample YL17G12_20_MG_FD_203070 | JGI IMG/M metagenome (GOLD analysis project Ga0315291, IMG submission 203070) | Sediment microbial communities from Yellowstone Lake, YNP, Wyoming, USA - YL17G12_20 | ecosystem: Environmental > Aquatic > Freshwater > Lake > Sediment | place: USA: Wyoming | collected...
GTTCGAGAGGCATATGTTGATAATATTGATTACATAAGAGGAAGTGGAGTTTCGTATGTTGTAGATAGAGTTGCTGAAAGCGCTCACATCAGTAAAGAATATCCAGAAGGAAAAGCGAATTTTGTAGGATCGGCGTTGGCAGCAGCAAGACAAGCGTTTGAGCAATCGAAAAATGTGAGTGGAGGGAAAATATGAAAGATGTAAACGACATTTTCAGTATGAACATAAAAAAGGTTGCTGAAGTTCCTGGTTTGCAATTTGAGCAACCCGTTTTCGAATCCCCTCTTGGCGCTGAGTCTACTCCTGCCGAGGAATTGGGGGAAGAAGACGTTCCAGTTGCTGTGGGGGCTCCAATCGCACTTGAGACTGAGGAAGATCCAGTTGTTGAAAAATCGGTTCCTGAAGAGAATGTAGGAAAAGAAGATCTTCCGAAAAGCTTTGCAGAAATAGTTGGGGGCGAACTAGACGATCAGATTTTATCGCTTGCAGAAGCTCATAATCTTTTGACCTTGATTCATGTCGATCATCCAGGAATTGAACAAATACAACCGATAAAAAGACTTGTAGAGGATGCAATTACAAATTCCAGATTTGTTCAAAAGAGAGTTAATACAGTTCAAGTTATCTGAAAGTATTGGGAAAAAGCAGATGAAAATAATTACAGCTTCAAATGGGAAAAAGACTCTGAAAATTTCCAAGGAAGAATGGGTTGAAATAGGCAAAAAGGCTGGATTCGTCAAAACCCAAGCGAAAGAGACGGCTTTATCAGATATAGACTATGCTAAATTGGAATATGTAAACGACATTTTGAACGACACTGATCCGGATGGAACTTTGAATATAAAAGATCCAGAAGTTTTGACTTTGGTAAAAAACGCTATTGGGGAAGACTATTCAGGAAGACATTTGTCTCCAGAAATGGTAAAAGCTATAAGACCTAAGGTTTTTATTTATCTCAGAGAAAAACTTCAACTCAAGAAAAAATATCGTAGAAGAACGAAAGACATTGAAGAAGTTATAGCGGAGCCAGAAGAACCTGTGACGACAGAGGATGAAACCCCAGAAGAAATTCCTCTTGACGAAGCTCAAATGGAAGAAGTTGAAAGATTGAGAAGAGAAGAGTTGGAAGAAAAGAAACAGGAACTTGCTGAAACATCACATCCAATCGATCTTTTTGATGAAGCTCTTCAAGTTGATCCAAATGGATTTTCTACGATAAGTGACGATGTTGTTCTGGATATGGTAAGAAAGATAAAGGGAGAAGATTATACGGGAGTTCAATTGTCTCCTGATGCTGTAGAAGCAATAAGAAACAAAATTAAAGAACATTTTAGACCTTCTGTTTCAGAAAATGAAGAAAATTCCAACGAAGATGATGTTATTTCCGATAATTTGAATTCGTCAGAACAATCTGATCAAACAGATTCTGGAGAACAGAACTCCGATGATCTTTTGCCCTCAGCACCACCGAATCTCTGAAAATACACTAAAGTTTAGGGTATTTTCAGCCACTTGACTCGAAAAATACACTAAAATCTAGTACATTTTCGGGAATCCTGATTTTCAGACTCTAAAAACCTCGGAAATCGACCTCCAAAAAACGAAAATACACTAAAGTTTAGTGCATTTTAGAGGTGCTATCTTATCGCAAGTACCTAATTCACAACAACTTAGCTATAGGCAAAAACCGCCTATAGACTATAATATAAGAAGAATACTCACTACGTTCGTATTCTGCGACAGGAGTAGTCCTGGGTTTTTACAAGACAGTAAACAATTCAGAAACGGCTAGACAGAGTAGACTGGGCAGTGTAAACGTTTTTCTAAGTATGAGTGGATATCCTACCAGAGGTCAAAGTGGAAGGTGTATAATATGGTTTGACGAGATCTAAGAGGAGTTCCATGAGTACGGGTGAGTTAATCTGTCAACTAGCGTTAGAATTAAATGAAACCGAAACACAGGTCTCAGGACTTTCCGTCTCCAAGGAGGGAAGAATTAGGTTCAAGGTCCCACTCTCAAAATTCAAAGGAGCGAGCAAGAACGGGGATTTGTCGTCCAATTCAAAAATCGAACAGTTTCATACAGACATTGCCGGTTCGGTGGTTGTCAGAAAGTTTCTTTCAGTTTTCGTGCCTGTTTTAGAAAACATGACAGAAACAGATTATAACGAAAAATTTATTTTATATAACCATCTTCACTTCAGCATCGATCCAAAAAAAGATTTTTTAGAGTTTACGTTTCATATAAGTTTTCTACATGATCTTGTTTTAGGAAACTTTTTATCAAAAACTGAAAGTTAATAACATGTCTACAAGACTTGCGGTTAAGTCAATAAGAGCAAAGAACTTCAAGTGTTACAACGATTTCGCCATAAATTTCTTTCCTGAAAATGGCGATGAAGTTTTTCTCCTTTATGGAGCGTTTGGACCAAATGGAAGTGGTAAAACAACAGTTCTTGACGCAATTTCGTTGGCCTTTTCCAGTTTCGCTTCTTATACAGAAGCACGTTTGGACGTTGCTTTAAGAAAGTACATTCGAAATTTCAAGTTCATGAAACCTTCGGAGCAGTCAAAATCAAATTTCCTTGTCGAAGCTGACATTATGTCAGATGTTGGGAATTACACTGTAGCTATTGACAGGCACGGTTATCTTGACGGAAAATCTCATCCGGAAAAGATTCAAAACGAAATTTTAACACAATGTTTCAGAACAAGATATGATGAAGAACTTAACATGTTTCAACTTCGTCTCGATAGATGGAAAATTTTCAAAGATTTGTTTGAAACGGTAACTGGTTATGTTGTTGAGAAAAAGGAATGTCCGATGTCTCCGTTTACGGTAAACGATTCTTCTTGTAAAGCTTCAATGGCTTTACTTGACGAGTATGTTCTTGAGTTGAATATAATAAAACCAAATGAAACTATTACGGACAGAGAATGTAGCAAAGGAGAAAAAAAGATTCTAAAGAACTTTACAACTCTTTTGAACAAGAACGACATTCCTTCTATAATTCTAATAGACGACGTTGAAATGCACGTTGAGTTGGATAGACATATGAATTTGATCCGTTGTATTGAGAGATGTTTTCCTGGTTCTCAGGTTATTTTTACGACTCACAGTCCAAAAATCATTTATGAATTCGATATTGAAAGAATGCACGATCTAACCATTCAATATGAAATTGATGAAAAATGGAGGAAAAACCTGATAAGATTGTTGAAAAAGATTTCGTTTTTCTGTCAGGATGAACCTCTGAAGAATGAAGTTGATAAGTTAGTTTTAGATATTCGTTCTAAAAAAGACGTTGAAAAAGAGGCTATTTTATCTGATATCAGGAAAATATTACCAAAGTTTAATGAACAAATAAATTCTGAACTGGAAAAAGTATGATATTATCAAAAGGTATATCTGTTTGTTTTGTTATAAAGAACGGTATGATTAACGGTTATCCGTTTTGGGAATCTCTAACTTCAAGTCTTCCGTTTGCCAACGAAATTGTTATTGGTGAAGGTTATTCAACTGATGGAACATATGAGGCTATTTTGAAGTTTCGGGAGATACATGGGAAAAAGGTTAAAATATTCAGATGTGATTGGGATAAATACTCTTCAGAAGGTGGAAATATAATTGCAAAAGTTTCACATGAAGCTATGTCTCATTGCAAAATGACTTGGATCTATTATCTTCAAGCAGATGAAATAATCCATCCACTAAACGTTCCGTTTATAAGGAGAGTTGTTAACAGCGAATACAACTCTGTTAGTTTTTTGTTTCATCATTTTTCTAGGTCTTGGAAGCCTATGTCAGCTAGTGCTGGCGGTTACAACTGTGCAATTAGAATGGTTAGAGTTAAACCTTTTGTCACGTTGATAGGGGATGGCTGGACTTTTGGTGGTGAAATTCTTCCTATACTCGGTCCAAATGGAATCCCGAAACCGATTTATCATTTTTCTTGGGTTTTCCCGAAAAATATAGATCAAAAAAGTGTAGAACATGGTAAAATATATCCAGATATAGCTTGTTATCAGCAAACGGCAGCGGAGGGGAAGAAAAATATAATTAACGGTTATGTAGAGAAAAAAGGTTTACCAATACCAGAAGACTATAACGATTATCCAGATATAATGAAACGTCTTCTTGGGGCTTTTGAGTACACGTTACCGCCAGAAATTTTTGGAGAAAATACTAAATTGTAGTTTAGGAGAACACGATGCCATCGCAAGGTATATCTGTTTGTTTTGTTATAAAGAACGGTATGATTAACGGTTATCCGTTTTGGGAATCTCTAACTTCAAGTCTTCCGCTTGCTGATGAAATCATTATCAGCGAAGGGTTTTCCACTGATGGGACATATGAGGCTATTTTGAAGTTTCAGAAAAAATATGGACAAAAGGTTAAAGTTTTCAGATGTGATTGGAGTAAGTTTGTCACAGAATATGGAGATGTAATTACAAAAGTTTCTCATGAAGCAATGTCTCATTGTAGCAAAAATTGGATCTATTATCTTCAAGCTGACGAGATAATCCATCCTTTAAACGTTGGTTTTTTGAAGAAATTTGTTGGTAGAAATCCGAAATTCAATTCAGTTTGTTTTAGCTACAATCATTTTATAGGTTCTTGGAAACCTTTACCTCCTGGTGGAGCAGCTTATAACCAGGCAATAAGGATGGTAAAGAAAAGCGGGTTGATATATTTGATAGGAGACGGTTGGACTTTTGGAGGTCAAATTCACCCAACATTTGGACCTAATGGAATCCCAAAACCAGTATATCATTTCGGTTGGGTTTTTCCTAAAAATATTGATCAAAAGAATATTGAACAAGTTAAGATTTATCCAAGTCTGCCAGAATATCAGAAAAAAGCAGAAGGGTCACGTCAGAGAATAGTTAGTGGATACAGAGAAAGGAAAGGACTTCCTGTTCCTGAAGATTATGATGATTACCCATGTGGAATGAAACGTCTTGTAGGGGCGTTTGAATATACTTTACCGTTAGAGGGATCATGAGTTCTGTTAAGAAAATTTACAGTGTGGTTGTGAGTTCGTATAATAGATTGGAATATTTGAAGGTTACCGTACCTAAGATAAAAAGTGAACGACATGAAAACGAAATTATTCTTGTGGATGATTGTTCTGATGATGGGACAATCGAATGGGCAGAAGTAAGCGGTTTGTTCAATAAAATATTCACTAAAAAGGTAAGGGAACCGTATTGTTTATGTACTATAAGAAATGCTGGAATTAGTTTAGCTTCAAACGATTATATAATATTTTTAGATTCCGATTGTCTTCCTGCTGATGGATATTTTGATGGTCATGATTACATTTTCAACATGTGTGACTGTTGTGTTTCAGTCGGGTTGACAGATTATTACAGCAAAAATGGAAGCAAGTTAATTTTTGAAGATACTAGAAAAGGTTATTTTACAGGAAAAGAGTTTTGTCAAATGAAATGGGAAAATTCTTTTGGAGGGAACATTGCTTTTCCAAAAATTGTTTTCGATAAAATAGGAACTTTTGATGAAAGTTTTAATGGGAATTGGGGGTTTGAAGATCTCGACTTATCTTATAGGGCAACAAAATATGGGTTTAAGTTATTCGCTCATATTTCAAGTGTTGTGAAACATCTACAACATTCTGTAAGTTCGCAATTTCAATGTAGAGAGTTAAAAGGAGTAAATCGCAACTTATTGTTAAAAAAGCATGGTGACATTTTAAATGTTGACACAAAAAAGGTTCATATTGGTATCAAAAAGAATGGTTACAGTATAGTCGTTTGTTCAAAAAGTCAAGTTCGTTCACTTAAGAAAGTTGTTGAAAAAATCAAACAACTAAGACCGGATTCAGAAATTATACTGTCAAATGGAGTTTTAACTGATGAAACCGTTGAATGGGCTAGAAAAAGTGGAATATTTTCTAAAATTTGTGTTCAAAGCGGGTCCGGACTTGATACTTTTAACACAATCAGAAATTGTGGAATAGAGTCTGCTTCAAACGAGTTTGTTGTTCTTTTGAACGCCGACTGTTTACCTGAAGAGACGTACTTTGTTGGACATGACATATTGTTTAACAGTTTTCCAGACTCTGTTTCGGTTGGAATAACCAGAGAATACGACTCAGAAGGTAATGTTATGATATGCGAAGATCCTCGTATTTCTTTATGCTATAATGATAATTTTAGAAAGTGTGGTTGGGAACTTTGTAGTTGTAGTAACGTTGCTTTCAAGAAACTTTTGTGGAGTGAGATAGGAAAATTTGATGAATCTTCCAGGTCTGAAGATTTGGAGTTTTCACACAGATTAAGCAAGAGGTATATTCAATTTTATGTCAGTAAACTTTCTTCAGTGAGGCGTTTAGGTTCAGTTACCCACGACTGAAGATCGTGGGTTTCCTTGCGAGGTTTTTCATGAAGACTTTAGCGTTTATAGCACACCCATATCACAGGTTGACTGGATCGACTCAGATTTTCGACTTTTTGTCAGAATATTTTGTCGTGAAAAAGTTTTATGACAATAGGTGGGGAACTGGAACTGTAGATGTAGATGAAATAAAAACTTTTGACATCAACTTTTATTTTCAAACTACTCCGATATTCCCTCACAAAAATTTAGTCTGGACGCCGATGGTTGATGATAATATTTTCACAGATATTCCAAATGTTAAATATCTTTGTCTTTGTAAGTGGTTGTATGAAAGTCTTAAAGATGTTCAAAAAATGTATGCTCAATACTGGAAAAAGCCAGAAGATTTCAACTCGTCTAATTCTAAAGTGATAATGTTTTGGAACCGTAAACCAGATATAGCATGGGATAACGTTAAAAAGTTCTTTTTAACGGAAAAAATTGACAAGGTATACTTTAAAAATAGTCCAGATCCATCTTTTGATAAAGTAGTTGTCAGTCAGGAAGACATCGAGCGGTTTAACGTTCAAATGGTTGAGTTTGAAGAAGAGAAAATATACAATGAAAGGATGAAAGAAGTAACTATATTGATTTGCCCTCGAAGCGTTGAAGGTGTTGGTTTGTTTATGCTCGATGGTTTTTCAAGAGGTTGTTTAGTTTTTGGTTATGATAACCCAACAATGAATGAATATATAGTTAATTTGGAAAATGGTATCCTGTTCAACAGTTGGTGTTATAACCCTCTCAATTTATGGAATTTTCAACAAATCAGAGAAAAATCTTACAGTTCCTGTGTGAACGGGTATAATGACTGGATTAAATCTATCCCTGAAATTTTGAGTTTTATCGAATCGTAATAGTAAAAAGTGGAGAATGTATGAACAGCGTAGCTTTGGGAGTTAACATATTTGAGACTCCTCAGTGGACGAGATGTAAAGAAAATCTTCTTCCTTTCAAATCAAAAATGTCGTTTTATTGTCTTCAACATCAAGAGGACAAAGTAAATTCAAATGGTTTTGAGAGGCTTAATTGTATACAAAAAAGGGCGAAAAACTTTATCCAGTTATCAAATTCTACAAAACCGTTAGTGTATGAGTTGCTTGATGGGTTAGCAAGTGTTGGGAAGGATTATTTTGTTTTCATGAATAGTGATATTATTTTGTCAGAAACTGCTGTTGAGTGGATGTTAAACCAAAACCAGTATGAGACCGCTTGTTTTTCTAGAGTCAACATCGATCCTGAAAATCAAAGAAATTTCGAGGTCTGGGCACCTTATGGGTTTGACGTTTTTTTCATCAGAACTTCTTGGTGGAAAAGTAACCGTGAAAAGTTCTTAAGCCTTCCGAATACTTATGCTGAACCTTGTTGGGATCTAGCGTATGCTGCTACTTTACATCTGAACTCATCGTGTTATTATCATAATAAAATCCCAATCATATACCATATAGGACATGAAGGTAGATGGAATGTAGAAACTTTAGAGGGAAGTTATAGTCAAAACATTTTTGTTGGGTTAAGTGTTTTCAAGGTTTGGTACGATTATTTTGGGAAAACTGTATTGTCGAGAAAATATGTAAACGGAGAGATTTCTTCTGACAGGATAAATGAGGAGTTGGCGATAGAAAAGAAAGTTTTTGGAAGATAAGAAGGACAAAAATCATGAAATTTCATATAGCGATGACAACTTATAACAGGGCTGATGTTTTAGCAAACAGTTTAGATTCTCTTTCAAAATCAGTTGTTGAAGAACCGTCAAACATTTATGTTTTCGATGATAACTCAACTGATCCAGCGGTAGCTTTAGTCGTTCATGACTTCATCAAAAAGACAGACGGTAAGTTTGTAGTGGATTTTCGTGTAAATCCACAAAGGTTGAATTGTGATCCCAATATGTGTCAGGCGATTAATAAAACGTTTGAAGTTTCAAAAGAACCTTTTGTAATAACTATAGACAGCGATGTCCTATACAACAGAAATTGGCTTGATTTCATGAAAAAAGCATACGAAGAGATGGTAAAAAACGAAAAAATCGCTTCCATCTCTGCTTATGATTCTAAAGTACATCCTGTGATTGGTCAATATAATGAATGGCTAAACATAAAATCTTCCATTGGTGGGTTGTGCGCTTTGTTGAGACAAAGTGCATTTAAACTGTTTTCCAACCAATACAGTTGGGATTGGGAATTTGTGAGGGCGTGTCAAGCAAAAGAATATCTTTTACTTTGCAGTAAAGTTGGGTTAATTCAACATATTGGAAAGTTTGGAGTCCATTCAACAGATGGTGATATGTATGATTTCAGCGACACGTTTGTAGGGGAATAATTTCTATTTGGTAGTGTTGTAAAGGTATTTTCAAGAATTATATCGAATACAATTTTTAAGAAAAACAGGTGGTTTTCATGGATATTGTATTTTCTCAGTTGGGAAACGGTAAACACGTGTTCTCGGTAAAACGAGACGAAGAAGACATTTTTATTTCTTCCGATCTTGATTTTCCATTTTTGGGAGATTATGGGCAATACGATACGAGAGAAGAATCTGTTTTTGCTTTTAGAAAGTTCGCTTTCCTAAACCCTGACTTTGTGAAGTTGTCTGAGATGGATGGAGAACAGAAGGGCGCAATAAAGTCAAGAGTCATCGACCAGTTTAACAGAAAGGCTGTTGCTTTTATAAAACTTATTGATCAACTCGAATTTTTCGATGACAAATCCAAGTTGCAGGAAAGAGTTAACCTTTTGAAGGATCAATTTGATCAGTTCACAAAATCAATTACCGATACCGTTCATGAGTTTGAGGCTGACACAGGAGGGAACTCTGAAATAGAAAAACGAGATGTCCAGGAAATAGGGTTTTCTGAAGTTGAAGATCCTTTTGCTAAAGAATTGGTTAAACTAAAAAGAAGAATTAAGAAATTCTACAAGCGTTTGAGAAAGAAATTCGGAGGTTATTTGAAGGCCGGATGTACAGGTATACTGATAAAGTTAGCTTCTATCGACAAGGATTTCAAAAATGATATTCTGATGGAGATTGGAGAGAATATAGCTACTTCTTGCCCGTTTGGAAATTCTAAATTGGTTTCTTTGGAGGTTGACGATCATGAAGCAAGAATTTGTATTTTTTCGGATTCAGGGAACTTCATGGTCAAGTTCAACTCTCAGATGATAATGTCTGAAGTAGTTCCACTTGACAAATTGATAAGCAGCCACCCGTACATGACCCATAAGTTCTACAACGAATTGTGGCTTCCAGTGTTTTTGTCAGTTGGTAACTACCTTGTTGATGACAATCATATAATTGTTCCAGATCAGCCATCTGACTTAAGAGTTGGATATTCAAAAGGTAAGTACCTGAAGAATAAATTCCTTGGGTTTGACACAAGAGATAATTCACAGGTATATGTAAACGTCTATATGGCTGGAACGAATTCTCCGCTTCAGAAAACATGTATGTTTTCGTTTTCAGATAAGAACAGGGAAAAAGAACTTCTCGATGGTTTGAAGGCTGATAAAGCCGACCTTCTTGGATCGCAAATGGTTACTTGTAATAATTCTGGAACAAAGTATGATGGGATTGCTGGGAAGATACATGGAGATCAAGTTCAAAATAGGTATGGTTATTTTGAAGTTCCGGTGACTTTTACATTTGACACAGGGACTGAAGAAACCGTTATTCTTCCAAGCTATAATCTTGCGAGGTACGTTTAACATGTCAGTCAAAAAGAAAAAAGAAGAAGCCGGAGTTCAGGCTAATCAGTTGGAAAATGTCATCAGTAAGATACGTGACGACAACAAACTGGAAAACAAATCTAAAAATGCCAGCGCTGACAAGGAAGGCATTGTCGATATCATTACATTTTGTAACCGACCAGATCTTCTGAACCTTCCAAATAACGGTTTGGATTTGTTTTTAAGTCAACGGGTAATTCTAAAAGCGTTCTATCTTGGCAGTAGAGGAAACGAAAATGTAACTCTAACCGAAGAAGAAATGGGCTGGTTATACGTTAAACAGCAAAACTCTGCTATCGGTAAAATCAGAAAAATGTTTGATGGCAAGTCGTCCGGAGAAAGTAATTTTCAGTTTTCAGAGTTGAATTTGGCTTGTGGAAGACGATCTGGAAAGACTCTTCTTACTTCCGTCATATGCGCTTACGAAGCCTATAAAATTCTTGCTATAGGCGATCCATATAAGTTTTACGGAATTCCGTATGACCATGAATTGGCTATTATGAATGTGGCGAACTCACAGAAGCAAGCTGGTCGTTTGTTCTCCGAGGTAAAGGCAAGGATAAGAAATTCTCCATTTTTCAAAGGTAGAGTTGAAAATCATGGGGCAAGTTCTACTGAAATGCGTTTGTATACAGATATTGATCTTGAAAAAATGAAAAGCAAAGAGTATAACGTCGAAATAGAAGGTTCGGTTGCACTTGTTTGTGGACATAGCAATGAAACCACTCTTCGTGGATATGCCATAACCTGTTTGATTTTCGACGAGTTGCAATATTTCACCGAACATCCTATAGTTTCAGGAAAGGCTTTCTACCAAGCTTTGAAGGCTTCTACTGTCGAATTCAGAAAGTTCGGAGACGGTCGAGTTGTAGAGATTTCCAGTACTGGTACTCCAAGTGGAATTTTCCATGAAATTCACACTCAAGGTCAGGATTTAGACGACAAGTATAAAACAATCCTTGGATTTCATCTTGCGACTTGGGACATCAACGAAAAGATAACCTATGCTGAACTTGAAGTAGACAGACAAAAAGATCCCGATGCCTTCGATGTTGAATTTGGAGCAAGATGGTCGATCAGTGGATTTGTCAGCAGATATTTTTCTGAAGAAAAAGTAAAGAGAGCTATAAAACCATTTCTTATTCCAGTCGATAGAGGAATTCCGATGTATGAATTTTTCATGCATCTTGATCCAGCAGCATCACATGACAATTATTCTCTGGCGGTTGTTTACAGAAAAATGTATACAACTCCAAGAGGTGAAAAACGTTATAAGGTAATATTGGCGTTTCACAAGAAATGGAAACCGGTTCCTGGAATTGGTCTGAACATCATCGAAATTGACAATTACGCTCTTCAGGTCGCCAGATCTTTTAAACCAAGATCGATAACTTACGATACTTGGAATAGTGTTCATTCCATCCATTATTTGAAATCTAAAGGCTTTTATGCAACGTCTCTTCCGTTTGGAAGAGGCGCAAAAGCTCATTACTATCAGAACTTGACAGATTTGATGGAAAGGGACGAACTTGAGATGTATCCAGACGATGACATTATAGGTGAATTCATCAGTTTGAAGTATAAACCGACTATGAGAGGCGTAAGTTTCTTTCCAGACCCACAGTCGGAATTCAAGACGGACGATCTTCTAGACTGCATTGCAGGGGCAGCGTGGATGGCTGCTGGAAGAAGGTTGAAAGACGCTTATCCTACTGGTGTTGTCATGAGACTCGATAGACTGTAAAAGGGTTTTTGGTATTTTTTATTGTAAAATAACAGAGTAAAATAAGGAGGTTAGTTATGCCTTTCAATCTTAAAGAAAAACAAGCCAGGTTGTCTGTTGAGGCTAAAGCGAAGGCTATTGAAGAACGTTTGGAGGAATATTTCAATGATTATGCCGATTTGAAAGGAACTGAAGAGGCTAATCTTGAAGATGCCAGACTCAATAAAGATCCGGATTTCACAATTGGTTCCGGGGTGAGCACAAAACACGTAGGCACCAAGGAAGTTGTATTGGAAAAGAAACTGGATACGGAAAAGAGTATGTTTACAAAGCATCGCCGTAATGTTTCCGGAGACGTTCCGAAGTTGGAGGAAAAAAGATTGGCTAATAAACCAACGGAGAAAGAAAAGTATCAGTCAGCGAATTCAGAAAAATAATAAGGAGAAAAACGATGGCACTAATAAAGGCAAGAAACAAGGGTGGCAATCTTCTGTTCATTGACAGTCTCAGGTTAATAATGAGACCGGCAACGGCAGGAAATGACAATTTCATTTTGGTCGATGAAGAAAAAACAAAAAACGATCCTGAGTTCATGAAATGTGTTGTCCTTGGGTCAATTGAAATTTGTCCTGTTGATAAGGAATTTCCTAAACCAGAAGTAAAATCTGAAGAAAAACGAGAAGTTATATCTGATAAACCTGTAAGAAAGACTTCGAAAAAGGAAAAAGTTAAAAAGGAAGAAAAAATTAGAGAAAGTAAGAACGAAACTGAAATTGAAGAGTTTATAGAGCCTCCTGAGCCAAAGAATTCAGATCCTGTAGTTGTTGTTACTGGGGAAAAAGGAAAGGCAAGAACGGCTAAAGTCAAGTTTTTTAAGCAATCTGATATGCCAATGCCGAAATTCATCAATGAAAAAGATATTCACGACATGAAAGATGAAGACATAGATGCAGAATCTCGTGTGGAAAAGGACATTGATCTTTCTAAGATCGAAGAATAATTCAAAGGTGAATTAGTGAAAGTTAGAGCGCAGAGAACTTCAATGCCTTTCGACAATAGGGGCGGGCTTGGTTTAAGTCCTCTGACTCCTAAAAGCAAACCTTTTGAAATTGATCGTGACTACGAGAGAAGACTTCAGTTAGGTTTGAACGAAACAGATCACGTATCTATTCAAGACAGTCAAACTGGAGAAAAATCCTGGGTCATAAATCCGCTTTTTGAAGGTGAGGTCAATTGGAATCGTACTGGATTAGGCGAAGGTGTAAAAAAAGATTATGTCGCTTATATGTATAGAGGACCTCCAATCCTGTTCAAGAATAAAAGTTACGATCAAATAACTAAAGAGTTAAAGAAAAAAGGATTGAATTGGAGGATTATATCTCCCTTCCTTGACGTGAATTCAAGGGCGGCACAAAAGGTTCAGAAAGAAAGTTTATTCGTTTCTCTTGTAGCGGATATTTTATCTTCGTGTTTTAAGATAGAATCGGAATCGTACAAACATAAAGTTAAGGAAGTTGGGTCTGGGTTCTATATCGATAGGAATTATATGTTGACATGCGCTCATGTGATTACTAAATACAAGGAAGATCCGGACGATATAGGGATATTTGTAATCGATGGAGTTGACAAATTTCCAGCAAGAGTTGTAGATATAGATTACGAGTTGGATTGTGCAATTCTGTATTGTGACGCAACTAAACACAATAACTTGATTCCTAAAAAGGCGGAATCGGTCGATGTCGGAATTGAAATAATTTGTGTCGGGAGTCCATACGGTTACGATAACAACGTTACAAAAGGAATTCTTTCTTCGAAAGATCGTCAGGTTAAGGATGAGAAAATTCCGTACTTCTTTGTCGATCTTGCGGTTTATCCTGGGTCAAGTGGAGGCCCTGTTGTCGATGTTGCTGACGGGAAGGTTTTTGGAATGGCTGCGGTCATCATTGAATCTGTTGGGAATTATGGACTGAACGCCGGAATACCTATAGAAGTATGTTTGGAAAGATTTTCAAATATACTGAAGGAGAAAAAAAGTGAAAGTTTATAGAGTAAACCCAAGTGGACAGCTTATAAAACCGGCTGAAGTTCTTAAAAGGATGGCTTTGGCAGGGCTTTCTTCTAACGAAGAATTTCAAGTTCATGTAAAAGTCGTTATCTGTTATAAGATTTCCGATGATGGGACAGCGGTTAAAGTTGATAATGAAAAAGGTTCGTCGATGAAAATTACAAGTGCTGATGGTCAATCAACTTTACACCATTTTGGACTTGGAGAAGAGAAGTTTCTATATAAACTGTTTGCTATGGGACCAAACACAGTTGTTGAAGAAGTAAAAAAGGCTCTTGGGTTTGCTCAAGCGCCAGACAAGTTTGCAAAAAAAGGAAAGACCCCTCCGCCAGACGATCCAGGAGAAGGCGTTTATTCTCTTTCTGGGGAGCAACAGGCAATTAAAGACATGGAACGTAAGAAAATGCCAGTTACAAGTCCAAAGAAAGTTGTGGTTACGAGATAAGTTCATGGATGATTATAGCAAAATAGAACAGCAGATACCTGAAATCGAGTCCAACATCGGGACTTCATCTGTCGATGCTGATGAAATCGAATCTAGATTTCCAGGCGCAAGTCGGGCTATAGATATTGTCAATGAATTCGATCCAAGTCTTCTTATCAACATTGCATACATCTACAACACTCACGATGAGGCTGCTTTTGGCGTCTTCAATCCTTCTTTGAACGAAACTATAAACTGGTTGAGAGTTAAAAACGAACTTGAAAGAGAAGGATTTCAGACGAACATAAAAGGTGATGTCGGTCCTGGCGATCAGTTGTTCGCTTCTTCTCCAGGGATGAGTGGAGACGATATAAAAACAAAGATGGAAACTGTTTTTGGAGAGAAAGAGAAAACAGGAGGTCTTGCAATAGGAATCGATGCCGAAAGAATCCTTAAGATTTCAGATGATATTGCTGCTAGAAGTCAACTTGAACCAAAACAGGTTTCAGATCTTAAAATTGCCGAATTGGCATCTGTGATAGCTCATGAAGCTCTCCATGCTAAAGGGGAGAAAGGAGAAGGCTCTCCTCAGAAGGCTCAAGGTGCGGTTCTTCAGTTTGCAGTCAACAAACTACAAGTTCCAGTTGAATTCAGTGGAGAGATGATCCACGCTTCTGGGGACAATTGGTATAAGAAAGCGCAGTTGGCTCCGTTTACCTGGAAAGGAATCGAAGTAAGTTTGCGCAATAACTATTACTTCAACACTCATTTTTTCCCAGTAAAGAGAAAAATGAATGACTCTCCAGAAAAGATTCTGAATGAGAATTCTCATACTGGAGATCAGAATAAAAAAGGAACCGAGTCAGATCTTGAGCCAGAGAGGCCAGGAGGAGAAGAAAAACATACCGAAAAGTTGTTAGAAGAGAAAAGGATTCAACCGTTGATTGTTCCAATACCAAAAGCGGCAGAATTCCATCCGAGAATGGTAAGATTCGCTGGATGGAGCAGTAATGTTGGAGGTCCGCACATTGGCGGTCCTTTTGGAACTACAATGAGAGATCTAAAACAGGGATGGGAGGAACCTTTCGAAGCGGAAGAAATTAAAGATCGTCCAAGTAAAGAAGACTATCCTAACAATTACTATTGGAATAGACGTTATAACCCAATGTATGAATCTGGAAGTTTCTCTGTCGATAGGATGGGGCATACTGGCTGGAAGTATGACGTAAAGGTTGATTTTTCTGCCTTTGAACAGAAAAATTGGCCAAGCAAATTTGACGAGAGACCAACTTATTGGCCAAATAGATCCGACATTGGAGTTGCTGCTCAAACAAAGAAAACTGAAGAGTTTTCTGATAATGAAATGAATTTCATTTTTCTCATTATCAAAAAAGTTGGATACTATAAGAACTTAGTAAGATCTGGAAAAAGAAAAGCTGCTAGACTAATAATGGATTCTAATTGGGTTACTCCAGCATTGGCAGCGGCAGCGGATTGTGCCCATATCCTGTTCTGCCATAACGATAAAATAGTTTTGTGGCTTCTTGGAGATTGTACCGAAAAAGAAGTCGAGGAAATCGAAGAAAATCTTAACAAGAATAGAAATTTCAAACAAGTGAATGAATTTGTTTCTTTTGCAGAAACGACTAGGGAAAACGTGAACAAAATATTCTCAAAGAGTAAACTTCTTTGTAGGATACATGGGATAAAGGACGTTTTTGCAGTTGGAGGCTTTGTAAGAACTTTAGCAAGTACGAAGAACTTTTCTGAGATTAACGACATTGATTTTTCCTCTCCGAATGCCGATGAATGTTTGAAACTTGGCGGTTTGTTGGCGACCGAGTTTGGAGTTACTGAGATTGGATATCATCGTAAATCTAACACTATGAGTTTCGAGCACGAAGGTATCAAAATGGATTTCAGAGGGAAATACGTTCCATACGATATTAGACCGCTTATGAGACAAAACGGCATCCCTTGCACTACTTTGAATTTCGACATCTATGTCAGGGATTTTACGGTTAACAGTCTTATTTATAGTTTTATGGAGAACAAAATTTATGACGTTAGCGGTCGTGGTCTTGATGATTTGAAGAATAAAACGATTAAAACATTCTTTGATCCGAATCTTGTTATTCCTGTTAATCCTATAATCATAACGAGAGCGATCCTTTTGAATCTCAGAGGGTTTGTTATTTCTGACGAACTTGAAGTTGCTTTGAGGGGACATTCTCAGGAACTTTTCAACGGGTTGGTCGAAGAAAAGAGACTTGGATATGAAGGAGAAAAGATTTTAAGATATGGTGAGGACGGAGAGTATATGTTGAAGGAATACAAGTTGGAAAAACTTAAGGATATTGTTGAAAAACAAAAACCGGTTAAAGACTGAGGAGGATTTTATGCCAGTACCAATTATTCCACAAAATGTTGAGTCTCTTATAAGACGTGAAAGAGAAATGCAAGTGTCAAAAGTCGATTACAATCAACTTAACCTGGACAACTTGACAAGTTTGTTCAACGAAAGGAAGAACATTCAGGAAATTGTCAAAGTTGGAACGTTTGAAGCTGGATTGCTTTTTAGACTCTGGAAAGATAGTTCGTCCTCTACTGATGAGATGGATGTGCCTTCTACATTCACAAACGATGATATCTTACGCTTGAAGGCTTCTGGCCTGTTGACTGGAGATACCGAGCATGTCAAGATGACTCCTCGTGGTAAAGAAGTCATTAAGACAATGGTGCTCACGGAAAACAACGTTTTGGATAAGAACTCAAAAGCTAAAACTTTTGAGCAGAGACAGGCTGAGACCAAAATTCCTGGCGGTCCAAGGTTGGCGGTCGGGAAGAAAAAGTAAAAAGTGAAAAGCTTCAGCTTCAATATTACCGAAAAGATGTATTCTGATATTTTTTCAAAGAAAATGCCTTCTGAATTCTTTGAAGGTTTGAAGTTTGTTGGTGGAAACAGTTTTAGAATTGATTTGGAATTGACTGGACAGAATCGAGACAAGGTAGGAAAATCGGTTCCCTTTTATGAAAAGGAAGAAAGACTGGTTTTTATTTTGGAACGTTACGGTTGTGCTTGGCAAGAGGACGCAGATGAAGAAGATAAAACTTCTAACGGAAATAGCGGAGGACTCGGAGACAAGAAGTCTCGGACTAATGTTTCGCAAATCCCTTGGTAAGAATTCGGGGATGTTGTTTTCGTTTCCGCACGAGGATTATTACTCTTTCTGGATGCAACATACTTACGTTCCTCTTGACATAGCCTTCATAGACAAGCATGGAACTGTTGTAGATATCAAACAGATGATGCCACTCTCTACTCGCAGTGTAAGCCCCAAACTTCCATGTAAGTATGCTCTAGAGGTAAACCGTGACTGGTTTGCCGACAATGAAGTTGATGTCGGATACTCTTTCAGACGTGACGTAATAACTTCTGCATATAGAAGAGATATCCAGTTGATAAGAGATTTTAAGTCAGCCGTATATTTTTCCGAAAAGAATAAACTCAATATGCTTATCACTTACCAGTTCAGAGACGAAAGTTATCGTGATGGAAAAGCTTATAAAAAAGATATGAGTAAACCTCTTCTTAAAGACTATGAAATCGTTCTCGATGGTTCGATAAAACTTCCAAGTGGACAAACTTTTCAATATGTTGATAGTGGGAATGGGAGATATATTGTTGTCCCTTGTAAAACTTCTTCTGGAGAGCCAAGACAGTTTTTCATAGATGGGGTTTTGGATTATAGGTTTGTTTCGCCAGAAGGAGTGATGACCGCTCCTGAGGCGATTGATTTTGTTGAGAGAAAGTCGGTACAATACGATAAACAGAAAGAAAGAAACAGAAAGCGTAGAGATCTTCGTAAGAGAAAAAAAGAAGATCAAACTCCACAAATTGGAGAAAATCCTGCGCTTCAAGGTATAGAATCAATAGAGTTCTAGGAGGAAAATATGAAAAAGATAGGATCGGAAGGTGACGGTTGTAACAACGCCATGGACATTGAATATCAGAACGCTATTCAAAAGAAAACGAAAAATATGAGCGAAGGTAAGGCTGTTCTTGAATGGCTTAGCGAAAATGAAAAAGCCAACAAGGCTAAAACTATAAAAGAAGCCAAAGATAGAAGTCACTTGATGAAAATTTTCAGGCCAAACGAGGAAGTTAAGTAAGGTCTGATTTTGTGAGAAATCGGTTATGGCGTTATCGAAGTCAGTTAATGTAATCAAGAATTTTCTTGATACTACCTTTAAGACTGTTATGTTTTAGAGGTTGTGATGTGACGAACTCACGTAAAAGTTGACTAGACTCAGTTTTAAAGGAGAAATCTGATAAAGCTACGTTTGAAAATCTAAAAGTACGTCAGAACGCTTACGAAGAAACGAAAGTTTCTCCCTAATTCTGACTTCTACGCCAGAATCGTTTAATGGCATGATTTTTCTGAAACCCAATTTTGTTTCAAGAAATCTAAGAATTTCAAACATTGTCGAAGGGAGATACAAGAGTTATCAGTTAACTCGGTTTACAACCACAGAAAACTGAGAAAGGAAAGGTAGATGTTCGTACCAGTAGTAGACAAAAACAACAAACCTCTTATGCCCACTCGTATCGGGCGGGTTAAGAGGTGGGTTGTTTCCGGAAAAGGAACATTTTTTTGGAAGATGCATATCCTTTGTGTTCGTCTGAACGTCGATCCTTCAGACGATAAAACACAAAAGATAGCAGTTGGAATCGATCCTGGATCAAAAAGAGAAGCGTATACGGTCAAGTCCAAAGGACATACGTATCTCAATCTGCTAACTGAAACTATTGATTGGATTAATGATTCACTTGAAGTTCGTCGTAATATGAGAAAATCAAGAAGATTTAGGAAAACAAGAATAAGAAAGTGTAGATTTCTAAATCGTCACAAATCGAAATTGCCACCGAGCACGAAGGCTCGTTGGCAATTTAAAGAAAATATCGTTAAAAATCTTAAAAAAGTATTTCCGATAACAGATATCGTTGTAGAGGACATTTGTGCTAAGACAAAACCGGGAAAGAAAAAGTGGAATACTAGTTTTTCTCCTTTGGAAGTTGGGAAAAAATGGTTTTACGATCAGATGACAAAGTATGGACATCTTACGATAATACAAGGACACGAAACGAAAGAGTTAAGAGACTCTTTGAGTTTGAAGAAGGATAATAACAAACTTTCCGATAGTTTCGATGCTCATAACGTAGATAGCTGGGTGCTAGCCAACTTTATGGTCGGCGGGCACGAGTATCCGGATAATATACTTATAGAGAAACTTATTCCGTTACAGTTTCATAGAAGACAATTGCACGCTCTCCAACCAGTCTCTGGTGGAGAGCGTAGGAATTATGGAAGTACGATAAGTATGGGATTGAAGAGAGGTTCTTTGGTAAGGCATAAAGAGTGTGGAATAGTGTATGTTGGCGGTACAATGCGTGAAAAAATGTCGGTACATGATTTAAGGAGTGGTAAAAGGATTGCTAGAAACGTTGTTCTTGGTGATTGTAAGTTTTTAACTTTTAACGTTACTAGAATTTCTCCAAAACTTAAATGAGTTTGTCCAAATGGTATGCAGATGTTATTTTGCCAGGAGAAAAGGCTTCTGCTTTTTCTCAGGGGGCAAACTTTTCTGCCGATTTCAATTGGGAAAATGAGGGGATTACCAACAAGATTACTTACTTTTTGAATTGCGATTCGAAAGATGCAGTTGAAAATCCAAGGTTCGGTAAAACGACAGGGGTTGTGGTAAGCGGATACAAAAATCTTGTTGAAGCTGAAGTTACCAAGTTCGATTTGATTGCAAATGTCAATAAGGAACTGGTTATGGAAAGTTCTTCCGCTTCGCTTTCGAGCGAATCCAGTTCCCTGTCTTCCAGTTCGCTGTCTTTCAGTTCGATCAGTTGTTCGTCTAGAAGCAGCTCGTCAAGCAATAGCATTAGTTCATCAAGTTCATCAAGTTCATCAAGTTCATCAAGTTCATCTTTGAGTTCGAGTTCGCTTTCTTCTAGTTCCAACTCGATTTCATGTTGTTCTAGTTCGTCTAGTGTGTCTTTGAGTTCAATTAGTTTGAGTTCGGCTAGCCTTAGTTCAATTAGTTTGATTTCTCAGAGTATTAGTTCTGTCAGTATGAGTTCACAAAGTAGAAGTTCGGAGAGTTTCAGTTCTCAGAGTAGAAGTTCTGATAGCGGTTCTTGGAGTTCTCAGAGTAGAAGTTCAGAGAGTTTAAGTTCTCAGAGTATGAGTTCGGAGAGTTTAAGTTCTCAAAGCATGAGTTCGCAAAGTATGAGTTCGCAAAGTATGAGTTCTCAAAGCATGAGTTCTGAATCTTTATCTAGTTTGTCAAGTTTTTCTAGCCAGTCAAGCGAATCTAGTTCGTCAAGCTTATCAAGTGAATCTTCTGGAGGTTATCATGGTTCTGGATGTTATGCTATAGAAAGATTTGACTATAATAATGCTTCTTGCGATGGTTCTGGTATTGTTTCTTGGGGAGTTGATTGTATTATTATCGGTAGTCAAGAGGAATGGGATAGTTGGGCATTCGGTGTGTGTCATGCTGAGGGAGAGGGATTTGTAAGGTATGTTGCTGCTGGAGGTCCGGATATTCCTTGTGATTATTGTGATAAACGTGAGTATTGTATTAGAGTTTATTTTGGGGCTGATTGCGATAGTTTGATGCCTGTTGGTCGTAGTTGTATAAATATTAATGCACTGAAAACTCAGACGGATATTGGTGTTTGCGTCGAGCATCCGCCTTTTGGCTATAGACTACGTGAAGTTATTGGAGGTCCTTATCCGGAGGGTGAGTGTGATTACGAAGGAGGTCCTTGCGGTATTTAAGGGCACTTCACAACCTTGGCCCCTTTCATTGTATAATACTGACTGTTAACCCTTGATTTTTAGGAGATTTTCGATATGGACGACGTTAAAGTTATAGATTCTGTTGTTGCGAAACATATGGATGGCGTTCCAGTTAAACCGATTGAAAAGCCACAGCTAAGAGAAATAAAAACCGTATCCAATCGTCCTAGACCAGAAGAACTTCTTTCTCCAGCTTTTTTGTATGAGCATGTGATTCCTAAGTTGTTTAAGTCCTCATCTTTAAGTGAAAAATTCGTTGAAACAGACAGGGAACAGAAGGCCCTTGAAATTGTTGTTAAAGAAGTCAAGTGTACCGGATGCGAATTGAACAAAAGAGGGAAACCTCTAATGGATACTTTCATCCGTGAAATGAAGTCTTGCTCTAATGAAGAGCAAGTTGCTGTCACAACCTTGCTTGGTAAACGTGTCATCGTTGCAGTTAACCAGAACTGGGTCAATCTAGCTACAAACGAAACCGTTCCTTTTGAGTTCAGAATGGCTATGGTAATTTCTCCAGAGCAGTTCAGGCAAAATCTGAAACCTCCAATCAAACCGATTGTTGAGGCTTTAAAAGAACAACCCTCTCAAATGATTGCCTTCCCTGAAAAGAAAAGAAAGATCATGTTCCAGAATTTTCAAGGTCCAGGCGATGTTGTAATGTTGACTGCGGCTATTCGTGATTTGTTCATGAAATATAAAAGCGAGAAGAAAGAGTTTCCGTTCATCGTGGACGTTAAGACAAGTTTTATGGACATTTGGGAAGGAAATCCGTATGTTGAATGCGCTAAAGGGAATCCGTTAGATGAAAAAGATAAGGATGTTGAGGTCTTTAAACTTGGATATCCGTTGATTCATCAATCCAATCAAGGTCCATATCATTTTACTGAAGCTTTTACAGAAGAGATAGAAGATAAACTTAATATAAGGATAAAAAGCAGACTTTGTAGAGGCGATATTCATATCAGACCCGAAGAAGAGGTTTGGGGGTGGACGGAGAGATCGACTTGGTTCAAGGATTATGGGGTTGATCCGAATTCGGAGTATTGGATAGTCGATGCTGGCTATAAACAGGATTTTACAGCTAAGTTTTGGGGAATAAAAAAGTTTCAAGCGATAATTGAGCACTACAAAGGTAAAATTCAGTTTGTCCAGATTGGGCATAAAGCCCATATTCATCCTGAACTTAGCGGAGTTATCAATCTTATAGGTAAAACCGACGATAGACAGTTGATCAGACTCGTCTGGGCTTCCGGTGGAGTTCTTACTCCTGTGAGTTTACCAATGGTTCTGGCCGCAGCCGTTCCTCTTAGGAAGGGAACTTGCAAAGGGAAACTTGAGAGACCTTGTGTCGTGATAGCTGGAGGGAGAGAACCTTCTGGGTGGCAGGCTTATACGAATCACCAATTCATACACACTTGTGGGAGTCTTCCGTGTTGTGACAGGGGAGGTTGCTGGACTAGCAGGATAAAACCTGTTGGCGATGGCGACGAAAAAGATTCCAAAAATATGTGCCATAATGTTACTCTTGATGATTATGGTGATGAAGTTCCGTTCTGTATGAATATGATATCTGTTGATGATGTGATTAGAAGAATTGATATGTATTGCGAATTCTATGAAGATAACAGGAAGAAGTATACCTACAATAAAAAGTGAGAAAACTTTGTGAAAGACTACGCCATATTTCTAAGTCTTACAGAAAACTATATTTATCTTTTCAACGCTTTGTATAACAGTGCAGAACTTTTTGGAGTTGGTGAATATGCGGAGTTTGTCGTTCTCCACGATGGCCTGCCACAGACTTATATAGATTTTATGGAAGAAAAGACTTCGCCTCTTAAAACAAAGGTAACTTTTGTAAAGATTCAACCGGTTTCAGGAGATGAGAATCTCGGTAAAGTTTTGACGGTAAAATTTTATAGATACAAATACATGTCCGAACTTGGAAAAGACTACAAATCAATTTTGTTCCTTGACACCGATATCTATCTTGCAAGTGATATTAGGGAGTTTTTTGAGATAGCGGCGAATACGGATTTGGTTGTAGCGACCAATGATAACGTTGTAAGAAGCTATAAGATTGATCCCAGACTTGGAGCTTGTCCGGGACATTTTCCAGACAAGAAGCCGTTTTTTGAGAGAAGTATGTTTGATGGAAAGTTTATTTGTAACGTTCCGACGTTTATCGATATGAAGAAATACGGCGATGTGTTCCTCGATGTGTTTGAACATAGAAGAAAACTTGGAATGGATAATTCGTGGCCGTTTACCGGAGACTTGGAAACAATGAACCTTGTCATGCTTAAGCATAACATGAAATATAAAATGTTGGTTTTGGCCTCTCATTTGTGGACCGGTGTCCATTATACGAATTACAGATTGAATACAGCCGTAAAAAGATGGACTGTTCCAGCAGGAACAGATATTTCCGATTCATCGTATAAAAAGCAGTTTCTTTTCATGAGCGAAACGTGCGAGCATATACGGGCTTTTCATGGTAGAGAATGGACAAATGAGAAAAGTGAAAAGTCTTTGAAGGAAGTCTACATTCCCAAGATGATTTCTCAAGCAGAAGGGATATTTGAAGGAGATGTTTATGAAAAGGCCAGGAAAAAGAGAGAGGGGATATTTAGTTTAATTCAAGCTTATTGTCTATTTCTCGAATTCGATTGTTTCATAAATCTGGATGACGTGGTCAAGACGTGTCAGATTGGCGAGAGGTATGATTACATAAAAGGGAAATACGTTTCCTTGGAACCAATAATTAGAACGTTCAAAACATGACCCTTCCAGAACAATATGAATATGACAAAAACGGCTTCATAAGACAAGTTGAACATGTTAAGTTTCCTTACACCGTTGAGTACAAGGCTAGACAAGGGACTAACGTCGAGATGTCTCATCTTCGTCTTGGGTGGATTTCCAGTTTTTTCAGGTGTGAAGAGCTTTCAAGGATGAATGTGGTAGATGTTGGATGTGGAAATGGTGAGTTCGTTAGGTGTTGCACTAGCAAGTTCGGAAGAGTTGTCGGCTATGATATTGTTGGTGACAGTATCAAGGAAGAAGAGTTGTATGGTACAGTGTGGGATATGGTGGTGTTGTCTGATGTTCTTGAACATTTTGAGGACGTGGAAACTTTGTTCAAGATGAAGTGGAAGTTTTGTTATTTAAGTTTTCCAGAAACTCCAAATGTTTTCGACTTTGAAGATTTAAAGAAATGGAAACATTTTAAACCGCACGAACATTTGTATTATTTGACTGCTGCGAAAGTCAGAGCATGGTTGGAAAGTCATTCGAAGGTTAAGGTAGTAGGGATGAGTAATTTTGAAGATTTGATAAGAAAAAGGTGGAATTGTAATAAGACAAATATTTCTTCAATTATGGCCAAAAGAGAGATCTCTATATAACTGTTTAAGAGGGTAAACACCACTGATTTTTGAAAATAGAATTGTTGATCGAAGATCTTTCCGGTAGCAGGAGTATTGTTTGTGGCAATAAGTTTTTTTATCAGTGGTTCAAAGTCCTACATTAACATGACGAACGTTGTAGGGTTGGATGATTGTACTACAAAGCATGTTGTTTCCGATTCGTATTATGCGTCTCCATTTGTCTACATAACAAAGGTCAGTTCGCCAACCTTGATAAGCTTTTTCGATTGTAATACAAATTCAAATCTCTCAGATCTGAACATCTCTGTCTTAAAAGTTCCGTCGAGAGTTTTTTTCGATGTTCCTACCTCCACTGTTGTTTTTGACGATACTGATGGGAATCTGATTTTTTACGACGTTACTGATAAAACAAGTGAAACAGTTTCTGATTACGTGGATGTCCCGATTTCTTCTGCTATAGATATTTCGGTTGGAGACAAAGAAATAGTTGTGGCAGATAAATTGAATCATAGAATACTTGTTCTCGACAGATTTTCACATTCTTTGTTGAGAACTTTTACAAGCAATTTTATCAGATGGCCATACCGTCTTTTATGTTTGAACGATGGTGGTTATATGGTGAGGTGTTTCACCAATCTCAATGTATCGGCAATCTACAGGCTTTCTCAAAACGGTGAAATCCTGGAAACCTTTCCTTCACAGACCCCATTCACGCTTTCTGGAGGAGTTCCGGTTACAGAAGATTGGTATAAGTCCAACAGATCTTCTGCTGCTGGGATGTCTGCTTTCAGTTCTGATGGCTATGCTGGGGTTTTGGTTGTAAATGAAGTGGATAACACTTACGAAGAGATAGCGTTGGCTGGTTACTCTATTTCCGGTTTGTATGTCGATGACTCTTCTGGAGATGTCTTTGTCAACACGCTACAAGGGTCAACAAATAGAATTTTGAGGGTTAGAAAAGGAACTGGTATTGTTGGAAATCAGAAATCTCCATGCCAGGGCATGATTTGCGGTATTGATGATTTGGGAGTTGGTTTTGAAACTTTTTCCGAGATTGAAAATGCAAAGAATTCTAATTTCCAAAATACAGACGTTGCTTTTTCAGGAGTAGATAACAATTCTTCTCCAGTTAAGTTGAGTTCAAGCGATATATCTTTGTCTTCTCAAACGTCTTCGTATAAAAAAGTTGGGTCTGAAAAGATTCATGTTATAGATAGATCTATAGATACTGATGTTTGGCATTTCAGATATACTGGAATAGCTGGAAGTAAAGTGTCAATTGACCGTGACTTGACTTTCGATTATTTCGATGTTGAAAATACCATAAGAGTTCCTGTTTTTTGCTGGGATTTTGAAGAAGACGAATACGTTGATACGTTTTTGATAAGCGATGGCGAATATATCAGGAAGATGGCATTTTTCTATAAAAAGGAAAAGGTTTATGTAGAAAAAGTAAAAGAAATTACAGAAGATAACGTTGTTAACAGTATTTATGTTTTTGACGGGAGGTTTATTGTTTCGGCAGGTGGTTATCTATCCTCTTATTCTTATGAAGATATGAACAAGCTTGATTCGTATTATTTTGCGAACGATGTTATCGTGTCAGATTGTCGGTTTGGATACATCTGGGCAAGTTCGAAAAGCAGGGGGAAGATATGGAAAATAGATCAATATGATTTGTCTTCCTTTGAAGAGTTAAGTTCTGAAGATGCCCCTTGTGGTTTGTTCTGGTCGGAATATTTTGGCAAGTATATAGTGCATTGTGATAATTCTTTGAAGTACATGGATTATCTCACAGAAGAAATAACTACATTTTATGATGTGACAGAATATGTGATTGAAAAAATATTGGTAATCAATGACGAAATAGCGATGTTGTTGAAAAGCCATGAGTCAATTCCGGTTGCTTCCGACTATGAAGATCTGGATATATTTGAAGTAGCCGTAAGGAATAGAAAATCGGATAAAATCTGCCTTCTTGCACCGAACAGAAACAAATATACACTTGAGAAATCTCTTCCGTATAACTGGAATACGTCAGATGTAACTTTCGATGGAGAAACTATTTCGTATCTCAGTACAGACAACCTTTCTGTTTACATTGGGTTTTTTGATAAAGTTGTTGGTATCGAAACTGTTTATACATATATTTCGACAGCAAGTCCGGTTGGGATCGTAGAACTTCCGCTTGCTGGAATGTCAGTTGCAGTTATTTCGGATTGGTCGGTTCTCGATTGGTCGAGCGGTAAGGTTCTTCCGATTGACTCTTGGGGTAGCAGCAGTAGTTCAAGTGATGTTTACGGGAATGCTTCTTTGATAAGCAATGGTATTATTATAAAGAAATCGGTGATTGGAAAGCAGTTTGGCAGTTCGAGTTCGTCAAGTTCCAGTTCGAGTCAGAGTGGGTTTCAAAAAACTTATTCTGTCAGAATTATGGTTGGAGATTCTCCAGGTTCTTCCAATAGATGGGACAGTGGAGAGTTTACGACAATGGAGACTTGTGTTCTTTATTGTGGTGGGAATAATCTTGAACCTGGACAGAAATATTATGTGTCGATAAGAAGCAAAGGTGATTTGGATGTTTGGAGTCCTTATGATGTGTTCGGGTTCATAATGCCTCATTTTGACAATTTTTCATATAAACTTGTCTCGTCTTCGTCTTCCTCGTCAAATAGTGTAGAATCTATAGATACGGTTTATGCTCTTGGTGCAGGAGAGACGGTGAATTGCGGGTTCCTTGAAGAGGTTGCTATTGTTTTTAGCGGAGAACCAGGACAATCTGGACAAATTGTTCTTGGAACAACAACTGTAACAGTTGAAAATTCTGGAGGAGATTTACTTTTTGCTCCTGGAAAAACGTATGAACATGAATTTACGTTTATCGGAGAGACGAGTGTGGCTTTGATTGGAGCAGTTTATTCCATAACTTTAGTTCTTGATACCGAACTGGTTTTTGTTGTTAGGATGGTTATTTTATGATGAGGCCAACTGTAATTATAAGAGAATATGATTCCTTTACTGGGAAGATCGTAAAACTTCACGATCCTTCAGGATTTGGTGAAATATTGTCCGGAGATATGAGTGGAATCAGAACCTTTGACTTTGTTGTAACTGGAGCAAGAGACATTTATGATTTTACGATATCTCTTACTGGTTCTGAAGGAATAGAAGTATCCCCTCCAGATGCGGTTGTTTCAGGCAATACGGCAGACAAGGGAAATTTCGGGATTGAGAATACTGCTACATTTACAATAAAAAGCTCCTTGGTAAGGTTTTTTGCTGAGTCGGATCTTCCCGTGTCAATTCCAATGAGAGATTCGTATGTTACCAATTTCATCTATTTGAACATGTTTCCAGGGACATATGAAAAGGTTGGCGGCATAATAAAGTATGGGGTTAATTTCAAGTATGAAGCTTCCGCCAGCTCAAGCAGTATGTCCAGCGATTCTAGCAGCAGTAATTCTTCTGGGGTGGAGGTATTGCTTTATTACACATACGACGACTATGGACCGGTGACAAAACCTTTGTACTTCAAGAGAATTGCTGAGGAATGTGAAGACAAATCTATAATTTATGAAAATACTGTTACGGATGTAGTAGTTGCTGAGTTTCCATGTGATAGCGGGACTTGGATAATTCTGGAAAATTCAATATTGATCGGTATAAATTACACTGGAGTTTTGGGCACCTACTCTAACGGATGGGTGATTTCCGAAAGTTAAAATTATGGATTTAAGAGACATTAAAGACAAGAATTTGACAAGATACCTTAATAAGGAAATCGGTATCGACAAGTTGAAATCTTTGATGACAGGAAAAGAGTTTTATGAAGTTGTTGACGGAGAAGTTAAACTTGTTGATTTAAAAAAGAAATCTGAACTGATAAAATCTTGCAGTGTTGAACTCGCAAAAGATAGTTTGACTGTAATTGTAACATGTCACCAGAAATATGTTGATAATGGTTGGTTATACGGATGTTTGAAAAGTATAGATAACCAGACCATAAAATGCGAAAAAATACTTTGTCTTGACGATTGCGTCTTAAGTAAACCAATTCAGTCTGATTGGCTGATAATAAGTGGAAATTGGCATAGTCCAAATCCAGCCAGAAATGAGGGGTTGAAAGCTTCTAGAACAGAGTGGGTTATATTTTTTGATTCCGATAATTTAATGTTACCTGATTATGCTGAAAAGATGTTGGAAGAGGTTAAAGGTTTGGATAGTTCTGTGGCGATATTGTATCCAGATCTTTACGATCACGATATAGATATGAAACCTATCGGGAAGCGTACAATGAAGGATTACTGTTATTGGTCTTTGAGAAACGCTAATTTCTGTGATACTTCATCTGCTTGGAAAAGAGTGGCGGTTGAACAGGTAGGTGGATTTAAGTCTAATGTATGTGGACCAGACGATTGGTTCTTGGCAAAATCGATAACGGAAAAAGGTTGGAAGGCTAAACATTTTAAAGGTCCTCCGGTAATTTACAGAAATCATACGGATTCGAGATGGAGAGATACTTTTGAAACGTGGAACCAGCAGTTATGGGAAAATTCGACTTTTACCTTAGTCACTCCGTTTGCCGGTCGTTTTGAGGTGTTGGAGACGTGGGAGAACTTCGTGTTGAAAGAAGATCTTCCTCCGAATATAGATTTGTTTGTTGTAGACGATTCTGGTAATGTCGGATTTAACGCTTTTCTAAAAAGAGTTCTGAACAATGTATCTTACAGATTTTCCAGTGTGACTTTGCAAATAAACAAAAAAGAGAAAAAGGATTTACGTGACATATTTGAAAGGCATAAATGGATAGCGAATATTTATTCCGTTGTCTTCTCTATGGTTTTTACCGATTATGTCGTGACTTTAGAGGATGACGTTGAACCGCTGCCAGGCTCTCTACGCAAGATGTTTGCTCAAATTACTCCCTCCAGTAGGGTAGGTATAGTTGGTGCTGCGTATTCGTTGCCAGAACATCCTCAATTTGCCTGCGCCGCTTTAGAAATGGATAGATGGCATTGTTCTCCTCTTTTGGCAATTTTATCTGATAACTTTACCGAAGTTGGGTTCGTCGGAGGAGGATTTACTCTTTACTCTGGATCTGCAATCAATGGTGTTCCGATATATTCTATGAGGAGAGAAGATTTTAACGTCTATGGATGGGACGCAAATATTTGCTGGGACGTAAGGGAAAAAGGTTGGAAGGTTGTGTTGGCTGAAGGAGTTTGTTGCGCTCACCATTTGAACGATAGGAAAAAGTGATGAATAAAAGTTCTATGATTGTCTGGTATCCGACCCTTGATTGTAATTTACTTTGTTCGTATTGCATATCTAGAACTCTTCCTCATATAACCCATGGAAAGGTTAGAACTGCAAAAGAATGGAGTCGAGTTTGGAATTCATGTCCGTGGGAAGAAGTTGACATTAACATTTGTGGCGGTGAGCCTTCGATGTTCCCAGATCTTCAACATTCTTTGCCAGAAAAGAAGTTTTCGTCTATTCATCTTAACTCAAATTTAATAAAAGATCCAAAAGGGTGGTGGAATTATGGTTTGTGTGCCGTTAAGACTTTGTGTATTGGCTGGCATTTGTCTCTCGATCATCCTTTGGCGAAAAACGTATGGAATAATATTCGTTGGGTACTTGATAACCGTTTGTCTGTCAAGGATGTTTCTACTAAAATAACCATGTGTCATATAATTGAGCCACAAAGAACGACTTTGCCGGAAAAACAAGAAATAGAAGCTAGATGTAATCTTCTTGGGATAAGATATTGGCCTTTGGATTATGATGATGTTTGGCAGTGGAGAGATTGGATTCCAATTCGTAGAGGTCGTGCTTTATCGTGCAGTGGCGGTTATAATATGATATCTATAGTACCAGACGGGAGTGCATATAGATGCCTTTGCAAACCTTATGCTGGTCGTAAACCGTTTATGAATGTAGTCGATGATGGTTGGGGAAAAGTTCTTTCGAGGCCAGAGCCTTGTGATGACTTGGTTTGTT